>Ga0182015_10002190_pt1 | contig 24208 bp, 28 predicted proteins | sample 712P3MmetaG_FD_120478 | JGI IMG/M metagenome (GOLD analysis project Ga0182015, IMG submission 120478) | Permafrost microbial communities from Stordalen Mire, Sweden - 712P3M metaG | ecosystem: Environmental > Terrestrial > Soil > Wetlands > Permafrost | place: Sweden: Stordalen | collected...
GCTTTCGGGCTCGTGTACCTGTTCTGGGGCTCGACCTATCTTGGCATCGACATCGCGGTGCAATCTATTCCTCCGGCGCTCATGTGCGGGGTCCGGTTTTTAATCGCGGGAACCGTTATGCTCGGGGTTTGCGCCGCGACCGGCCGCAGGATTCTGTACTCTGCTCGGCAAATCGCGTTGTCCGCGGTTGTGGGCCTGTTGTTGCTGATGGGCGGCAACCTCACGCTCTCTTATGCGGAACTGGCGGTGTCGTCGGGCCTGGCGGCGCTGATCGTCGCCATTACTCCCCTGTGGTTTCTGGTGCTCGATTCCCTGCTGCTGGGCCACCATCACATTTCCGGGCGCGGCAAAACAGGTCTGTTCCTTGGCATTCTGGGACTGTTTGTCCTGGTCTGGCCGCAGTTGCGTTCCGGCAACATGGGACACCGCGAACTTTGGGCCTCAGTCAGCCTGATCTTCGGCTCGTTCAGTTGGGCTCTGGGATCGGTGCTCTCGAAGCGCTGGCAGTCCGGCATGGACGTATTCAGCGCCACCGGCTGGCAAATCGTGGCGGCGGGAGCGGGGAATTTCATTTTCGCGCTCTTCGCCCGCGATTTCTCGCACGTACGCTGGACCGTCCGCGGCGTCAGCGCTACCCTGTATCTGGTGGTGTGCGGATCATGGATTGGCTACACCGCCTACATCTGGCTGCTCGAGCACGTTCCCACCTCCAAGGTTTCGACCTATGCATATGTCAATCCAGTCGTGGCCGTCTTCCTGGGTTGGTTGATTTTGCACGAGCGCGTCGACCGTTTCATTCTTGCGGGTAGTGCGATTGTGGTTCTCTCCGTGATCCTGGTCACCAGCGCGAAGGTGAAAGAAAACAGACTGGCGGAAGAACTGCCGGCGGTGGAAGCGGCAGGAGATTGAGAAGGGACGGAACTCCGGACTTCAGCCTCAGGCGCAAGACTGCCATCGCCTTTTCCTTATCAGTATCACGTCTTAGCCCCAGTCCACTGCAGCGCTAAATCAGAGGAACTCATTGCGCAATACCTTCGCAACCACCGGGACCGGATTGATCAGCCGGAGTTGATCGAGAGCGACGATCACTTCCCGCCAGCGAATCGCATCGCTTTTGTATCAATAGGAGCGGAAAGATCGGAATAGAAATCCAGAATGTTGGCACGGAGTTCCGGCGACGTGAGATTGAATTCTCGATCGGAAAGTTGCGCCAGCAACTTGGCATAGGTACCGTCCGTGAGAGTATATTCCGCCGCCCTCGTCAGGTTGCCGGTATCAAAATCACGATTGGGAAGCGTAAGCGTGTCGGCGCCCACCTGCACCAGGAACGCCCGATATTGATCGACAGTCGTGTTAATGCTCTTGAAATACAAGTCCTCCGTTTGCGGAGTAGGATTCTTGAAGGCCATCGCCTTAAAAGGGCCTATTTTCGGCATGTATCGCAGAAGCGTTGACATGATACGAGTGCCGGTGCCAGGCTTCACATAGTCCTTGCCCCACTGTTTTTCGTAGTCGGAGCGCGAGAGACGGTAAAGGAATTTTCGTTTGGCGAAATTGGGAGTTTCGCGCATCAAATCCTTCTTGTGAGTCTGCAGCGCGACCTGGGTCATTCGAGGAATCATGCGGCTGACTGAGAAACGATGGGAGCCGATCACCCGATCCTCGTGGGTAGCACGTCCTTCAATTCCATTCCATACACCACGGGAAAGACCCGCCCCAATAAAGGTTTCGACACCTGGAATCCGATAAAGGCATGATACTGCTGCGAGGCATAACGATTCTTCGCGACCTGCACCATGTCGAACCCAAACTCGATCTTCAGGTGCGCGGTCTTGTCCTCGGCATACCGCGCCGATTTGCCATATTTCGCTCGCAGCTTCGGATATTCGATAGCGACTGCCTGGTTGACCGCGGGGTGGCCGGCAATGTCAGCCGCATAGTGCGAGAGCGCTCCCAGCGCGAAGGCGTACTCGTCGACATTCCGGCTTTCGAGCAGGAGTTCGTGGACGAAGTCACCGCTGCGGACGTAGTGCGACAGATCGCTGAACTCCCGGTTTCCGAACGGGTAGTAGCCACGATCCTGAATGACCGCGCCGCCATAGGCATAGGCGTGCGCCTCCGTGATCTGGTCTTGCGAAAGCCCGAGAAAGTGCTTTAGCAGAAGCGGCTGAATCTGATCGGTCCAGAGCAGGTCGACGATTTCTTCGTGAGTCAGCACGGAGTACGCGGACGATCGACTGCAGGACATCAGCACGATGAGCACAATCGTCCCTACGCGCAAAACAAACAAGGGCCAACGATGGAGGCTGACTCCGGCCGATATTGAGCCGCCCCGCACAGGTCAGATCCGCCCCAGAACCAGGGGTATGACCACAATCAGGAGAACCAGGCCCAGTCCTCCGGTCGGGGCATAGCCCCAGTCTCTGCTGTGCCCCCATCGAGGCAGCACACCCAGGAGCGCTAAAATTAGGATCACGATTAAGATAGTTCCCAGCATTTTCCCTTCTTTCTACACTCAACTGCAGATTGGCTATCCGCGCGCGGTGGCCTTTGCTGCGGTTGGGAGTGCTGCGGGTTGCTTATTCTGTTCCGGCCGCGGCTGAGCATGCTGCTGTGCGGGCTTCGCCTGCTCGTGCTTGGTTTCTGGCTCTTTGGGACGGTCTTGTTTTTCGTCCTGCTGCTCGCGTTGCGCACCGGCAGAACCCGCGAGTCCCAGAAGACCGACTCGCCCTCATGAGAGTCGACCTGGATTCGCTCCAGGCCAGAGCGAACAGACCCTATAACGTGAAACTGAGTGCAAGGTTGACGCCGGGATACGTCGGGTTGCACAGGTAATACATGCCGTCGATCTCGATCACATAAACGTCTTGCGTGTAGAGCCAGTTGCTCGGCCATGCGCCCACGAACCCGAACGAATAGCCTCCGTATTGAAAATGGCGATCACGGTAATCACTCTCAGTCACACGAAACCGGTGCTGTTGGCCGAAGTTGGCCCGGTAGCGATCGTCGGGAATCCGGCCTCCACGGTTCTTGCCGGCAGGCTGCGGTTCAGGTTTAGCTTCTTGGGCATGTTGTTCCGGGGCTCTCCGCTCCTCCGGCTTGACATTTTTTTCCTGCGGCTGCGTACTTTTCTCCTCTTGCTTTACCGGTTTTTCGGGCTGTGCTTTCTTCTCGTTTGGGGCAGGCTTGGCCTTCTCTTCCTCCTGCTGGTCGTGCTGCTCCAGCTGTGCATACGCCGGAGCCGCGACTCCAAGAGTCAGAGACAGAACTGCTGCGCTCATCACTCCGATTAGCTTCATCGTTGTTGCCTCCATGGGTTCGATGGTTAGGACGCGGCTTGCTCTAGCGCAAGCTTCCTGTGGTTGCGTTGGCCGGGCTGCCGATTGCTTCCCCGGATACGACCAACTCAACCCTGCGGTTCTCCTGCCGCCCGGCGGCATTATCGTTGGACGATACCGGCAGCGTGTTACCGAAGCCCCTGGCCGTAACCGAATTCCTCAAAACCCCTTCCTGCATAAGATAGTCCCGGACCGATCCGGCGCGATTCTCGGAAAGCGTCTGATTCATGGCATCGCCACCGACATTATCGGTGTAGCCGCCGACTTCAATGTTCAGTCCTGGATAAGCGAGCAGGATGCCAGCCACCTTTGCGAGCTTCTCGCGTGCGCCCGGCTTCAACGAATACTTTCCGGTGTCGAACAACACATCCGACATGCTGACGATAAGTCCGCGCGCGCTGTCGCGTGTCTGGAGAATCGAATTCAATTGTTCAGACAACTTGGTGCGCATGGCTGCCTTGTCAGCATCCGCCTGTTGTGCGCTCAGCTGAGCCTGTTGCGCAGCTAGGCGGGATTGATCGACGTCGGCCTGGGCCGCGGAGAGTGCGCTGGCTGAGGCAGCCTGGTTGTCCGCCATATCGGATCTGGCTCTGGCGGTCGCCGACTGGGCATCGGTAGCATCGCTGCGAGCCTGAACGGCAGCGAATTGTGCATTCGCGGCGTCGGCCCTGGACCTATCCGCGTCTGACTCTGCCTGATGTTTGGCGATTTCGGCTCGGGCCTGATCGGATTGAGCTTGGTCTTTCTGCCGGGTTGCTTCGTCGGTTTGAGCTCGCGACAGGGAGAGTGAGTCCGCAGAGCGTTGGCGTTCGTTGCCCAGGCGCTCCTCATCCATTTTCTTCACTGCGATTTCGCGCGCGTCTTCCGCGGTTTGTACTGCTTCGCGGGACAAGGCAATGAGAGGCTTTCGCTCCATGTGTCGCTGCGTTGCATCCGCGTCTACCTCGTCCATCAACTTGACGGCGTGCCGATAGCTGTCGCTCGCATATCTCTCTGCTCCTTCAGATTGCGCGATGCGCAAGGCATTGCGCGCTTCGAAGAATTCCAGCGGCAACTTCACATTCAGGATCACTGGATCGAACTTGTAGCCGGTAGGGATGTATCCGCCCCGTTCCATTAGTTCATATTTCGCATTCACCGCCTCGGTCGTGCCCTTGGTATCGTCGCGAACCACGTTCTCGAGCACGACGACGTTGCTGGGCTGCCGCACGGCATAATAAGGCTCCGCCGTCACGATTAGCGCGAAAGCCTGAAAGTCGGTAGTAACGCTCAGCTTGCTTTTGCTGCCGCCTACCAGCACTTCGCCGAGATTGGCTGCCCGGCCTTCGGGCGAAATCGCCCATAAAATGTAAGTTAAGTACTCATTGCCGAAGCTGGTTGGCTTCTGCAGGCCGGCAAATTCCGCCTCGATCGCGATGGATCCACGCCTGCTATTCACCTTCGCCTCGCCGCTGGCGGCTGGCATCAGGTCGGTGCCGGCGAAATCCAACTTCGTTGCTCCGCTGCGGTGCTGGTAGTTGACCGCTTGCACGTTGCGGCTGATTACATTCACCCGGAACGTGAATGTTTGCGTCGCGGGATCGACTGTCGCTGTGGTTTGGGCAGCGGCCTGAGCCAGTGCGGCCAAGCTCAGTACGATTGGGAGGACTAACAACAGTTGCTTTTTCAATGCTTCTCCTCTGGCAGCTGCCTGCCGTTGCCTGCTTGATTCGATCAGATCTCCCGGGTATTGCACCGGGGTCTAAACTCATCCTTTTCCAACGTGGATGCTGGATATCGAATGAAACAATCCAAAAACATTGAGCAACCACAAAACCACGGCAATCACCACCACGCCATTCAAGATCGACTTGATGGAGCTCTGCATGGGAATAAAGCGATTCACCAACCACAACAGCACACCCACCACAATCAGAACTTCGAGTAATTGAATTAACGGCATAATCTTTGACCTTTCCGGTCTTGCGGACGGACGCAACCTGGATGCGTCATCTATTCCTGGCTTCGGGAACTGTTTGGGCCGAATCGTGATTCCGCAGGCTTCAGCGGACACACGAGCGAAGAATGCCAATGCACCGAATGTTGTCGCATGCCCTTGCTTGCGCTGACTCCTGCGACCTAAAGAATTTTGGAGCTACGAACTGGCGGTCGTCACCCTTCTTTGCACACTCAGTCTACTGACCACAATGACACTGGCAGGATTGATTGTCTGAGCAACATAGCTCAGATTTGACAATTGTAGAGACGTTGCGTCGCCGCGGGCAGAGACGCAGCCAAGTCCGGGCCCACTGAAATTTGTCTGGCCGAAATCAGCGTCCGCAACCGCTAGGCCGCTTTCGGAACATGAGCGGCCGGCAATTCAAATTCTTTTCCGCAATCGCAGCAGACTTTGTAGGTCCGACCTTTGATGGTGAACACGCGGCTCATGTGTCGGTGACTACAGCCAACCCGAACTGGAACATCAAACGCATGAGGATTCATGGGAGCCAGCGCGGAGACGCTCGTTTCAAGGATGAATATCCGTTTCGATAGCATTGAATCGCAACCGGCAAGCGCGCATTCCTGCCGCATTTTTTCGGGGCATGCGCGTTCCGAGCCAGTTAGGTGTGGGTTACACCTACAAAACTGGTCAAAAGTGACCAGATTGGCAGGCAAGAAATGCACTACTGTTGCATGTAGCTCTTGGTCGCATTATCGGCGCGGAGTCCCTTTCGCGCGCGCTTGCGACGGGCCGTTCGATAACGGCTCTTCAAATAACGGCTCTTCAAATTAACGGCTCTTCAAATTTTTGAACTTAATCCTTCGGAGAGGCTTCCTAAATGATCCCACCAGAGCCAGGTCCCAATCGGATGAACATGAAATTCACCAACGGCGGCAGAACCGTGGTTATCCACCTTGTGCGCGGGCTTCCCCCCAAACTCAGCAAAGACAAAAAAACCATCACCATCACCTTTGCCGAGCGCGGAGCGATCCGCAGCAAGCTTCGCAAGGCCTAAGAGTAGATCCGATCGGTTCTGCCAACCTGCGCGGTCGGATCATTGACTGTCACGATGAATAAGGTTAGGGTCGAGAAAGAGTGACCATCGCTTGTCTCTCGTTCAGATCCTCTGAGCTAAGTCAGTCTATCTGAGTTTTTTTCTTAGATTACCCATCACTCGTGTTTCCAGTTCGCTCCCGAAACGGAGAATTTCTATGATCCCCGCAATTCAAGTTGGCACGGTCTTAATCGGGCAAGAGTCACCGCGAATGGCCGAAGCCCTTGCCCTCCAGAGCGACCTGTACTTCGAGAACTGGAGCGTAATCAGGACACTGGATGGATTTGCTCTGGATGACAAAATTCATGCCGCCGGGTGGAATTTCTTCTTCATGGCCGCGGAAGTGAAGGTGACGTTCTTCGGCGCGGCCGGGGCTAACAAAATCCTGAACGCCTTGCAACGCATCTTCGGAAAAGTCAAACCGCAGAACTTTAATTGTCTCGAAGTCACTGGAATTGTCGCCAAACATTTTCTGGGTGTACCCTATACCTCGGTTTCCGTCCATTCACGCCACATCCAGCAGAGTTCCCAGTTGGATAGCATCGAAAACCGGCGGGATGGCCAGCGAGACGCGGAGTGGGCCAGAGGCTAAGCAGTTCGACGACCAAGCCCGTCACCGACCCTGCATTGATTTCGCGTTTACCGAGCTGGTTTCTTATCGGACGCGGTCAGGCGTCGGTCACGATGCGACTCGGTGCGGGGCAAACCTGTACTCAGCTCACATTTCTCTCCAGGCTTAGCCCCGCAGGTTGGGCACCGTACTGCTTGTGCCTGCTTCTCGGTTATTCTCATACTTGTATTCATGCCGCGTTTCTCAACAAAAAGCTGGTCAATTTGGAACAGTTTAGTCACGACGAGAATTTTTTTTCCTGGTGAGGTCTACTTAGATTGCTGCGGAGAACACAAATTGCCGCGCACCAGGCGATCCCCATCGTTTGAAGGCAATCGTGGAAGGCAGGGTCAACACAGCAACGGGCGCGGATCAGACCCTGATCTGGCAGACTCTTAAGGCAGGACTCGTAGCCGACTAGTTCATATCGCCAACCGAGCACGCGCCGGGGCCCCGAGGATCGCCGCAAGATCCGCAGGCACTTCCCGAGGATGGCGAAGCCGACGAGCCCTTTGCCGACACGGCGAAGACCGAGAGCTGTGGTTCCAACTTGGTGGCGTGGCACTTTGGACACGCAGCTTTTTGCTTGCCATAGACAAGGGTCTCAAACTGGTAATGACATTCCTTGCAGATATACTCGAAGATGGGCATGGGGCGACTCCTGATCAGTCTCTATTAGAATCAATTTGTGGGAAGTTCGCAAATTCCAGATTCGCAAATTCCGGGTGTCAAAATTCCAGGCTCGCAAATGCCAGGTTCTCCAGCCCCATATTCTCCAAACTCAAGTTCCCCAGACGTGGGTTCTGCAGGACATTGGACCGGACGTGCTCCGTTCCGCGCGCGTCGATGGCTTGGGGGCGGGCATGTGCAGACGATTGCCAGTTTTCTGCTGCCGCGGAAAATCCATTTGCCTCCGGCGGAGGAACGGCTGGTCGAGGTTGAGCCGGGCATAAAGATTCGCTGCTGGTGTTACTGGCAAGGCGAAGCGCAGCGGCGACGAGCCCTGACCCTTATTGTCGTACACGGCCTCGAAGGGTCTTCCGATTCGCAGTATATGCTCGGCGTGGCGCGCAATGGATTGGCGTGGGGCATGAACGTGGTGCTCATGAACCAGCGCAACTGTGGTGGGATGGATGATTGCGCGCCCACGCTTTATAACTCAAGCTTGTCCGGGGATGTGGCCGCGGTGGTGCAAAGCGTGCTCGAGAACGATGGGGTCTTGGGTATCGCGCTGATCGGGTTTTCGATGGGCGGGAACCTGGTGCTGAAATTGGCCGGAGAGTGGGGGAGCAAAGGGCCTCCACAATTTAAAGCCGTGGCGGCGGTCTGTCCGGCTCTGGACTTGGCGGCGTCGGCGGACGCCCTGCATCAGCCCCGCAACCGGATTTATGAGTACTACTTCTTGATGCAACTGTTCCGCAGGCTGCGGCTCAAGGCGCGGCTCTTTCCGGGAAGATTTGATGCTACGCGCTTGCGCGGAATTTCCAGTCTGCGAATGTTTGATGATCGCATCACCGCCTACTATTGCGGATTTGGGGGTGCCGACGACTATTATGCGCGGGCCGCGGCGGCCAATGTGATCGATCGCATCGCTGTACCGACGCTGATCATTCATGCGGCGAACGATCCCTTTATCCGGATCCAGCCAGAGACTCTGCGGCGTATCGTCGCGAATCCGAACATCACCTATGTCGAGAGCGACGACGGCGGACATTGCGCATTTCTCGGCGAACGCAATGGCGGACATAATCGCGACCCGGCCGATGACGGGCGATGGGCGGAGCGCGAGGTAGTGGAGTTTGTGGCGGGTCAGTGAGAGGCTGCCCCCCGTCTTTCCACCCAGGCGCCTTAGCATCAGGTTAGAATTCAACGATGGACAAAAAGGAAATCAATTCTCCGAAGTTGACCGCCAATTTTCTCTTTTGGATTGCTGGCGTTGGCGGTGCCTTGCTCGTGGCCCTCTTGGGACACTATGTCTGGAAAATCTTTTGAGACGGGCATGACGCCGTAAGTTGGACCAGCCCAGATCTCGCGGACGACGGCGGAACGTAGAGCGCTGTGGTGGAGTTTCTGGCTGGTCAACAAGTGGGATTTACTCGCTCGCGCGCAGATCGATCTCTCCCGTCATCACGGTCGCATGCAGGCGGTAGTTCCCGGGACCTTGCTGCTCGAATGACCGGAACAGACCCCCTTTGGAGACACCGAACGCGGGAGACTCGATACTGCCGGCCATAACCGAAGCATCGCGGTGACCGTATAACTCTGGGTGCGGAATGCCGATTTGAATGCGCCCAGCACGAACTTCGACATTCTTATCGCCTTCCACCCCTTGAATTTTCAGTTCCCCAGCCGATAGCCTGGCCCAAAGATTGGAACGACGAGGAACCTCGATCGTCGCCTGGAAGTTGTTGTGCGGAGTTTCGGAGACGTAAATGTCGGCGCTTGCGGCTGTCGGTTTGATCCCTACCTTGACGCGGTTGAGTTGCTCCTCCGTTTGAGCGCGGCAGGTCACAATGATATTCTCGGAATCCCCGGGAATAACGGTGTAGCCGCCCGCCTCCAGGTGCAAGCGAATCGTGCCTCCTGAAATGAACTTCTGTCGTGCCGAGTGTTGGACCGCGCTCTCGGGAGCGTGCTGAGCGTTAGCGTTAAGGAAACCAGGAACGAGCAAGACCATCCAGAAACCGAAACGCTTCATACAGATCTCCATGGATCTTCATACGAGGATTGGCAAATCAAAGTTCCGGGAACATCAGGTTGAGATTGTTTGGAGCGGACATACCCTCGATTGTTGACGTAAAACAAGGCCGTAGCACTCGATTCGGTCTGTTGCAGCCAGGCTTGGAAGCATTGCCGTGCTGCAAAAGCTCCTGGCGAAAACAACGCCTTCCCGGCGTTCAAGTTCGCGCCACAGTGCGATTTAGCCGCGGCAGCACTTCCGCCTCTCGTCCTTTCATCTTCGTGCGAACATAGGCCAAGGCCAGCATTGCGAGGAAGATCACCAACAGGCCTACGGAGGCGCCGTTGATGGTCATAGCGTGCTTGGGCAAAATGGAGACGCGGCCATAGACGAATTCGATGTGAACCCAGTAGACGAGCAGCGACGCCTGGCCGAGCAGGATAAATGGACTGAATCCCCTCTGGCCTGCGCCCCAGCGGCACCAGGCATAGCTCACGGTCAGAATCATGAGCAACATTCCTACGCGGATCAGGAAGAAGCTGGGGCTGGTATGCCAGTAATCGTAGACGGCATACATTTGGCGCGGCCACGCATCGAGCCAACGGGCAAATCCGATCAGAACTACGCCGGCCAGGCCGAGAGAGGAAAATGCTCTCGCCCCCCGGTTGCGCGCCCATGGGTTTTGCAGGATAAATCCTACGGCCAGACCAGCGAAGGCGAAGGCCGCCCACGGAAAAACGGGAAAAAGCCCGGCTTGCGGAGTTCCCAGGTTGTGCACTCCATCGATGTAGGACTCCAGTGGCCACGGCAGCCAGGTCGGACGCCAGGTGGTCCACAGCAGCGGGGTTAGCAGGGAAATGAGCAACGCGGTGCCGGCGGCGACTAGCACCAAAGCGAGGCGCGTCCGCGGGCCACGCTGCACCACCAGAACCAGCCAGCAGAGGATGCCCATCAGCATCATCGAGAGGCCGATGGTGTTGAGGATGTCGACTCGGAGCAGATCGCTCTTGGGCGCCCATCCCCACGCCACCAGGAATTCCTGCAGGCGGAAGAGCAGGCCGAAAGCAAAAATCTCCGCTCCACGGCGAATCGTGCTGCGGGCAATCTGGGAGGGCGGGAAATTTGTCTGCCGCAGTTTTTCCGTAACCAGGGCGAAGGAGATTCCGGCGAGAAACAGAAACAGCGGCGCGGGAAAGGTTCCCCCCAATTGCGAGTACATGAAAAAGCGGCTCTGGCGGGCCTGCGCACTGAGCCAGGAGTCGTAGCAGTGGGTTTGAAACATCAGCAGGCAAGCCAGGCCACGCATCCAATCGATGTAGCCGAGCCGGCTTCTTAGGGTCTCTGGCGGAGGCATGTGGTGAGATTTGCCACCGGTCAGTATACGGCAGCGGGGCTGGTTTCCACGATTTTCAGGGCTTTGACGCTCATTTCAGAGCGGTTCCATGAATTACCTGTGGATGTGGCGCAACTTTAGTCGAACCTCCGGGTTGTACCCTCTTACCTTTGTTATCTTTTGTGAGCGATACAACCTTGTGTACAACTGTCTTATCGAATAGGGACAAGCCTGTAAAAGGTTAAAATATTACCTGTATGCCAATCTCCGCCGGAGCTTCCATGCGATTCGCGAAGTCGATTCTAGCCGCACTTTTCCTAGCCATCTTTTTCTCCACGATAAGTTCTGCGGCCGTCCCAGACCGTATCACAGCGAGGATTGACTCGAGCCAGATGGTAGCCCTAAAGGGCAACACTCACCGCCTGGCCCAGTCGAGGTTTGATCTCGGGCGCGCAGACTCCGGCAAATTACTGCACGGGGTTACGCTGGAGTTCCGCCCCTCGGCCGCGCAGCAGCAGGATCTCAACAACCTACTGGCCCAGCAGCAGGACCGCTCGTCCACGAACTATCACAAATGGCTAAAGCCGGCCCAGTTTGCCGATCGTTTCGGCATGACCCAAGCCGACATCGAGCGCATCAAGGCCTGGCTGCAATCTCAGGGCTTCGCCGTAACCTCGGTCGCGAATAGCCGCAATGAGATTTCCTTTGAGGGAACCGTATCGCAGATCGAAGCGGCGTTCCAGACCGAGATTCACTATTACTTGGTGGATGGCGTGGTCCATATCGCTAACGCGGCTAACCCGGCAGTGCCTGCCGCGCTCGCGGGATCGGTCCTCGCCCTAAGACATCTTCACGATTTCGCTCCGAGGCCCAGAGAAAAGGCTCGGCCGCATTTGACCTCCTACGTCACCGGTCTCCATTTCGTAACGCCGGGCGATTTTGCCACCGTTTATGACGTGGCACCGCTGTACGCCGCGGGCAGCGACGGCACCGGCCAGAAGATTGCAATTGCGGGACAAAGCAGCGTCAGCGCGACCGATCTTAGCAATTTCCGCAGCGCCTCAGGCCTATCCGCGAACGCTCCTCAGATGGTGTTGCTCCCGGGCACAACGTCCACGCGGTGTCCGGGCGATGAAGGCGAATCCGATTTAGACCTCGAGTGGTCGGGTGGCGTGGCCAAGAACGCCACCATCATTTTCGTCTATGCCGGTCTGATCACCGCCAACGGCGACAGCTGCGCGGGAAACCGCTCTTTCGACGTTTGGGATGCCCTCAACTACGCGGTGCAAAACAAGGTCGCACCTTTTGTCAGCACCAGCTACGGTTACTGCGAGTCGGGGCTGGGTCAAAGTTTTGTCGACACGGTTCAGGGGTGGGTACAACAAGCGAATAGCCAAGGCCAGACCGTCGTAGCGGCTTCGGGTGATTCCGGGGCTGCGGATTGCGATCCAGATAGTACAGACCCGAACGACACGTCGGCCACGGGTGGGCTGGCCGTAGATGTTCCCGCTGCCATTCCCGAAGTGACCGGCATGGGGGGCAACACGTTCAACGGCGACGCTGCTGGCACGGTCACCGGAACCGGTACCAACACCAATGCCGCCGCTACCACGTATTGGTCGGGCACGACCAACAGCACCGACGCAATCTCGTCGGCACTTTCCTACATACCCGAAGTAGCCTGGAACGACACGACTGCGGATCTCGCCGTCGTCGGCGGCAGCATATCGGCCTCCGGCGGTGGGGCCAGCATCTTCTTCGCGAAACCTAGCTGGCAGACGGGAACCGGCGTCCCGGCCGATGGTAATCGCGATGTCCCAGATCTCTCGCTGGCCGCATCGCCCAATCACGATGGTTACTTGATCTGCTCCGAGGACGGCACTGGAGGCGCAATTCAGTCGAGTTGCACAGCTGGCTTTCGTACCGGCCCCGGTGGTGATTTTACAGTGGTCGGCGGCACATCGGTGTCTGCGCCATCGTTTGCAGCCATTCTTGCGCTGATCAACGAATCGCTCGGCAATACTCCTCCGTCTGGCTTGGGGAACGTTAATCCGAATCTCTACTCATTCGCTGCCAGCAATGCATCGGCGTTTCACGATGTGACTTCCGGCAACAATGTCGTGCCCTGCATGAGCGGAACACCGAATTGCCCGGCGGCTGCGCCATTCCAGTATGGTTTCAGCGCTGGGACTGGCTACGACCAGGTCACCGGTCTCGGGTCCGTGGATGTCGACAAGCTTGCCCTCGCCTGGGCCGCGACGGAAACGTCGTCGTTCACTCTCACTCCCACTGCCGCGAGCTTCACTGTGTCGCAAGGGGCAAGCGCGAATGCCACGGTCAACGTAGCTTTTGCCACCGGCTTCGCCGGAACGGTCACCTTCACCTGTACCGACCCCGCACCCGGATCGATCTGCAACCTCCCGCCCCAGATCAACGCGGCTGGGCAGGTTAGCTTCAACATCACGACTACCGCTCCAACCGTCGGATCGCTTCGGCCTTCGGATCGCGGCACGAGAATCTTCTACGCGGCGCTGCTGCCGGGATTGCTCGGAATCATGTTTACGGCAGGATCGCGCCGGCGCTCGCTGCGTGGCATCCGCTTCTTGGGGTTGATCGTGTTTCTCGGATTCTCGACGCTGTGGCTGGCTTCCTGCGGCGGCAGCAGCAACACGAATGCTACCGGCGGAACGACCAAGGGCAATTACACCATCACCGTGAGCGCCAGTTCCCCAGGTGTTCCGACTCAGACGGCCACATTTCAAATCGTCGTGCAGTAACCGGGCAGTTACAGAGAGAACTTGCGCGATCCGTCTATTCCGGATCGCTTTTCTCTGCGCCTCTTTGTCTTATCGCTCAGACCAAAATCATCAAACCGCAAAGTTCGCGAAGCAAGATTGTTGTCCTGTTTTTGCATTCCTTCGGGCGAGTTCATGCTCATGCCGGGGCACGTTGCGGGAAGACGGCTGTCGCAACTCGGAAAGAAACACGTCGGTCTTCAGGCGGGCCTGGATCGGGGAGTAGAACTCACCTCCGCGCAGCAGGTTTCCGAGATTTTCGGCCATGGGCATGCTTCATCAGACTGCAGCGAGCGAAAATTGTCACCCGCGGTCTTTAATTCGAGCATGTTCGATGAGGTTTAATTCGAAGAAGTTTAATTTGTTCAAGACAGCGGCGTCGCGGAAGGTTAGTCTGTTCCGTATTCAATTGTGAGGTCTATGAGAAAAGTATTGTGCGGTGTCCTGCTCCTGATCACTTGCCTTGCGCTGCTGGCCGCCGCACCCGACGAAAAAGCGCCTAAGCCGCAATACGACGAAAAAGGCCAACTGCTGCGTCCTGCCGACTACCGCCAATGGATGTTTCTCTCAGCCGGATTCGGCATGAACTATAGTCCCGGGCCCGGCAGTCATGAGATGTTTACCAACGTATTCGTGCAGCGCTGGGCCTACAACGAATTTCTGAATTCCGGGAAGTGGCCGGAGCAGAGCATGTTCGTGATCGACGAACGGGATGCGGCCAGCCGAAGTTCCATTAACCAGAAGGGTCACTATCAGACTGATCTGATGGGATTGGCCATTGAAGTAAAAGACTCGGCGAGAAATGCAGATAAGTGGGCCTATTATGGGTTCGACGCCGACGGTAAGACCGCCGGGGCCATGCCCAAAGGCAACGGATGCTGGTCCTGCCACGAAGCCCACGCCGCGGTCGAACATACGTTCGTGCAATTTTATCCCACGCTGAAACCGGTCGCGAAGAAGTTTGGAACTTACAACGAAGCGCGGGAACAAGTGGCCGACGCGAAATGATTATGGGGCGGACACTCTTGTCCTTTGACTCTGTCTTTGATTTTGCGCGTGCAACGATTCCGTCACTGCTGGGCCGGCGGCACGTACTCCTTCGGCTTGGCCGAGCCCTCGCCGAAGAAAAACTGCTCCATCTGCTTGACGATCACTTCCTGATCCTCGCGCCGCGCCGGGTTCAGCCGATACTCGTTCAGCAGCATCTTGCAGTGCTCGGTCCACATCTTCCACGCTTCCTGGGACACATTGTCATAGACCTTATTCCCCAGATCGTTGTCGAACGGAGGCTCCTCCAGTCCGGGCATTTCCTTTTTGAACTTCACGCAGAAAACAGTGTGCGCCATAATGTCCTTTAGATGAATTAATCTCGAATTTCCATGCTTTGAATCAAACCGTCTCGAATCTCGTACACATGCTGAATCATATGATCCATCAGCAGAGTTCCGGCTTTGTCGTGAACGACCTGATGCACGTCAATCGCGATCCTTCCGTCCGCTTCCACAGTGAAGTTTTCCGGCTGCACGTGCGGATCTAGCAGCTCAAACTGATTCTTCCAGTAGTTTCGCACTGCTGCGGTTCCCAGCACTCGGCCGCCTTCCATCCCGTTCGGCCAATCGACATTGGCATGCATGAGACCGAGCACGGTCTCAATTTCCCGCCGGTTAAAGGCCGCGTATACACTCCGCAGCATTTCGATCTCCGCTGCCAACGTCTGGGAGTGTGCCATGGCTAAGCCTGAATCTTATCTTACACGGGCTTCGACCGACTGCCGGTCCATTGCAAGTCGCATCCAGAGCAGCGCCGCGATTCCCCACACCACCAATAGCGGAATCAGACTCGCGAGCCCGCGCAATCCGAGCAATTGACCAAGATTGAACGCCCCGTAGCCACCGCTCGATTCTGCTTCCGCAACCGTCAACATCGAATCGCGGTTGAGCGAAAAATGCCCCGACCAAAACGCCGGCCACGTCGCGTGCACGATCGGGCAACTATCCTGCGTGGACAATTGCGATTTCGTCGAAACCACCATCAGGGCCAGAAACACACTGAAAAGAGCCAAGCCGACCAGGCCCCGACGCCACGCAGGGGTAGCCCGCCGCCAGGCCACAGGCAGGCCTATGCATAGCATTGGAATGCTCGCGCCAGCGTATCGCGGCCCGAAAGACAGCCCGGCCTTCCACCAGTAAAACGACGCGTTGAACAAAAAGTAGTACACAGCGATCGCCGCCGCCGCCAGCGTCGCCGCCGAATAAACCTTCTCTTTCCACAGCCACCGGAGTCCCACGGGAGCGGCCACCAGCACCGGCGAAGCAAAGAACAATCCGCGTGAGCAGCCAAATAAAATCTTCAGCAGCCGGTCCGGGTGAGGATAGGTCAGCCCCAGGTATCCTTGTTGCTGCATGAACGAAAACGAATTCGGATCGTAATAGGAATAGCTCGGGCGAAACGTCCCAAACGCCGCGTACAGATACCACAGCAGAACAACCAGGCAAACGCCGGCGCCTACGCCCACGCCAGCCATCACCCGCCATCGAGCGGCGCTCCCACGCGACCATGCCTGCGAGAGCGTCAATAATGCCAGAATCGCGGAAGCCGGAGCCGCCGGATATTCCGTAACCGTCGCCCATCCCGCGGCCAGTCCGACGGCCAGCGCCCAAAGGAAATCGCCGCGCGCATCCTTGCTCTCGCGCACCTTCAACGCAGAGGCAAAGGCAAAGACGAAGCAGGCTCCCACCAGCGCGTGTGCCCAAAACAGACTCGCATACGCCCACATCGGAGCGCCCAGGGACATCACCAGGGCTCCAAACGCCGCTGCGCTGGAGCCGCCTCCCAATCGCAGGCCCAGGAAAAACAGGCACACTGCCGCCAGCGCTGCCGGCAACGCGACCGCACCAGCGCTCACGAAGTACGAGAGCGCAACCTCGCCTCGCGGCGATTCTGGATCGACTCCTACTATTCGCAGCGCAGGCCTGGCGACCAGTGCAAACGGCACCGCGAAAAATACCAGGCCCGGCGCTTTATCGGAATAGTAGTGTCCCTTGAAATGCGCCTTGTCCTGCGTATTCTCATGATAGGCATCGATCTGTAGAGTATGTCGCTCGACAATGGCGCGCAGCAAATCGAAGCGGGAGTTCTGATTCCATCCTCCACCTTCATAAAAGTAGCTGAACGAGAAAAAGAACACGATACCGAGCAGGATGGCAGTCTTGCGATGGGAAGGATTCTTCTCTGGAGGCGGGCTCATCGAATTTTCCGCCTCTAGATTTTCAGGAGACGAGCGCCCTCAGAGATTGTGACGTTTTGGCCGCCGCTACTGCCGGACCCAGACCAGGGCACTCACGGCTTTCTCGACGCCAAAAAATATTCCGCGACGATCTTCTTCATTTCTTCTTCCGTCGCGGTGGAAGGATCGATCGATCTGTTCGACGCTGTAGCCGCTTTGCCCTTCAGTCCTATGTACACTGCCTCATAGATCGTATCGCCGAGGTTCTCCACACGATGCTTGAATGGCGGATACCAACGCGCTTCGCCCGACTTGGAGAATACCTCGCGCACCTTCCCATTCTCGTCGGTAAAGCGAAGGTGCGCCTCCGTCAGGCTTACCACCACTCCGCCGGGATGATCGTGCAGCACAGACTTTTCATGCGGTCCGTAGTGAACCGATACCACCTGCACTCGATCATTCTCAAAATCCAACTTATAGTGTTTCGGTTCAACTCTAGTGGGATCCTGCCCCAGACCGTAAGCAGTGGCCAGACACAGAAAGGCTCCCGCCCAGAATAGCGTCGAACGCATCGCTGCCTCCTGCCCGAGTCTTTCGATTTTGCTGTGAGAACCTAGCAACTCTACTTCCCGCCCGAGAGCGTGTCAACGACCCGGCGCAGGGCGGGCAGGGCGTGGCCCATATTGGTAAATCATTTTCTGCCAACCGTGGTCCCCCGCTCCGCCTCCGATATTGACGATTGCGGCCAGCGAACAAACAATTCTCCGAAGATGAGAGAGAGCCATCTTGCCGCGCTGCTCAAGACAACAGCATTAAAGACAACTGCATTGTTCACGGTGACGGCGATGGCGATGAGCTGTGGATGCGTTCCGCTCCTTGGTCGGGATTCCGCGCAGGCTGCGATAGCAACGTCAGGCCAAGCGGATTCCCGTTTCAGTTGCGCAACCTTGCCTTGTCGAATTATTCTTTTTATTCTTTGCAGCTTCCGAAATCGGCGTCGCCTCATCCGGAACCCGATTTTTGGTGCCCTGGAACAATCGCAGAGGGATCGCATTCGATGTCAGAGGCAGCCTTCTTGCACTCCCCCTGAAGATATTCTCTCGGTAGTGTCGAAAGCGGGAAACCAAAAACGATGACGTGGAATATGCCAGCCGGTCGAACTCGAAGCGCACAAGGCCAATTGTTTGCTTAGATTATGCCGAAGCGTGCGAAGAAACGGGCAGCAAGAAAGACCGAGCCGCAACCGCTAACCGGCTGGAGCCAGATCGCGGCATTTTTGGGCGAGCCTACGTCCGTGGTCCAGAGATGGGCATCGGAAGGAATGCCGGTTCGTCGCCAAGGCCGCCACGTCGAGACCACACCCGACGAACTCAACGCCTGGCTTGGGAAAGAGTCCGGCAAGCCGGTACATGTTGCAACCGAGGACACCGATTTAACCGCAGAATTGAAGCGCGGACTCTCGTTTGTCCGTCACGAGAAACCGTCGAACGGGAAAGCAAAGTCATAACAGGGGCGGTCGAGAGAGAGCGCCGAGACGGCTCGCTCCGGTCGAACCTTGGCTCCATCATTGCCCGCCACCTTGAAGAGCTTGCCAAAATATCGAGCACACCCACACGACAGAAATTACGAACAAGAGGGTTCCAAGCACAAAGTATTTCACTAGCGCCTCTCTCCTTTGCCGGACCGCGACTGCATGATTGCTCTGCTTGTTCGAAGTTTGGCCTAACTTCTCACTCGCGCCGTTGACTCCTTTCCATCTTGTTACGAAATCCGAACATCCCGCACAACTACGTCGTCTGGCCGTCGGGGATTTCTACGTTGTGGCAGTAACGTTCGTCGTTCACCATGGGCAAGCGCTACATTCGGCAGCTAAGTAATTTTCCGTAGGGGCCAAGGTAGTTGACCGTAGGGCAAGCAAGATCAGAAACAGAGAACGAAATCCACAATGGAGCGGTGTGATTCGAGGCATCCAAAACTTGTCAGTAGTTCTCCAAACTTAAATCCGAAAGCGTGGCGCTGGTAGATGCGCGTCGAATATTACTTCAGATGTGGAGGATTACTGTGAACTGAATCAGCTCTTATGCGGAGCGTGTTTAGCATTATCAACCGCAGCATTTGCCCAAGTCACTTTAACCGTAAATGAACCTCTTACTGGCAAGACTTATACCTTCCCCGTCATCGTGTCTGCAACCGAGTCGTCTCCCAACGGCCCCTCTGGCTGGGATGTATATCTAGAGAGTAATCTCGTCGTTCACAATACCAGCTCAAGCGGAAGATTGGACACAACCTTCCCAGCATCTGCGGGAAGTCACACGGTCGTGGTAAAAGCTTGGGACAACAGCGGGGCTGACACATCCGCCTCAGAAACGATCACGGTAGACACTTCCTCGCTGCCGACTCCTCCGGAGAACGCAATTCAGTATCCGAATGTGCAGAATAACGGAGTCTTGGGCACGTGGACAATTTGCGACGGAACATGTTCGGGAAGCACAAAGGGCGGGACTGGAACAGACGGCTTCAAATTCAATGTAAGTTCTCCGTCTCTGAGCGGGGCGGGAATGGAAATGTATTCGGAAGGCACCACTCCGGGTGACGAGTGGAACACTCTCGGGTACCAGCATCTGGGTTGCCCCAGCGGGGGATGCACTTCAGTTTCGAATTTTCTAGAGGACATGTGGTTTTATATTCCCTCATCGAGCACAGCACTGCAAGCGACTGAGTATGATCCGGGCGTATACGACGGCACGTACAAGTCGTTTGCCAGCATGCAGTGCGATTCGAACAGTGGAGATTGGCGGTTCTGGAATTCTGCGGCCAACAGCTGGACAATTCTCTCGTCCACGGGCGGGACGCTTCCCGTCTATAAGTGCAATATTCTAAGTGAGGAATATAGCTGGCACCACTATCAGCTTTACGTGACGATGAACTTCACGTCGCACACGATCACCTATGAAACCTTCGTAGTGGACGGAGTGACTGTGTACTCGGATATCGCGAATAAATACGACGCTTTAGCCTACGCCGGCACGCCAACTATCAACATCGAACAGCAGATCGACAACCACACCGCCGATGTGACCGATTCTGAATATCTCGACAACTACAACCTCTGGGTTTGGTAGCGGGAGAGATTTAGCGAGAGGAAGCAGGCCGTTACCGGAGGAGAGGCAGTTTCATTCGTTGAGCCGTTGAGCAGGCATTCACGGGCGCTTATCAGCGGCAATTGGTCTCGACCGTAAACCGGGAATTTGCGTGCTTCTGCAAGTAATGTTTTAGGCCACGCAGCGTCCAGTCATCTTTGAAGCCGAAACGTTTCATTTCTTGCAGGGCATTCTCGGGCGGCAGACCTCGAAAGTAGACTTGGTACAAAGTTGCGATCAGGCTTGTTCTGTCGCGTCCGATATCGCAGTGAAAGTAAATGGGCCGGAGGCGCTTGTCGGCCAGCAAACACAGAGCGTGGCGGACATGCGGTTCTGACGGGGCGACCGGGGATGCGTTGATCGTGACGGGAATTACCTTAATCTCATATTTCTCCGCCTTTCCTTCTCAAGCCGGTCAAGCACCGGAACGAACTGCAAGTCAACAATGGTTTTTATGTTTTGGAGCACAGGAAGCGAAAGTCGGCGTCGTTTTTTGGCTTCGATCCCTTATAGACACCCTCGTCGATTTCCCCAAACCGAATGATCGACGCACCAGCGGCGGGATGAGTGCGCTTCGGATCGCATGCGGGAGCATCGTGTTGTGGAACGGCATAATTCGTTATCCAGCATAAGAAAAACAGTGGCGCGAACCAAACTCTCATCCGGCTCCGCTGGCCGGCTGACGATTTACGCATGTGGGAATCCTAGAACTCGGAATCGTTGACCGTCAGGATTCAGAGACAAAATCGTTCTTTCGTACGCCATCTTCTGGTTGGATGTCACGCGTAATCCGAAGGTTGTGGCCCCGCGCTGGTCCTGTGTCAAGGTAATATTGTTCGCAAATGGAAAGGCAGCCGAACGGTATAGGGATCATCGCCGCAGATGCTAACACGGTGCGCAGCGCGCAGGACAACTACTCGATTACCAAAATGAGCGAATCGTCCCCTGGGTAAGCAACCCGAAACGAAGCGGCGATGTACGTTTGACGAGCTTCCAGACTACGTTTTGAAGCTTTACTTTTAAACTATACATCGATCAACGTGAATGTACTGTTGGCGAGCGTCACTACGTCGGATAACCCGCCATCATCGCGTTACGCGCTAGACGTGCTTGTCCGCCCCTGGGAGTGAATTGCTTCGCGACGCTCCGTTCGTGACAGCGTCGTGAGTGACGATGACGTTACACGCGCTTGCACTAACGGTTTTAGAAGCCCTCGCCGACCTTGCCGCTCTCTGGAGACCAAGCGTCGAACCCTCGAATGAAGCTGAGCGTTTTGGCTTCCCCCTGGGTAAATCGGTCTCTGGTTGAAATGCTCGTGGGGCTGGGGCCGCAGAAAACGCAGATTCGTTTCATGCAGCCATTCTTAAATCTCGCTTCCGCCAAATGATGGAAATCCGTGTCTCCGGAAGCCGCCGTCGTCATTTTGGAAGGGTGACGCGCTCACGGGCCTCGGCTCGACTGGTGCTGGCTACATGCTGCAAGTCTCATTCATGGAGGGTGTTACTAGCGGGCAGCGACGCGACACGAACCTCGCTCTGCTACGATCATCTGTCTCTCCACGCGCAAGGATGGCGCAATCAATATGATTCGAAAAATTGCACTGCGTTTCGCGGTCGCTGCGCTACTCGCGCTCATGGCATTGAATGCGTATCTTGCGACTAACCGCTTGAGCCAGATTCAGAAGTCGGCGGCGCTCACTCTGGGAAGCTCCATGATTCAGGCCAACATCTCCAGTGTTTTGCAAGATTTGACGGATATGGAAACAGGTCAGCGCGGGTACCTATTAACTGAGGACGCTGCGTACTTAAAGCCATACGCCGAAGGGAAGATCCGGATCAAGACTCATTTTGCTGGCCTGCGTTCCGGGCTGGCTAATCGGACGGAGCGCGAACGTTCACTGGAGTCGCAGCTTGAATCTCTGGCCGATTCAAAACAATCTGAGATGGAGCGGTCTATCGGCTTGCGTCAGCAGGGCTATCGCCACCGCGCATTCAAGCTGGTGGATACGAATGAAGGTCGGGACTACATGGAGGGAGCTCGCGGGCTAGCATCTTCCCTGTCTTTAGCGCAGAGCGGCAGCTTCGCGAAATTCGACAAAGAGTGGACTGCCAGCCTGAGTAAGGCGCTGTCGGAAACCATTGTCGCCAATTTTTGTTTGCTCGTGATGGCGGCATGTCTGTTTGGATTCATCCGCTACCACGGGTACGTGCTCGAAAAGGACGCCGCCGAGAGCAGGCAGGCCCTCGCGGTGCGAGATTCGGAGTTAGAAAAACTAACGTCCGCCCTTTCCAATCAAGCCCGTTCGAAGATGATTTCCATTGAGGAGAACGTCCGCCTCCTGCTGGAGGAATACGGGGGATTTCTGCCGCGTCACGGCCACGAATGTGCCGAGCAGATAAAGGAAGCGGCGGCACAAATGGAGCGACTGAGACGAGAGTTACTTGGCCACCCCGGCTTCAACCGAACTGATCAAAAAGCGGCTTGAGCGACTTTCCCGGTCCGCGTCCGTTTTCCACAGCACGCAGAATCAGACTGTCGTTATTGTGGAAGGTGACGCGCTCCATGACGCCGAGGATTCTCCTCGCTGGGCCTCCGTTCCGGGATTGCGGCATTCAGGTGTGGATTCATTTTCCCGCGAACGGCTCTGGCTGGGGCGATCCGTCAGGAAGGCATTCTGCGGGGATTTGGCTTCACGGAGAGCTTCAGGTCGGCTGAACGAATATCAATGCCGACTGTTGGCCACACGCGGAGTTAGCTCCGTCGTCTTTCCACCCATCGCACGCAGCGGTCCTGTGAATGTTCAGGCAATAGGTCGCCAAAGAAACGCACTTCGCTACGCCTTCGAGTTCGTTGATTCAAACTCCGTGCACTCATTCGTCACCAATCCCTGACATGGCCTGATCTGCGGTGATGCGAGTCTGCGGATGGGAGGGAGCGTATTCTCGGACTGTTACCCTCAAAAGCGACTCGATTCGAATCTCTGGGGGACGCGGATAGTGCTGTCTGCAAATGCAATGTTTCTGTTTGTGATGCACATGCCTTAAGGCTACGCTTCGTTGGTGGGCTGTGCCGAGGGCATTGGTACCGCACCTAATGAGGATGACTATTACCCAACAAGTGAAGTTAATTACCCTGACACCTGAAGACCTCGTGTACGCTTTAGCTATATGTACCGCATCGGTAGAGATAATAGGGGTACGAGCTTCGTCTGTCGTGCCTGCACTCACACAGAACGCGTCCAAGACTTTAAACGAAGCATTGGAAACCCACGAACGCTGGCCGCTCAGGCGATGCTGAAGCACGTCCATGCCGAGCACAGTCGTGAAATTCATGTGCGTGCAATGGCGATGATAATGGAACGGGAGCACGCGCCGCGATAGCCCTCCGCATTTAGTAGAAGAAAACGGCCCAGAGGAGAACCTGCCTTTTGGCCATTTGTTTCGGCAAGGATAGCTCAAGTGCCCGAGTGAGAAATGTGATTGCCGAGAAGCGGCCATCGCTGGTGAAGATCGTGTTGGTAGGGGGTGCGCTGATGCTCCCCATGATTCGCTGGGCCTGAGACCACCCTTGGTCTCCGTTACAAGCCGAACCCACCCTGTAGGTATCGAATGGTCTTGTTCACAGTCGGCGAGGCATGACTGCCGACCCCGCAAAACTTGTTTGTTCCATTTTCGTAACAATGAACAAAATGAAGAGGTGAGCGTGCCGAACGTCGAATAAACTACTACTTCTCCGAACCGATGCCTGACATCACGAAGTATCGAGAGTCCCAGTCATGACGCCTGTGGCGGCGGCTAAGAGACGGCGCGAGTTTGCCCCCCGGACCTTCCTTTCCACCATCGACGACGGTCGCAAGATCGTGACTCTTCCGAAGAAACAAACAGTCTTTTCTCAGGGCGACTCAGCCGATTCTGTGTTTTATATACAGAAAGGCAGGGTGAAGCTCAGCGTTGTGGCGAGGGGCGGGAAAGAAGCCGCGATAGGGGTTCTAAACGCGGGCGACTTCTTTGGAGAGGGTTGTCTCACCGGACAGCCGCTCCGGATGTGCTCC
>Ga0182015_10002191_pt1 | contig 24206 bp, 21 predicted proteins | sample 712P3MmetaG_FD_120478 | JGI IMG/M metagenome (GOLD analysis project Ga0182015, IMG submission 120478) | Permafrost microbial communities from Stordalen Mire, Sweden - 712P3M metaG | ecosystem: Environmental > Terrestrial > Soil > Wetlands > Permafrost | place: Sweden: Stordalen | collected...
ATGGCGCCGCTCGGCGCCGACTATCTGATCACGCGCAACCTGATCGCGGCAATGGTGCCGCTGGTGGTGCTGGCCGCCGTCGCCGCGAGCCGCACGCGTCATGGCCCCGCGCTGATCGGAGGCCTGTGCGCGATCGGCGTGATCGCGTTCGCCGGCGTCGAGAACAATCCCTTCTACCAGCGCGACGACTGGCGAGCCGTGGCGGCCGCGCTGGGCCCGGCCCCGCTTGGTCCACGCGTGGTCGCGGTGAACCCCTCTGACGGAGTGCCCGCGCTCGAGATCTACTCGCCGCTGCACAGGCTCGCGCCCGGAGCGCCCGTCCTCGCGCGTGAGGTCGATGTGATCGACCTGCTGCACAATCCGCCGACGGTCGCGATGCCCGCGCCGCTCGCCGGCTTCACCCTCTGCGCGCCGCCGAGGCGGACCCCCGAGTTCGACGTCGTGCGCTACTGCGCGTCCTCGGCCGTCACGGTCCCCTACGGCAATGTTCTCGCGTTGAAGCTCGCGGCGCTCAACCCCTCGATCCTCGGCGGCGCCTGAGGCGGCGGGTCCTCAGAACGTCTTTCGCAATGAGGGTGGGGCCGGGGCGGTCCGGGGGCAAGTTGGGCGGCGCATGGTGCGCAAGCAGGTACCGGCGGTACCTGCAAGGTGCCGGGTGACGATCGGGCGCCGCCATCCGGGCCGAATCCGGGCGTGCCCGTCATTGTGAAAGCCGTTCTCAGCCGGCGAATGGCCCGGCGTCCGCGGGGACGTCGACGGCGTGCTCGGCGAGCGCCGCCAACGGCACGATCTGAAGCGCCCGCTCGTGCGTGGACGCCATCACGACGTAGGCCGCCGCGCCGTCCTCGTGCGCGCGCAGCCAGTTCGCCGCGGTCACGCACCAGCGATCACCGGGGACCAGGCCGGGGAAGCCGTAGCCGGGCGCCGGCGTGGTGAGGTCATTGCCGATCTCGCGTTGATGTTCGAGGAACTCCGCCGTCACGACAGCGCAGATCGTGTGGCTCCCGAGGTCCTCGGGACCGCTGGTGCAGCAACCGTCGCGGTAGAAGCCGGTGAGCGGGTCGGTCCCGCAGGGCTCGAGCGGTCCGCCGAGAACGTTGCGCTTCTCCATCGGTGCAGTATCGCCCAGACGCGCTCAGGCTCCCAGGCGGAAGCTGTTGAGAATCGTCGTCGCGGCGGAGTGCTCGCTCGCCGGCAGCCAGAGCTGCACCTGAAGATAGCCCTCCACGTGCGACCCCCGGTGCAGGACGATCACGATTCCGTTGTCGGGGTAGGGATCGCCGCCGCCGCGGGCTGTGAACGCAACCTCCCAACGACTGAGCGAAAGCTTCGAGAGCACGCCTGCCGGCAGGCCGCCGATCGGGTTCGGCTGCGTTCCCCTGCTCGCGCATCCGACGCAGCCGCTGAGCACGACCTCCAGCTTGCGGCGGGCGTCGGCCGGATCTGACCACAGGTGTGTCGCGTGGTCCGAGGGGTAGCTCTCGTTCTTGAAGTGCCAGCCGATGGGAAGCTCGACGCTGTAGGCGCCGCCGGGTGGTGAGACACGGGTCAGAGCGCCGGCGAGCGCTGGGGCGGGCGCGGCGAGCAGCAGGGAGATCAGCATGATCGCGCCGGCCAGGCCTCGTCGCATGCACGGAAGCCTAGACAGAGTGCAGCCGTCGAGCGCGATGGCGCCGACGGTCAGCGGAGGTTCACGTCGGGCATCGGTCTGGAGGAGCGCCGGGCGCAGTAGTGTTGGGCGATGCTCCTGTACGCGTGTCCGGGCGGCAAGGCCGCCCCCCACGTGCACCCCTGTGGAATCGCGGCACGGGCGCTGGACGACGCGGGACACAGGTATGACTTCAAGCAGGTCAAGGGCGGGCGGATGATGTTCTGGACCTGGCCTACGCGTGCCCGCGATCGCGCCGAGATTCAGCGCCTCAGCGGTCAGCGCGCGGTGCCGATCCTCGTGCTCGACGACGGCGAGGTGCTCAGCGGCTCGGGCGCGATCGTGCGCTGGGCGCGAGCGACCCCGGCGCCGGCGGCCGCGACCGCGACCGCGGACTGATCGGCGCCGCGTTGGCGGTCGCGTCGTTCAGGCGGCCTGCACGCCGGCGAGATTCTCGGCGGGCGGCGCGGGCGGGACGGGGATCGTGACGCCCCGGCCGGCGCGTTCCGCGGCCTCGTCGAGGATGGCGGCTGTTGCAGTGGCGCCGAATCTCGTGACACCGACGGCGACGAATTCGAGCAGGCGATCCAGTGTGCGCACGCCACCTGCGGCTTTCAGCGCAACGTTCGGCGTCGTTGCCGCGGCCATCAGCAGGACGTCGTGCACCGTCGCGCCGGTCGGGGCGAAGCCCGTCGAGGTCTTGACGAAGTCCGCGCCGGCGAGCTCGCTGATGCGGCTGCCCTCGGTGATCTGTTCGTCACTCAGGTAGGCGTTCTCGAGGATGACCTTGACCAGGCCGCGTTCGGAGCGCGTCGCCCGGACGATCTCGGCGATCTCATCCTCCACGTACTCGTACTTCGCGCCGCGGAGCGCCCCGATGTTGATGACCATGTCGATTTCGCTTGCTCCGTCGGCGAGCGCCCGGCGCGCTTCGAGGAGCTTCACCTCGGTCGTCGAGTTGCCGTGCGGAAAGCCCGCAACCGTCCCGACAGCGACGGCCGTGTCCGCGAGCAGGCCCGCGGCCAGAGCTACGTCGGCCGGCTTGACGCAGACCGAGCACGTGCTGTAGCGGGCGGCGAGCGCGCAGCCGGCGCGGACATCCTCGTCAGTCAGTTCGGGGCGCAGCAGCGAGTGATCGATGAATGCGGCTATCTCGCGCACCGTGAGTTCCGTCGGGATAGCCCTGGTGGTACTCATGGGAGGCCGCCCTTTCACGCGGAGGATCCGACGCCCCAGCTCAGAGGAACTGCGGCTCGCTCAAAACACTAGTCATCGGGCCCGGCGTACGCCGCCGGCGGTGCCCTCAACCGCGGCGGTTCTGAGGGACCGCTGTGGCCGACCGAGCGAGCAGGCCCGGCGCGGCGATCCGCTGCTGCAACAACCGACGAGGACGCCCGCGTTCGCCGCCTTCTCCGCGTCGACGCCGGCTCGCTGGGGCCGACTGCCGCGACCGACGCCCGCCCGCATGCACCAGAATGTCGGCATGGCCCTTGCCGTCGCCGTCGCTGCTCCCAGCACGCGCACGCCCCTGCTGAGCGTGGAGGGGCTGACGGTTCGTTTTGACACGTTCCGCGCGCTCGACGGCGTCGACCTCGAGATCCGCGCCGGCGAGACCGTCGCCCTGGCCGGCGAGAACGGAGCCGGCAAGTCGACGCTCGTCCGATGCATCGGTGGAGACATCGCGCCCTCGAGCGGCCGCATCCTGATCTCCGGCGAGCGGATCGGGTCCGACCCGGCCGCTCAGGCCCGCCGCGGCGTCGCGGTCGTCTGGCAGGACCTCGCGCTGTGCGACAACCTCGACATCGCGTCGAACCTGCTGCTCGGCAACGAGAGCGGCGGCCTGATGCGTTCGGAGGCCCGCTTCCACGGCGCCGCTGCGGCGCTGCTCACGAGCCTCGGCATCGGGTTGCTCGACACCACGCGCAGCGTCGGCACCCTCTCGGGCGGCGAGCGTCAGCTGCTGGCGGTCGCGCGAGCGATGTCCGGCCGGCCTCGGCTTCTGATCCTCGACGAGCCGACGGGAGCGCTCGGCGTCAACGAGTCGGCGCAGGTCGAGCAACTGACCGCAAACGTGCGCGCCCAGGGAACCACGGTGCTGCTGGTCTCCCACGACATCGAACAGATGTTTCGGCTGGCCGACCGCATCACAGTGCTGCGTCACGGCAGAGTCGTAGCCGACGTGGACCCCGAGTTCTCCCAGCCCGAAGACGTCGTCGCGCTCATCTCGGGACAGCAGACCGACTCGTCGGCTCGGCGGCAGCTCAGCAGGCTTCACGGCTTGGCCGACCGCTTGGCCTCGACCGACCCGTCGTCGAGCCTGCCCCTGATCCTTTCCACTCTCGGTGGCGCCCTCGGCACGACACAGCTGTGCATCCATCTCGTCGATGGCGACTGCCTGCGCGCCGCCGGCGACCTCGGGTCGTCGCGCGCCCTGATGCGAGCGTGGAGCGAACTGCCGCTCGGAGCCGCCGGCGGACCGGTCGGGCTGGCGGCGGCGAGCGAGAGCACGGTTGTGGACTACGACATCCGCTTCAGCCCGGCGTGGACGCGGTGGCGCGAACTTGCGACCGATGCGGGAATCGGCAGCTCATGGTCGGTGCCGCTGGTCGGCACGGGCGGGCTGACCGGTGTCATCACGGTCTTCCGCGAGGCGCGCGGGCACCCGCCGCGTCACGAGCTCGACCTCGTCACGCTGTACTCGGGTTACGTGGCCAGCGCGGTCGAGCGCGAACGGCTGCTCGGCGAGGTCACCGCGCGCAACCGCACGCTGGAGACCATTCAGGAGATGCTCGAGACGCTTGCCGGCCCGGTCCCGCTCGCCGAGGGGCTGATTGTCGTGCTCCACTCGCTCTGCACGGCGCTGCAGGCAGAGACGGTCGGGCTGCTCAGCCAGGATCGGTTGCTCGATGCACCTCAACGGTGGAGCGTCGTCGACTCAAGCGGCGCCGAGGTGCCGTCGTCCTCTTCGATGCGCGAACTTGCCGCGGACCTGCTGGGCGAGGCCCGCAACGACGGCAAGGCGCAGCACGTCGAGGATCGCGATGGCGGTGGCGGGCGCTACCTGGCGGTCACCTTCGCCGCGCCGGGCGGTCCGGGCGTTCTGCTCGCTCATTGGCCTGCCCGGGCCGCGGCCACCGAGGGCACGGCACTGATGGAGGACGCCGCCAACTCATTGCGCCTGGCCCGTGAGCGCCAGGAGTCCGAGCGGGCGCGTCGGGAGGCGAGCGCCCTACGACGCTCGCAGGAGCTGCAGCGGGGTTTCCTCTCCCGCCTCAGCCACGAGCTGCGGACTCCGCTGACCGCAATCGGCGGCTACGCGTCGAGCCTGATGGCGCCGGACGTGACCTGGGATGGGGCGACCGAGAAGCGGTTCGTGACGCGGATCGGGGCCGAGTCCGCCCGCCTCAACCGACTGGTCGACGACCTGCTCGACTTCTCGGCGATCGAATCCTCGACGCTGCGGCTGCAGGCTGACTGGTGCGAGGTGGCGCTCGTGCTCGATGCGGCGATTGGCTGCGTGACCGCGGCTGGGGCAAACCCCGTGAAGGCCAGATACGCGCCGGATCTGCCGGTCGTGTGGGCGGATCACGATCGGCTCGAGCAGGTGTTCGTCAACCTGCTCGAAAACGCGCTTCGCCATAACCCCCCCGGGACGCTGGTGTTGGTCGAGGCGGCGCCCGACGAGGGCGGTGTGGTGATCAGAGTGACCGACAACGGCGCCGGCCTGCCGGACGACGTCGTCGCGGCATTGTTCAAGCCACGCCAGCGCGGGCATGGGCCCAGTGCGGGCGCCGGCCTGGGGTTGTCGATCGCCAAGGGCATCGTCGATGCCCACGACGGGCGGATCGTGCGCGAGCAGCTTCGCCGCGGCACCCGGTTCTCGGTGCACCTTCCAATCGGGGGCCCCGGCCCATCGCACCGCTACGCCGAGGACCACGAGCACCGAGATGGCTGACGCCCCCCCAACCACGCGGATCCTCGTGGTCGAGGACGATCCAAACATCGTCGACCTGATCCGCTCGAACCTCTCCGTGCGCGGCTACGACACGATTGTCTCGACCGACGGCCTTCGCGTCGTTCAGATGCTCGAGACGGAACGGCCCGACATCATCCTGCTCGATCTGATGCTCCCTGCCGTCGACGGCTTCGAGCTCTGCAAGCAGGTGCGCGAGCATTCCAACGTCGGCGTGATTGTGGTTTCGGCGCGCGGGGGCGATCACGACAAGGTCGCCGCGCTCAACCTTGGAGCAGACGACTACATGACCAAGCCCTTCAGCATCGAGGAGCTCCTGGCGCGGATTGCCGCGACGCTGCGACGCACGCGACCGGCCATCACGCCGGCCAGCCCGGCGACGCGGATCACGCTGGCGCCCGGCCTCGAGATCGACCTCGCCAGCCAGCAGGTGACCCGTGACGGCAAGGGCCTTCATCTCACGCCGACCGAGTTCTCGCTGCTGCGCGAGCTCGTCGCCAGCCGCGGCAAGCTCCTCACGCATGCCCAGCTCCTACGGCGCGTGTGGGGTCCCGGCTATGAGACCGAGACTGAATACGTGCGCGTCTACATCGGCCGTCTACGGGCGAAACTGGAGCCCGAGGGAAGCCCCGCGTTGATCCTCACTCAGCCGCGCGTGGGCTATCGGCTCGCACCCGAGTAAACAACTCGTAAACGGCGTTTACGAGTCGTTGCGAAGCGACATGAAACATTGATGTTGCGTTTACATAGAATGGCGTAGGTTCTCTCCGTTCATGTGAATGTGACGCTCGGACGCCTATGTCCCGCCACGTCACCGGTATGAGAGAGAGGAAGCGAGAGAATGTCTCTGCTACAGAGGAAGTTTGCGGCTGTCGGCATAGCGTCGCTGGTACTGACCGGCGCGCTGTTCGCAACCGAGAACAGCTATGCGAAGTCGGCACCGAAGCCGGCTGCGATCACCTACAAGAACCTGTCGTACAAGGACTTCACGCTGAACTTCGCGGCGCTGAAGGACATCAGCCCGCTTGCCGCCAAGGGCAAGGGCAACGTCGATGTGATCCTTCCTGACACCACGTCGTCGACCCGCTACACCGAGTTCGACGCACCGTACCTGGACGAGGCGTTCAAGGACGCGGGCCTGAAGTCGTCGCAGTACAAGGTGCAGAACGGTGAGGGAAGCGATGCGACGTTCATCACCGATGCGGAGGCCGACATCACGGCCGGCGCAAAGGTCCTGCTGATCGACCCGGAGGACTCCGGGACCGGCGAAACGGTCGAGAGCTACGCGGCCGCCCATAACGTCAAGATCATCGACTACGACCGCCTCACGCTCGGTGGTTCCCGCGCCTACTACGTCAGCTTCAACAACGTGTTCGTCGGGACGCTCCTCGGTCAGGGGCTGGTCGCCTGTGTCAAGGCGTGGAACGTGGCAAGCCCGCAGGTCATCGTGATGCACGGTGCGACGACCGACAACAATGCGACACTGTTCGCACAGGGCTACGATGCGGTTCTCGCCCCGGAGTTCTCGAGCGACGGATGGAAGGATGTCGCCAATCCGGCCGGAACGTGGGACCCGCCGACGGCGGAGACCGAGTTCCAGCAGGCATACACCGCGAACCCCAGCTCGAACGCTCTGCTCTCGCCGAATGACGAGAACGCGGCGCCGATCATCGGCTACCTCCAATCCCTCGGGATCAAGCCGGACACCTTCCCGGTGACCGGACAGGACGCGACGCTCATTGGTCTCCAGAACATCATCTCCGGATACCAGTGCGGCACGGTCTATAAGCCGATCTACCTCGAGGCTCAGGCGGCCGCGGCGCTCGCGATGTACCTGCGGGCGCATGTCACACCGCCGAAGGGCCTGATCAACGGCCAGTCCAATGACTCCGTCTCGAACGTCGAGGTGCCGTCGATTCTGGAGACACCCGAGTGGGTCACCCCGACGAACATCGAGGCGACGATCATCAAGGACAAGTTCGTGCCGGCCGCGCAGCTGTGCGCAGGCTCGTTCGCAGCCGATTGCACCAAGTACGGAATCCACTAGGGCCGCAACAACCGTCCGGGCTATAGTCACGGTCGAATGACCCCAGACTCGGAAACTGCGGCAAGCGAGTCGCACGTTGCGAAGGGTGCCCGGTCCGCCTCGGCGGACCGGGCACCCAGCCCGTTGGCGTCCAACGGTGGCGTCACAGACGGCCAGCTGCTCAGCCTGCGAGGGATCGCGAAGCACTTCGGAGCGGTCACCGCCCTGGATGGCATCGACCTTGACATCCCGCCGGGACAGGTGACTGCGCTGGTCGGCGACAACGGCGCCGGGAAATCCACACTGATCAAAACTATTTCGGGAATCCTGCACCCCGATGGCGGCGAGCTGCTCTGGAACGGCAAGCTGGTGCACGTGCGAAGCCCGCGCGACGCGGCAGACCTCGGCATCGCAACCGTCTACCAGGACCTCGCGCTCTGCGACAACCTCGACATTGTTCAGAACATGTTCCTTGGACGCGAGACCGGACGCTTTGGTCTATTAAATGAAACCTCGATGGAGCTGACGGCAAAAGACACGCTCTCCGGGTTGTCAGTGACCTCTGTGCGTTCGATTCGCCAACCAGTCGGCTCCCTTTCGGGCGGACAGCGCCAGGCCGTCGCCGTGGCGCGGGCTGTTATGTGGGAGGCGAAGCTGGCGATCATGGACGAGCCAACCGCGGCGCTCGGGGTCGCTCAGACCACGATGGTGCTGTCGGTGATCCGCAAGCTCGCTCAGCGCGGCATCGCGGTCATTGTGATCTCGCACAACCTCAACGACGTCTTCGCCGTGGCGGATCGCATCGCGGTCCTGCACCTCGGTCGCCTGGTCGCGAGCGGTCCGGCGTCCGAGTTCGACACGCAAAGCGTCGTCGAGATCATGACCACCGGAAGCGCGAGAACACGTGAGGCGACCACTGCCCCTCTCGAAGCAGCGATGGGAACGGAGTGAACCATGAGCGCTGAGCACCCGGTGGCCGGCACGACGGCGACGACGGCGCCCGACGATGGCGTCTCGGAGCTCGCCGTCACCTCCGGACCGCAGGATTCACTCGAGGCCACAGCGGCGCCGGGGGATCTCCTCGCGCTGCCGACGGACGCCAGCTTGAGCCAATACATCGGCGCGTGGGCCAAGCGGGTCCGCTCCGGTGACAGCGGCGTGCTGCCCGTCATCGTCGGCCTGATCGTCATCGTCATCATCTTCCAGACGCAGAGCTCCGTCTTTCTCTCTGCGGCCAACCTCACCAACCTGCTCACGCAGGGCGCGCCATTCGTGATGCTCGGTATGGCCGAGGTCTTTGTGCTGCTGCTCGGCGAGATCGACCTCTCGATCGGCTATTCCGGCGCGGTCGGCGCAGCGGTGATGACGATCCTCGCCTACCAGCCGATCAACTTCGGTTGGGGGCTCGCGATCGCTGCGGGTCTGGCCACGACCGCGGGCATCGGCTTCCTTCAGGGCCAGCTGATCACGCGCCTGCGCCTGCCGTCATTCGTCGTCACGCTTGCCGGGCTGCTGTTCTGGGAGGGCTTCCTGATCTGGATCATCAACAACCAGAGTCCGTCCAACGGCGGCTCGATCCGGATCCTCAACACGGTGATCCACAACATCATCTACGGCACGGTCAGTCCGACCGTCAGCTGGATCGCGATGGTGGTCGGGGTGGCGGTCTTCGCGATCCTCACGCTGCGCCGGGACAGGCGTCGAGCGGCCAGTGGCCTGGTGGCTCCGCCGATCCGGCTGACGGCGATAAAGATCGCCGGCATGGCTGCCGCGGGAATCGTGCTAGTCGCGATCTGCAACACCAACCGTGGCGTCCCGGGTGGTTTCGTGATCCGCGGCGTGCCATGGGTCGTCCCGATCGTGCTCGCGTTCGTCGTTTGCTGGACGTTCCTGCTCAACCGCACGCGGTTCGGTCGCTACGTCTACGCGATCGGTGGCAACAGCGAGGCGGCGCGGCGTGCGGGTATCAACGTCCGCAGAACGCGCGTGCTCGCCTTCACGCTCGCCGGATTCACCGCTGCCGCAGGCATGATCATCTACGCCTCGAGGCTAGGGTCGATGTCGAGCGACGTCGACGGCGGACAGATCGTGCTCTACGCCGTGGCCGCCGCCGTGATCGGCGGCGCAAGCCTGTTTGGTGGCCGCGGCAAGATGGTCCACGCGCTGCTTGGCGGCATCGTCATCGCGACGATCTACAACGGCATGGGCCTGCTCGATCTTTCCTCGGCGGTGCAGTACATGGTCACCGCACTCGTTCTCCTGGCGGCAGTGACCGTCGACGCGGTCTCCAGGCGCGGCAGCACGGCGAGCTGACCAGGTCACCGCCGGCTTCAGCGCTCCCGACCGTCCGCGAGCACAAGACGAAAGCCCGGTCTGCGTCACTGCGCAGGAGCGAGGCGTCCACACTGGCGCTGCGCCCCCGCGACAGTCGCCCGCAAGGTCTCTGAGGTGGCCCGGCTCGAGGGCGCCCGGCCCCCGCGGGCGTAGGTGGGAAGGCGGTCACCCGCCTCTCTCCACCTCCAATTTATACCACGCAGAGGGCCCTCATGAGGCCCTGCAGCGTGCTGTATAACCGCCGACCGAGGCCAGACCAGACCGACGATTGGAGTTACGAAATGCGTGCGCTGCTGTCGAGATATTCAACCGGCGCGTGGGCATGAACGAGCATGCGGTGGTGATCGCCGGAGGCGGTCCCGCGGGGATGATGCTGGCAGCTGAGTTGGCCTTGGCGAAGGTCGACGTCGCGGTCGTCGAGCGGCGTCCCAATCACGTGCTCGTCGGCTCGCGAGCAGGCGGTTTTCACTCCCGCACGATCGAGGTGCTTGATCAGCGTGGGGTCGCTGATCGGTTCCTCGCAGAGGGCCAGGTGGCTCAGGCCGCGACGTTCGGAACGACGGTGCTCGACATGAGCGACTTCCCGACACGTCATCCGTACTCGCTCGGAATCTGGCAGAACCGGATCGAGCGGATCATGGCCGCCTGGATCGCCGAGCTTCCGGTGCGGATCTACTACGGATGTGAGGTGAGCGGCTGTGCGCAGGACGGCGCCGGCGTCGAGGTCGAGCGCTCCGACGGCCAGTCGCTGAGAGCCGCATATCTCGTCGGGTGCGACGGAGGACGCAGCGTCATCCGCAAGGCAGCCGGCATCGAGTTCCCCGGATGGGATCCGACCAGGAGCAACCTGATCGCCGAGGTCGAGACGACCGATGAACCACCGAAGGGCATTCGCCACGACGCCACCGGCGTCCACGCCCTCCACACGATGGAGGATGGACGGACGGTGCGGGTCATCGTGACCGAGCAGCAGATCGGGCCTGCCAGCGAGCCCACTCTGCGTGATCTCAGCGAGGCGCTGGTCGCGGTTTACGGCACTGACTTCGGGATCCACAATCCCACGTGGATCTCCAGGTTCACCGACATGACACGTCAGGCAGCGACCTACCGCGCGGGACGAGTCCTACTCGCCGGCGACTCGGCGCACGTGCATTACCCGGCGGGCGGGCAGGGCCTCAGCCTCGGCGTGCAGGATGCGGTGAACCTCGGATGGAAGCTTGCCCAGGTGGTCAACGGAACCTCCCCGGAGAGCCTGCTGGATACCTATCACGACGAGCGCCACCCGGTCGCTGCCCGCGCGCTCCAGCACACGATGGCTCAGGCCGCGCTGCAACGCCGCGACGAGCGCATCCAGGCTCTGGTCGATGTCGTGTCGGAGCTGGCGGCCATGGACGAGCCTCGCAAACGGCTCGCCGGGATCATCTCCGGACTGGACATCCATTACGACCTCGGCGAGGGACATCCGCTGCTCGGACGCCGCATGCCCGATCTGGACCTCGTGACCGCCGACGGCCCGCTCCGCGTCTTTGAGCTACTGCACGACGCCAAGCCGCTGCTGCTCAACCTCGGAGAGGCCGGCGATTTCGACATCACTCCATGGGCCGACCGGGTCCAAATGATCGACGCCGAATATGGCGGTGCGTGGGAGCTTCCGGTACTTGGCGCGGTCAGGGCTCCCACTGCCGTGGTGATCCGGCCCGATGGTTACGTTGCCTGGGTCGGAGACCGAACGCACCTCGGACTCCCTGAAGCGCTGAGCGTCTGGTTCGGACCGCCCGCCGCGGCATGACCACCAGCCCGCCGGGATCAATCTTGAAGGAGCTCTCATGGACCTCACCAGCGCTTCGGCGATCTTCACCGCGGCGCTGTGAGGTTTCGGCTCTGCGACTCTCCGGACACGACCGTGCTCACTGCTTCGGCGAGCGCAAGGGCACGGCCTGAGCCTGTTCCAAGAGGCGCGTCGTCCAAAGCGAGTGACGTCGCCGAAGTTCGTGTTCGTCAAGGTCGCCGCGCCCAAGCGGCGCGTAGTTCGCAGCCCAGGTCTCCACCACGTCGTGCGAGCGAGCGACTGCCCAGGCGTCCCACAGGACCACGTCGCCGAGGGCCTGGCCGCCGGCGGCTTCATAGGCCGCAAGAAAGACGTCAGCAATGCGCTCGCCGACGAGTAGAACGAGATCAAGGCGGCACCAGCCGAGGTCGTAGCCGCGTGGACCGCGTGCTGCGCCCGACCAGTCAACGATGCCCGTGAGCCTTCCCTCACGCCAGACGACGTTGCCTGACCAGTAGTCGCAGTGGGAGAGCGCATCGGGCGAGCCGGTGATCTCCGACCAGCGAGACCGAACCGCCGGCGCCAGCGGACCGTTCAACTCAGCCTGGGAACCTCTGCCGTCGAACACGCTCGACAGGCCCGCCAGCCGCTCGCTCGGGAGCACGTGCACGAGCGCCAGCGCGCGACCCAGCTCGTGTGCCCACGCCAGCGGATCACTCGGCGTGATGTCCGACTCGCCGTCAAGCCAGCTGATCAAGGAGGTCGGGTGCTCCGACCATTGCCCGTCCAGGTCGCCGCCGAGCAGCACCGGGGCCAAACCCCCAAGCCCATCAAGAGCTCGCAGCACCAGCTGCTCACGGCAGGCGGCGGGGTCGCCCGTTGGGAACTGGCGGACGACCACGCTGAACGCGGGATTGTCGGTATCGACCCGCCAGGTGTCCGAATGCTGACCTCCCTCGAGGCGTGCGACGTCCACGATCGCGGCCGACGAGCCGGCGAGCCGCCGCACCTCCTCAAGCGCCCCAGCCGACGGCAGAACCTCAGACCGAGTCATCGCTGCACCCTACGACCACGGTGCTCAAGGGCGCGCCCGGGCTGGCTCCGGCGCACCAACGGCGCGTTGCGCGAGCGGCGAGCGCGCACCGGGTCGCGGCTCGCCCGGCAGCGCCACCGTGCGTCTTCGATTCCACTCCTTTGGTGCTTCTCGCGCTCGAAGGCCGGTTCGCTTGCGGTCGCCGCCGTCCCCGCCGGTGCGGCTCTGCGCCGCAGTGCCCCGACGCGAAAGATCGCGGCCCGCCACCGTAGCGGTCGCTCGCGCCGCCGGTGGCGGATAGCGCCCGCGGATCGCGAACATGCCATTCTCAACTCGGTGACAGACCAAGCGGCTGCGGGCGACCAGGGACTCACGGGCGCGGAGGAGCTCCACCTCACCGTTGGCTGCGAGTTCGGCCTGAATTCCGTGCAGCCAGCGTCGGCGATCGTTCAGGTCGCGCCGCGTCTGCAGCGCGGCGTCTCGATCGTCTCCGAGTGCTGGGACACGCGCGCCGCCCACCACGGCTACGTCGATCAATACGGGAACCGCTGCGAGCGCTTCGCGCTGGCGACCGGCGACTCGCGGATCACCTACCAGGCGGACCTGGTGCTCGCGCAGCCGGCTGACGTGTTCGCACCCGACGCGCCCGAGATCCCTGTAGAGCAACTCCCGCACGATGTTCTGAACTTCGTCATGCCGAGCCGCTTCTGCCTGCCCGACGAGCTCGGCCACGAAGCGTGGCAGCGCTTCGGTGCGCTGCCGGCCGGTTGGTCGCGGGTACAGGCAATCGTCGACTACGTGCACGGACACCTGGAGTTCCTGCCGGGAGCCTCCAACCCGTGGACCACGGCCGCGGACGCCTACCGTGCCGGTCAGGGCGTCTGCCGCGACTTCGCTCACCTGGCAATCAGCTTTTGCCGTGCCCTGAACATCCCGGCGCGCTACGTATTCGGCTACATCCCGGCGATCGGCGTGCCCCTCCCCGCCGAACCGATGGATTTCGCGGCGTGGTTCGAGGCCTACCTCGGCGGCGGCTGGCACACCTTCGACGCGCGAAACAACAGGCGCCGTGTCGGGCGCGTGGTCGTCGGGCGCGGCCGCGACGCGATCGATGTCGCGCTGATCACATCATTCGGTCCGCTGACGCTGACCGGCTTCGACGTGCGCGCCGAGCCGACCGCTCGCCATATCAGCTGAAGACGCGACGACACGCGCAACGTCGCCGCCAAGCAGCACCGGGCCAAACCCCCCGACCCATCTCGTCGCGGCACAACTCAGCGGGCGCGCATGTCAAGCGGAACTAGCGCGCCAACGCCAGGAATCCGGCGCGCCACAGCCGATCAGCACAGCCGCGGCATCACTGCGCGAGAGCTGAGAAACGACGCCACGTGACCCGCAGGGTCCATCGAAGGCCGCGCGAGGTGTGCGGCCACACCTCGCGCGCCGCTCGCTCTCTCACGGCCTCCCTTACGGCACACGACCGCCACCGCTCGACGAGCAAGGCCGAGCGACACGTCCGGGACCGTCGCTCACGGCTCGAAAACCGCGCCGACCCACGCCGGCGACCCCCTGTCCGAGGCACGTATCCAGCTACGGGGGACCCAGGAGTCGAACCTGACGCTGCGGTTTTGGAGACCACCGTGTTACCGATACACCAGTCCCCCACGGAGCCGCCAGCAGTCTAGAGGTCCCGCGTTGGCGGCTGTTTGCAGGCGCGCGGGTCAGCGGGGAGGCCCGGACGCGCCCGCGTCCCGGGTCTCGCTCCGCCAGCGGCTGATGGGCCGTCCAGAAAGGTTCGACCCGAAATGGCGGCTCCTGCCCTGTGCCCCGAACGGGGTAGATGCCGCCTGGCTGTGTCCTTACCCCGTTGCGGGGCACAGGCGGTCGCGGCAAGCCTTCCAGGCTTGCTCGCTCCCTGCGTCCGTGCCAGCCGACCCCAGGATCTCGCCACAAGCTGCGTTTCAGGCCGAACATTCCCGGACGACCCACTAAACTTGCCCTGAGGCGGTCAACCAGGGTCGAAGCCTCACCCGCCAAGGAGGTTTCGCGATGCCAGTCCACAGCCCCATCGAAGTGGACCGCCGCCGCGTCGATGAGTTGCGCGAGCGCGAGCTCGCAGCGCTGAACGCCCGCACGCAGGGTTCCGCGGCGATGTACGCCCGCGCAACGCGGTCTCTCAGCGGCGGCGTCGCATCCTCCTACCAGCTGCGCGACCCCTGGCCGATCTATCTTCGCGACGGCGCCGGCGCGCGGGTCCGCGACGTCGACGGCAACGAGTACTGGGATTTCCACAACGGCTTCGGCTCGATGATCCAGGGCCACGCGCACCCGGCGATCGTCGCGGCCGTGCGCGAACGGGTCGCGCTCGGCAGCCATTTCGCAGCCGTCACCGAGGATGCGATCATCGTCGCCGAGGAGCTCGAGCGCCGCTTCGGTCTCGCCCGCTGGCGCTTCGTCAACTCCGGCTCGGAGGCGACGATGGACGCGATCCGGATCGCCCGCGGGCTGACCGGCCGCGAGACGATCATGAAGATCTTCGGCTCCTACCACGGACATCACGACACCGTGATGGTCTCGATCGGCGTCCCCTACGACGACATCGGCGACCGCGAGAACCTCGCCTCGCTGCCCTACGGCGCGGGCATCCCGCGGGCCGTGGTCGATCTCACGATCCCTGTGCCGTTCAACGATGCGGGCGCGATGGAGCGCCGGATCAAGCGGCTGGAACGCGAGGGCCGCCTCCCCGCCTGCGTGATCATGGAGGCGGCGATGATGAACCTCGGGGTCGTGCTACCCGAACCCGGCTATCTCGAGGAGGTCCGCGAGATCACGGCCCGCCACGGCATCGTGCTGATCTTTGACGAGGTCAAAACCGGCCTCGCGATCGCCGCCGGCGGCGCGACCGAACGCTTCGGCGTGACGCCCGACATGGTGACGCTCGCCAAGACGCTCGGCGGTGGCCTCCCGGCCGGAGCGATCGGCGGCACCGAGCAGGTCATGTCGGTCGTCCAGAACGGCAGCGTCTACCAGGTGGGCACCTACAACGGCAATCCCCTGTCGATGGCCGCCGCGCGCGCCAGTCTCGAGCACGTCCTCACCCCCGCCGCCTACCGTCACCTCGACGCGCTGAACGACCGCATCGTCACGGGCTGCGAGGCGGTGATCGAGCGCCACCGCCTGCCCGGCTACGCCGTGGGCGTCGGCTCCAAGGGCTGTGTCACCTTTTCGACCGAGCGCGTGCTCGACTACGAGAGCTTCAAGGCCAACCAGGACGGCGCCGTGACGGCGCTCGCCTGGCTTTGGAACATGAACCGCGGCATCTACATGACACCCGGCCGCGAGGAGGAGTGGACGCTCTCGGTCAGCCACTCCGCCGAGGCGATCGACGCCTACGTGCAGTCCTTCGACGAGATGGCCGAAGCGCTCACGGCCTGACGGCCAGATTTTTAGGGCGCCCTCCGGGCGCTGCGCTTGACAGCCGCCGCAGGGCCGCTCCCGGCCGCGCCAAGCGGACCGCTGGCCCCGCGACAGCCGGCTCACGGGACTGCGTGGGACCCAACCTCGCCCCAACCGCCGTGGGCACCGGCCGCTGTCATGCGCGTCCGTGCGCTGCTGGCAAAGTCCCCGGTGGTCGCGGCCCGCCCTGAGAAACTGTCGAGAAATAGTATCAGTTGTTGCAAAATTGCGTGACGATCGATACAATCGCCTCCTCACCCCACGCGGGCCATCGCGACCCACAGGAGGATGTGCAATGACGGTGCGTCAGGCGATGAACCAGGTCACGGTCACCGTTGGCAGCGGCCACACGATGCGCGAGGCGGCGCGTCGCATGACCGAAGGAAGGACCGGCGCGGCGGTCGTGATCGACCACGATCTGCCGGCGCCCGGAATCGTCACCGAACGCGACGTGTTGCGCTGCGCCGGCCTCGGCGGCGACCTCGACAGCGAGCTCGTCGGCGCCCACCTCACCGCCAACGTCGTCTACGCCGCACCGGACTGGCCGCTGCAGCGCGCCGCCGAGCAGATGACGGCCGGCGGCTTTCGCCACGTGATCGTGATGGACGGGCCCGACCTCGTCGGCATCCTCTCGATGCGTGACATCGTCGGCAACTGGGTGCGGGAGGGCTCGCCGGCTGAAAGCTTGGCCGTCGCGTAACGCGACGGTCGCACGTTCCGCCCCGCACGCTGGGAAGATTCCGGCGGTGTGGAACCTCGCGCCACGCCTGAGCGGCGACCTGGTCCTCCTGCACCCGCTCGCCCCCGAGCACTTCGACGCCCTGCTGGAGGCATCGCGCCCGGCCGAGATCTGGGCGTGGTGGTCCGTCGACATGTCGACGCCGGCTGCGTTTCGCGACTGGTTCGATGATGCGCTGCGCGCGCGCGAGGAGGGAACACGCGCCCACTTCGCGACGCTCGACGCCCGCAGCGCGAAGCCGGTCGGCTCCACCAGCTTCATGACGCTGCGGCCCGAGCACGCCGGCCTGGAGATCGGCTGGACCTGGCTGACCCCGGCGGCGTGGCGGACCGGCGCCAACGTCGAGGCCAAGCTGATGATGCTTCGCCACGCCTTCACGCAGCTGGGCTGCCAGCGCGTCGAGTTCTCGACCAACGCCCTCAACGAGCGCTCGCGCGCCGCGCTCGCGGCGCTCCCGGCGCAGTTCGAGGGCATCGCCCGCGACAATCGCATCCTCCACGACGGCTCCCGGCGCAGCTCCGCGATCTACTCCATCCTCGACCACGAGTGGCCGGGGGTGGCGGCCAATCTCACCGCGAGGGTCGCTGCCGCGAGCGCCGCACGAAGCGCGGGCTAGCGCCCGCCGCGATGAGCACCAGCCCGCACGACGACGCCACCGGTGTAACGCTCGGCGTGATCGCGCGCGCGTGGGGCTGGATCGGGCTGACCGGCTTCGGCGGCCCGCCGGCGCACATCGCGCTGCTGCGGCGCCTGGTCGTCGAGCGCGAAGGCTGGATGGACGCCCGCGAGTTCGAGGACGCCAACGCCGCCTGCGGCCTGCTGCCGGGGCCGGCATCCACGCAGCTTGCGATCTTCTGCGCCTACCGCGTCGGCGGCATCCCGGGCGCGATCGTGGGCGGCCTGGGCTTCGTCGTCCCGGCGGTCGTCCTGATCCTGGCGCTCTCGCTCGTCTTCCTCGCCCACGCCCCGCCGCTGTGGATCGCCGGCGCGGGAGCCGGCGCCGGCGCCGCGGTCGCCGCCGTCGCAGTCCACGCCGCGCGCGGCCTGATCGGACCGAGCTTCGGGCGGGTCCGTGACGACCGCGCTCGCCGCACCCGCTGGACGGTCTATCTCGGCGCAGCGGTGGCGGCCGCCGCGCTGATCGGGCCTTACCTCGTGCTGGTCCTGGTGGCCTGCGGCCTGTTCGAGCTCACGTTGCAGCGGCGCCCTGCGACGCTCTCGGCGATCCACTGGGCGCCGCTCAGCGCACTCGGCTCGGTGAGCGCGCGAAGCGGCGCATTCGGCTCGCTCGCCTGGACCGCGTTCAAGGTCGGCGCGCTGTCGTTCGGCGGCGGCTTCGTGATCATCCCGCTGATGCAGGGAGACGCCGTACACACCTACCACTGGATGACGAACGCCCAGTTCCTCAACGCCGTCGCGCTGGGCCAGATCACCCCGGGCCCGGTCGTCGCGACCGTCGCGGCCGTCGGCTACGCCGCACATGGCCTGCTCGGCGGCATTCTCGCGGCGCTGGTCGCGTTCGCCCCGTCGTTCTCCTTCATCCTGCTCGGCGGCGGCCGCTTCGAGCGCCTGCGTGGCAATGCAAACGCCCGCGCCTTCCTCGACGGCGCCGGACCCGCCGCGATCGGGGCGATCCTCGGAGCCGCGATCACACTCGCCCTCGCGCTCAGCCAGGCCTGGCAGTTCGGCCTGCTCGCCGCCGCCGCGATCGCGCTCCTGCTGGCGCGCCGCGGAGTCGTGCAAACGCTGCTCGCGGCCGCCGCGATCGGGGTGATCGCGGCGCTGGCGGGCGCACCCCTCTAGCGTGCCAGGGTAGGCCGGGCGGCGGCGCTGCTACCGTCGCGCCATGCAACGAATCAACATCGCATCGCCACGCTTCGAGTACGACCCGGACGACCCCGACGGCTATCACTCAGGACTCTTCCGGCTCGGCCCGCTGCTCTCCGCGGACCAACTCGGAGCGAGCGTCTACGAGCTCCCTCCCGGGCAGTCGATCTGCCCCTACCACTACGAGACCGCCGAGGAGGAGTGGCTGCTCGTGCTCCACGGCTCCCCCACCCTGCGCCACCCCGACGGCATCCAGCAGCTGGATCCCTGGGACGTCGTGTGCTTCCCGCCGAGCCCAGCCGGAGCGCACAAGCTGAGCAACGACAGCGCGGAGGTCGTGCGCGCACTGATGTTCTCGACGGTCCGCCTGCCGGCCGCGACGTTCTACCCCGACAGCGACAAGGTCGGGATCTGGACCGACGGTGAGAACGGGCGCCTGATCGTGCGCCGCTCGAGCGGCGTTGACTACTGGGACGGCGAGACCGGTGGCGCCTGAGCGCCACGCAACCACGCCGGCCCTGACCGAGAGCGCGGTCGAGCTGGCATTCCTGCGCGAGCGGCTCGCGACGCTCGCGCCCTGATCAGGGCCGCGGAAGCTCGACGAGCACTCCGCGCTCAGCGTAGTAGCGCGCGAACACCTCTCGCGCAAGCCACACGCCGCGCGTGCTCGCCGGCCCGTCGCCCGAGGGGTCGTGGAAGCACAGACGCTCCCGGTCGGCGGAGACGTCGATCACGAGCACGAGGTGCCCGCCGCGGCGTCGCGGCACCGGCGGTAGCGCGCGGACCTCCGCACTGACAGACGCGAGCACCACCTCATCGCCGCCGGCCGCCGCGATCAGCGCCCCGAGCTCAAGCGGCGCAGCGACGCGCGCGACCAGCTCGAACTCCGCGGCGACGAAATCGACAAACCCAGCGTAGATCAGTGGGCCGAAACCGCTCGGCGGCCGTGCCTCATAGGCTCCGTATCCGGTCGCCAGCCGGCCGAGCGCGGCCAGCGGCGGCGCCTGCTCGCCGCGCGCCTCGAGGATCATCTGCAGGCACGCCATACCGCAGCCGCAGCGCGCCCACCGCACGTACTCCTCCCGGTCAAGCGCCCCCGTGGCGCGCCAGCGGGGGTCATCGGCCAACGCCCGGCGCCCGGCGACGAACTCGCTCGCCAGCTCGGGCGAGGCGTACTGCGAGCGGTAGGGGATCTCGGTGCGTGCGAGCGTCACGGCAGCAGTATCTTGACATCCGCCTTTGTGCTAGTCATAGTAGCTCCAAGAGTCCATGCTGCTGATCGATCTCCCACGCCCGCCCAGCCCGCCGGACCTCGGCGTGATCCGCGAGGCTCGCCGCCGCCGGCGCCGCCGGCTCGCGACCGTCGCGCTCGCCGCCGTGGCTGCGGCGCTCGGCGTGCTCGTGCTCGCCGCCGGCGGCCGCACGCCCGCCCGACAGGTTCTCGTGCTCGACCGCGCGTCCTCGCCCGGCCGCCTGCGCGGGCCCACGATCCAGGGCGCCACACACCTGCGCCTGATCACCGAGAGTGACGGGGTCCCGGCGATCGTCAACGTCGACCGCGGCACCGTCGCGCTCGTGCGGGGACTGGGCGTGACGCCCCACGCCCGCTACATCCCCTGGGGCCCGGCCGTCTCGCTCTCGCCGGCGCCCGGCGGCGCCCTGGCCGTGGTGGCGCGCCAGGCGTGCGAGCACTGCGCGGCGCATCAGGTGCTATTTGCGCTCGGAGCCGACGGCTCGTCCAGGCGGCTCGCGACGCTCACGCTGAGCAGCGCCGACAGCAGCACCCCCGATACCGGCTCGGCGGCGGAATGGGTGCTCGCGCGCGAACCAGGCGGTCGCTGCAGCCTGCGCCTGCTGCCGAGCACGCAGCCGCCGCTCGCCGCGCCCTGCGGGACACTCGAGGCCGACACGCCGTCCGGGTTGGCGATCGCGACCGCACACGGCACGCTGTTCGTCACGCCGCGCAGCGGTCCCACACGCGAGCCCCCGAGCGTCCGCGCGCGCCCGGCCGGCCAGCTGTCCCCCCTCCCCGGCGGCCTGGCGCTCGAAAGCTCCGGGATCCCCGGCTCGCCGAGCGGCTTTGCGCTCGTGAAGCTCGCCACCGGCGTCCGCACGCCGCTGCGCTGGCCGAGCGCCGTCCGCTACGGCTACGACGCGACCCCCCAGCGGAGCGGGCCGCTCGTCGCGGTCACCTTCATCGACCCATACGACGCGCGCAGCCACGCGCCGGTGGTCGACGTCTGGGTGCTCGACACGCGCACCGCCGCCTTCACCCACGTCCCGGGCTTTCCCGCCGCCGAGGACTTCAAGCAGTCGGGTCTCGCGTGGGCGCCCGGCAACCGGCTCGTGCTCGCCTCGCAGATCCAGCCACCCGCAGGCCGCGCGGTGATCGCGATCTGGCGGCCGGGCGATCGAACACTTGCGCTGCGCGCGGTGCCAGTCGCCCCCGACGGCTACTACACCTTCATCCCCGTCTTCGATTGAGACCCGCACAAGCGGGTCTCAATGAACCTCCTCCACAGCCACCCGCGCGCGCCTCGACACGCCGTCCTCGTCGGCGGCCGCGGCGACGGCCGCCGCCACCGCGACGACGACCTCGCGGTTGAACACGCTCGGCACGATGTAGTCGGGAGCCAGTTCCTCGTCCCCGACCGTTGCGGCGATCGCGTGTCCGGCGGCGACCTCCATCCGCTCGGTGATCTCCCGCGCACGCACGTCCAGCGCGCCGCGGAAGATGCCGGGGAACGCGAGCACGTTGTTGATCTGGTTGGGGAAGTCCGAGCGCCCGGTCGCGACGACCGCGACAAGGCCGGCGATCGCGGCGGGCATCACCTCGGGCGTCGGATTGGCCATCGCGAAGACGATCGCGTCGCGCGCCATCGTGGCGATCCCCGCGACGCTCACCGCACCCGGCTGCGAGAGGCCGATGAACACGTCGGCGCCGGCCAGCGCCTGATCCACGCCGCCGGCGAAGTTCTCGGGGTTGGTGTTCTCGGCGTAGCGCTCCTTGACCTCGGTCAGCCCGGGCCGTCCGCGGTAGATCGTCCCGGAGCTGTCCGCGCCGATCACGTGGCGCACGCCCGCCGCCTGCAGCGTCTCGGTCACCGCGACGCCCGCGGCGCCGACGCCGGTGAGCACCACGCGCACGTCCTCGATCCGCTTGCCGACGACGCGCAACGCGTTCAGGAAGGCGGCGAGGACGACGACCGCGGTGCCGTGCTGGTCATCGTGGAAGACGGGGATGTCGAGTGACTCGCGCAGACGCCGCTCGACCTCGAAGCAGCGCGGCGCCGCGATGTCCTCGAGGTTGATGCCGCCGAAGCCGGGCGCGATCGCCTCGACCGTCGCGACGATCAGATCGGTGTCCTTGGTGTCCAGGCAGATCGGCCAGGCGTCGACGCCGCCGAACTCCTTGAACAGCTGGGCCTTGCCCTCCATCACCGGCATCGCGGCGGCCGGCCCGATGTCGCCGAGGCCGAGCACCGCCGAGCCGTCGGTGACAACCGCCACGGTGTTGCGCTTGATCGTCAGGTTCCAGACCGTCTCGGGGTCGGCGGCGATCGCCTGGCAGACCCGCGCGACGCCCGGCGTGTAGGCCATCGAGAGGTCGTCGCGCGTCTTGATCGGCATCTTCGAGTCCATCGCGATCTTGCCGCCGAGGTGCAGCAGGAACGTGCGGTCGGAGACATGCTCGACCTCGACGCCCTCGACCTGCTCGCAGGCCGTGACGATCGCCTGGGCGTGCGCGTCGTCGGTGGCGAGCACGCTCACGTCGCGCGTCTTGGAGCCGGCGTTCACACGCACGAGGTCGATCGCGTCCAGCAGGCCGCCGGCGTCGGCGATCGCCCGCGCGAGGTCGGCGAAGGTGCCGGGCCGATCGTCCAGGCGGACGCGAAGGGTGAGGCTGAACGAAGCCGAGTGATGGGCCATGCTTCCTCCGGTTCGGGCCCGCACTCCCCCGGGCCTCGTTTGACTGCCGCGCCAATTGTGCACCCAATTGGGCACCGGGTGCGTGCTCGCGGCGGCGCGGGCAGTCGCGGACCGCTCGCAGTCCCGCCGCAGGGTATGCTCGCACCACACCACCAGGGAGAGTCCTATGGCCTTCACAGTCGGCGCCGCCGTCATGGCGCAAGCCAAGTCAACGACCCGCGGGCCCCGCACCGGAGTGATCGAGGAGGTCCTCCGCGGCGATCCCACCCCGCGCTACCGGATCCGCTGGGACGACGGCCACGAGAGCACCGTCACGCCCGAGAGCGGCACCCTCCAGCACAAGCCCCGCCGCACCCGCGCCAAGGCGCGCTAGGCCCGGCGGCCGGCTGAGTTGGCTGCCTTTCGGGGTGGCGCATGCGCCACCCCGGGGGAGGGTGCATGCACCCTCCCCACGGCTGGGTGCACCCCGTTCGGGGCACAGGCATGCACCCAGCCGCACATCTCAGGGGTGCACGACCGCCGCCCAGTCGATCCCGCCGTGCGGGCCCGCCGGGATGAAGTCCATGCCGTCGGGAATGTGGAGATAACCGGGCGCGGTGCCGCCCTCGTCGGTGTGGCCATACTGCCAGACGATCTCGTCGGTCCGGGGATCGATCACCACGACCCGGTCGCGGTAGTCGTCGTTGACCGCGATGTCGCCGTTGGGAAGCTCGAGCGCGAGCGACGGATGGTCGAGCGCGGCCTGTCCGGACGCCGGCCCGTAGCGCCACAGCGTCGTCCCGCGGCTGTTCATCACGACGACGTGGCCGGGCGAGGAGTAGTCGGCGAGCAGCACGCGGTCGCCCGGCAGCGGCTGGGGGTCGGAGGGATAGGCGAGCGGCGCCTGCACCGACCAGCGCAGGCGGCCGTCCGCGGCGATCGAGTCGACCCAATGGCCCGGGATCTCGCTCACCAGAACGCCGCCGTCGGGCGTCGGCGTGTCGCCGTTGACCGCGCCGAAGGTCCTCGGCGGGTCGTGAGCGCAGTCGCCGGAGCTGCCGTACTGGCGGACGATCGCGTGGTCGCGCACGAACAGGATGCGGCAGTTGTAGGCGTCGGCGACCGTGAAGCCGCCATCCCCGAGGGCGTAGGCGTCGTCGGGGTAGTTGAGGTGCGTGGGCCCGCCGCCGAGCACGCCGGGGTGACCGAAAAGCACGGTGATTCGGTGGCTCCTGATCCCCACCGACACGACGTCCCCGTAGTCCTCCTCGTTGGCGATCAGGGAGCGGCCGCCCGGCTCCACGAAGGTGTCGTCGTTGAAGTGAAGGACCCGTCCGGCCGCGACGTCCGCGGGCGTCGGAAAGCGCCAGACGATGTTCCCCTGAGGGTCGACGACGAGAATGCGGTTGTTGCCACGGTCGGCGATCAGCAGGTAGCCGGGCAGGCCGGGCCGCGTCGCCGCAGCCTCGTAGGCGGCGATCGAGCTCGGGTGC
>Ga0182015_10002193_pt1 | contig 24203 bp, 17 predicted proteins | sample 712P3MmetaG_FD_120478 | JGI IMG/M metagenome (GOLD analysis project Ga0182015, IMG submission 120478) | Permafrost microbial communities from Stordalen Mire, Sweden - 712P3M metaG | ecosystem: Environmental > Terrestrial > Soil > Wetlands > Permafrost | place: Sweden: Stordalen | collected...
AAGCAGTGGTGTCCCGCTCAATCTTGCCGCCGGTACTTACACTCTTACCGCGCGAACCGCCGAAAGGTTCACGCGCTCGTCCACGCTCGAAGTCATAGCCGGTCAATCCAAGTCTTTGGATTTGTCTCTCGCACCGAGCGGTATGTCGAAGTGGGATGACCCAGGCGCCTGGAAGCATGAGAGAGATTCTTTCATTCGCAAAGGAGGGGACTTCGTCCTATACGGAGTCGTTCCTGCCTCGGGCACATTTGTTTTTTCCGCGATGCATACCAAGGGTCGCCTCTTGCAATGGGTGCTCAACTACAGCGACCCCAAGAACTACGTCCTCTTCCAAGTGGACGACGATAACTTCTACCGCACTGTCATCCGCAACGGGGAGAAAACGGACGAGATCAAAGTTCCCGATAAAAGCGACAAGAAAAGCTTCCGCACGCTCCAAATCCGCGTTAGCCCCACGGAGCTCGTCCACCAGATCAAGCATGGTGACCATTGGACCGTCCTGGATCGCTGGACCCAGCCCGGCGCCAATCTCAGCCTGGGCAAGTTTGGCTTCTACATACCCGGCAACGACCAAGTAGCGCTCTCCAGCTTCACCCACTACGCTGACCTGAACATCCGTTAGCTGCCTACGGCCTGGACCTTCCACGACCGTCGCAACACTGTTGAAGCATCACAATATCTCTCACAATCCCCGCTGTCACGCGGCGAGCGGTCGGCCGCACGGAACCTATCCAGAAACGGGCTTTGCGGAGATTGGAGGATTTTCCCGAAGCTGACTTCTGTCCCGTGGAGATGTTTTGCGTTCGGGCGGAGGTGCCTTTTTGAAATGGGTTACTTCCGAGTCGCGCGTCATCCGCCCGTGATTCGCAACAGGCACCAATACAGCTTGCAATGGCAGCTGGCAACCGCGTTACGCGCAATATCGCTGGGGTGTTACGGTGAGCTAGGTGAAGCGATCGTGGGAGCTGGCGGACTCAAGTGACGCACCGCTACACTGCCAGCGACAGTGAACGATAGACAAGCTATCGCGGTCGCCCCGACGCCCAACAGCGAGTTACGTACTGCGCGCTCTGACTTTCCAGAACGAGCACGTAATGGCCAGAGAATGCCGACGGCCACGAGGCGGATCAGCACCCAATCGCCCCGGTACTGTCATTCAAGGGATCACCATTGTGGATGTGCGTCACCACTGCACCAAACATGTCCGTGGTGAGTCCAATCAACGACGGCAAGAAAGCCCACGGAAGCAGTAGCCCCACCGCGCCAAAGATCTCAGCAATCACGATGAACTTGAGGAAGGTGATCGAGTAGCCCGATTGCGTGAAGAACTCCGTCATGGGAGCCAGAGAGAAGGCTTTGCCGATACCGGCCATCGAAAACGTGAACGCAATTGCCATGCAAAGCGCGCCCAGAACAGACGGATCTACCAGAAATTTGCGGGCGTCCGTGCGTCGCGCCGCTACTCCAAATAGAGCGCCGAATAGAAATCCTGTAACGTCTCCTATGAACCCGACCGCAATTCTGCAGAAGCCTTGGTCAGTCGTGAGCATGGTGCATGCAAAGACTCCTGTTCGGACCACCAACAGGATCGCGACGGCCACATAGTATCCGCGGGCCAGTCGAGAAGGCAGAATAACTGCACTGCGCCGACTAAACGAAACTCCCGCGATGAAGCCAGCAAACAGCACTGCCAGTGCATAATCCACTCGGTAGAACATCTTTTGCCCTCCGGCGTTTGAACATACCTCGCCCGCCGCTCGATTTCGCTTGGACGGCTGTCAATACAAAAGGTCATCCGGTGTAAGAATGCAATATGGATTGACGCTGGTCATCATAATCGTCGGAATGATTGGGGCTGCCCTGACGTTTTGGAAGGGTGCCAACTGGTATGGGTTCGTCAGTGGCTATCGTTATAACAGCGAATTTCAGGGCAAGCGCTACGAGTGTAGGCTAAGGTTTGCAACTTCAGAGTGCGACAGTCTGTGCTTTATTGGCGCCAATGAGTCCGGGCTTTGCCTTTTGTACCATCCTGCCAGCAAGGGATGGTGGAGGAAGTATGGGGCTGGAGGCTTTAACAAGAATCTTGAAATTCCATGGAGCGACCTTGATTACCGACCAGTAACAATCCTTTTCAAAGACTGCATGCGGTTTGAGATTCCCCCGAGAAAAATTTATTTTTATATTCCGAAAGAGATCGGCGATCAGTTATTGATCGACGCCAAACGTAAGACCCCCACCCCGAATGTGACGCTGAGTTTGAATCCTAGAGCACCGATCCAATAGGTACTCCGATGACCAGGCTGTATGCACAGCCCCGGCTCTCAAAAGATCGGGAGCGGCGTTGGTTGTTGCAAAATCGCCGTTGCCGATTGACCAAAGGGAATTGTCCGCCACACGAAGCTATCCAGAAACGGGCTTCGAGGAAGTTGGCCGGATTAGTGATGACAAGTCGGCTTGTTGGAAGCTCTGCTCGAGATTACGGATCGCGGGCAACTCGGAAGTTATGCTCTTCTGTATAACGGGCTATCGAAATCCGGTTCGACACCTTCGTCGAGTTTTAGGAGCCTCTCGCCCAATTTGGAGCAAGGTCGTGCCTAGAGAAATGATGCTACGGCAGCCGGTCCATGAGCCCCGGCAACGTCTTCATCAAATCGTTGTAAATGACCATGACGGCGAACAGCACCAGGAAAACAAACGCGGCCTGGTAGACGCGTTCTTTAATGCGCAGGCTGACATCGCGCCGCATGAGCCCTTCGATGAGAAGGAATAGAATGACGCCGCCATCAAGAATGGGGATGGGCAGCAGGTTGAAGATGCCGAGGTTCAGGCTGATGCCTGCCGTCAATTCCATCAGCGGCGTCCAGCCCTTCTGCTGTGCCGCGTAGCCGGCATCCTGAGCGATACCGATCGGGCCGGAAACCATGCGAGGCGAAACCTTGCCTTGAACCAGCTTCTTGGCCAGTTCCAGAATGAGCAGCGAGTATTTCTTGTTTTGCTCCAGAGAAAGGCTCAGGGCTTGGGCGAACGGCAAGGTGGTTACCTTGGCCTCGCTTTTGGCCACGAACCCCAGGCGATATCTCTGCTCCTTCGGGTCTTCTGTTTTACCCAGTGCCGGCCTCAGGCCCGGAAAGCTCAGTCTCTGGTTGCTCCGAATCACGGTGAGATCGACAGGATTCTCCTTGGTTTGCTGGAGGCCCTCAATCATGGCTTCGATGGAAACCAGCGGCTTGCCATCCAAGGCAACAATTCTGTCATCTTCCTTCAGCCCGGCCCTTGCAGCGGGCGAGTTGGGCTCCACCTGGCCCACGATGACGGGATCCTCGGGAAACCATCCCGCGGAACCCACCGCCGACGTAGTCACCGCCTGGGGCACAATGGTTTTCTGGAAAATCTGATCCCCGCGCTGGACCGTGATGGTCAGAGGCTGGTTGGCACTGAGCCAGACGCGAGGCTGCAGTTGTTCCCAGGTTGGGTTCTTAATGCCGTCGACCTCCACGATCCGGTCGCCTGGCTGCAGGCCGGCGCGAGCCGCAGCGGAGTCGTGCTTCACTCCTTCAATGACCGCCGGCTTGTCGAGAAAAACCGGATACTCATAATGCACCATGTAAACGGTAGTGAGCAGGAAGATGGCTAGCAGGATATTCATCGTCGGGCCGGCAATCGCAATCAGAAAACGGTGCCAGCGCGAGTGCGACATGAACTCGGCCGGGTCGCCGGTGCGCTCGTCCATGGGGTTCTCGCCGCTCATCTTCACGTAGCCGCCCAGTGGGATGGCGCTGATGCGGTAGTCGGTGTCTCCCTTGCGGAAGCCGAGCAGGCGCTTGCCAAATCCGATCGAGAAGACCTCCACCCGGACCTTGAGCAACTTGGCCACGGCATAGTGGCCGAACTCGTGGATGAGAATCATGAAGCCCAGGACCACAGCGACGGCAGCGACGGAGATAAAGAAATCAGACATAAAAGAAGTGCGTAAACAGCCCCCCGTTAGATTCAGCTACAACACCACAGATGTTGCCCGTGGGTGCGAAGTTTTTCTATTTAGTCCCAAAACCCGCTCTTGAGCATATCGGCGGGCTTCGGCATCGGCTTCAAGCACCTTTGCAATAGATTCCAGTTTCCCAGAATTAGATGCCGACACCGCGTCTTCGATGATCCTGGGAATCTCATCGAAAGCAATGCTGCCTTCGAGAAACGCCGCCACCGCGATTTCATCGGCCGCGTTCAGCGCTACGGTTTTCGCCCCACCCGCTTCTGCCGCTTCGTACGCCAAACGGAGACAAGGGAATTTACCCATGTCTGGAGGGCAGAAGTCCAGATGCCGCAAGTTACCCACCGGAAACCGCATATCCGACTGAATCCGCTCGGGATATGTTAATGCGTACAGAATCGGAAGCCGCATATCGGTCACCGAGAACTGAGCAAGTATGCTGCCATCCCTAAACTCCACCATGGAATGAATTGTGGATTGCGGGTGGACAATCACTTCCACTTTCGAGGGCGGCATGTGAAATAATCTGCATGCCTCGATCACCTCGAAACCTTTGTTCATTAACGTTGCGGAGTCGATGGTGATGCGCCTGCCCATCTTCCAGGTGGGATGATTGAGCGCCTGCTCCACCGTGATGGAGCTGAACTCCGACCGCGGCGTGTTCAGAAACGGTCCGCCGGAAGCTGTCAGCCAGATGCGTTCCACTTCCTCCATGCGCCCGCCCCGGAGGCACTGGTGTACGGCATTGTGTTCGCTGTCGATCGGCAGCAGCGGTTTGCCCTGGCGTCGCGCCTCGGCCGTAATCAGTTCGCCGGCAGCAACCAAACATTCCTTGTTGGCCACGCCGACTGTCTTTCCTGCTTTTACGGCTTCGTACGTGGCCTCAAGCCCGGCCACGCCCACAATGGCGCTCACCACGAAATCAGCCTCAGAATGGGTCGCGACCTTCACCGCGCCAGCCGCTCCAGAAACGACCTCGATCTCACCCATGCCGGCTTGCTTCAAACGGGCGCGCAGAACGTCGGCATCGGGCTCCGCGCCCATCGAAACGAGTCTTGGCCGCCAGCGGCGCGCCTGCTCGAAAGCCGTCTCCAGATTTCTGCCCGCCGCCAGCGCGACGATCTGAAAGCGCTCCGGGTAGGACTCAGCCACGCTCAGCGTGCTGCGGCCGATCGAGCCGGTGGATCCGAGGATGGCAATGCTTTTCATTCCGTGAGATTGGGTGAATTGCAGTCTTCTATTTTACGCGAATTAGGTGGGAGCGCGAGGGTGAAGGGGGATATGTTGAGGACGGCCCTTGGCATCCGTCCAACCCAAAAAGCTTTATCACTCCGTTGTGCAAGCGAAGCTAAATTAGGAACCGCGTCGTGTCTGCGCCGTGGCGGACAATTCGTGATCCTTTTGAGGTCCTAGACTTCACTTTACTTTGATTGATTTCTATGGTTTTTTCTTCGTACCTGTAGCAGCGCTGGAGGCCGGTGCCGTGGGGTTGGCCGTCGTTCCCTGCGCCTGCGTCTTCAGAGTGCTTGGCGGCACGGACGAGGCCGGCGATAGCTCCCAGTTGACCGCGTAATGCCCCGTGCTCAAACTCTTCTCGATTTCGCCGCCCTTGCATTTCTCGCTGCGGAACACGAATACGAATTTCTGCAGCGATCCGTGGGCCGCGACTTGCTCCGTCGCTCCAAAACTCTGCGAAGTGAGGTTCTGTAACTGCTCCGCCGACATATCAACCAAAACGTCTTTGGAGGCCGTGGTAAACCCACCGCCAAGTACACCAACCGCCTTAGCAAATCCATGAGCTTGAGGCATAAACACCTCAGCGGCACTTCCGAGTGTCGCCAAAGCCTGGATCGCGTTGAAGTATATAATTCGGCGTCCTGTGAGTTTTCTGTCAGTCGAGTAGATGCTAGTCACGTGGTCCAACGAGAACGGCACGAGATTCCGGCTGTTACCCATACAGCCCTCATTGGCCGTTTCGGCAGCTGTCGGGGTCTTCGCCGCCGCTGTTTCCGTAAATGTCGCCGACGTATAGCCCGTCGAGGTGGCCGTAATCGTGACGATACCCGCTGCTGCGGGGAGCGTATATTTGGTCGAAGCAGTGCCGGTGCTGTCGGTAATTGTGTCGGCAGGGTCGAACGTGCCTTTCGGATCTCCGTCAGCAAAGGTGACCTTCACCCCCGGGGCCGGACTCCCGTTACTGTACGCCGAAATAGTCAGCGGAATTGCCAGCGGGTTAGTAACGCTGCCGACTTGGCCGTCGCCCGCTATCGCAACAAGCACATTCGCACTGCCGGTCTGCGCGCCCATAGTCGGACCAGTTGCAGCGTTTTGCTGGCCATCGATCACGACCCGGATGCCAGCAAGGGGTATGATCACCGCCATAGGACACTCATTCACGAGTGAAAGCTGAATCGCGTGGAAATTCTTAGCCACTCCGTTCCCGTATTTGTCTCCAGCTTGACTCTTAGGAACAGTCTGGGCGCTCATTTTAACTTTGTTTTGAAAGTCGCAGGAAGGGGTTGTATCAGTGTAGGAGATCAAGCTGGAATTCGCGGAGAGCGTTAGCCCTTCCATGGAGTAGTTTGTCGGAGCTGTAAACTGACCAATAATCCCTGTTCTATCTGGCGTCAGAGACAGCCCCGTGCCCCCCGTTACATTTGTCGAAGGAATAGGGGCAATCGCCCCCTGCTTTAGATTGCTAAGCTTGTCAAGGTTCACACCCTTGATCACGACCAGGTAGTCTTGTGAGCCCTTACTCTGTTGATCTGTCGCCTGCGACTGGGGAAATAGAGCGACCGAGCTAATCGCAGGCGAAGCCGCGCCATTAGCTGTTGTCTGGGGAGGCGAAACGGGGAAATCGACCGAGATCGACTTGGCTGACAATACCACTTCTTGTAGCGAGTAATTCGGCGGCGCTGTGAACCCACCGATGATAGTGGTGCCGTCCAGTGATGTCGTTATGCTCTCAACTTTTACGTTGGCTGAGGGGATTAGAGCGATCGAGTTCGCTGCGAGACTTTTGTCGAAGTTCGTACCCGCCATTATCAGACGGTAACTCTGAACAGCAGGCTTGGTTTGATCTCCTGTAGTGCCTTTCGTTTGGTCTGTCGCTTGCACCTGAGGTGGCGGTAGTACATCGACCGACGTAATCGTAGGACTCGTGCTGCCGCTTCCAGACACGGGTGGCGTCGCTCCGCCCCCGCTTGGCGGTGCCTGCGGCTTGGCAGCATTCGCTGCCTGTTCAGGCTTTTGCTTGGGTGCCGGAGGTGCCGGCGCAGTTCGGCCCGCATTAGCGCCCGCCGGTTTGGTTGAGCTCGTAGCGGGGATGGGCGTTGAACCCGTTGATTGCGCAACTACGATTGTGGCCAAAGTAAGGAAACCGAGGAAGAAGAAACTGGAGACCCGGCGCCCGCTTAATCGACGAAGAACCTGAAGGGACACACATACCCCCTAGAGCGGTGCCCCCTTTTACCGCGCGGCCAAGTTATAGCTATTGTCATCGCGAATGTCAATGCAGAAATTGAGCCTAGTAACAGTCTGCTGGAGCGGTGGCGCGGATGCGACTAGTACGCCCGCGCGGATCGACTTTTTACAGGCGCGTTATTTTCCGCAGCCTCTGAGCTGCACCTTCCCGATTTTCCTGAAACAGATAAACCGCTCGATTAGTGAAGCACACGCCAAGCCGCATAGTACCACAGCACCGGCGCGGCAAAAAGCAGGGCATCGATGCGGTCGAGCATGCCGCCGTGGCCGGGAAGAATCGCGCCGGAATCTTTCACCCCGGCACCGCGCTTGATCAGCGATTCCACCAGATCGCCCAGTTGCGCGGCAATATTCAGCGCGATGGTCAGCAGAATAATAGGCCACAGCTCCGGCTTCTCCAGCCCGAACAGGCCATCGCGGCGCTGGATCAGCCCAAGGCGCAGTAAGAACGAACTGATCTGCAGCGCATGATTGAAGAGCAGAATTCCAACCACCAGGCTGGCCGCGAGCGAGGCCGCGGCGCCCTCCCAGGTTTTTTTCGGACTGATGCGCGGCGCCATCCGATGCCGCCCCAGCGACCGGCCCACAAAGTAGGCGAAAATGTCTCCCGCCCACACCACCAGAAGCAGGTAGAGCAGCCAGAACGCTCCCGCCCACTGCTGGCGCAACTGCACCAGCATTCCCATGGGCAATGCGACGTAAACGAAAGCAAACGCCGAAGCCGCCGCCGCCGGATACGCGCCCCTCAACTCCGCCCGCCGCATGGCGATCGTGAGAAAAAGAAACGGAGAAATCGCGCAGGCGAAGGCCGCAGCCAGGAGAAACTGGACTGCGGAGAGTAGAGGGGTTTCCACCGTCGTGCCCACCGCCAATAACAGAAAGAACAATCCTGCAAAAATATATGTAGCCAGCCGCAGCGGCTGCACGCCATAGGATTCCGTCAGCTTCAGAAATTCCTGGACCGTGACCAGCGCCACCACCGCCGCCGCCACGGCCACCACCGGCACGGGCGCGCGCAGCACCAGCAAGATCACAATCGGAATCAGAACGAGGGCGGTCGCGATGCGTTTCAGCAAGAAAGTTGGTCACCCTTACAAAATTCTTGTCATTCCGAACCCGGGCTGAAAGCCCGGTGAGGAACCTGCTGTACTCCTGTCCACGCAATCAGCAGCCGCAAGCTGCTTATGAACCTTCGCTCTCGTGGTGAGCGCGCGTATCGCTATGGTTTAGTCTGGGATGCTCAACCTGGACGGTTCAGCCGGGATGATTCAGCCCGCCATAGCGCCGCTCGCGTTTCTGGTACTCGGCGATGCCTTCCAGCAAATGCACGCCGCGAAAATCAGGCCACAAAGTGGGCGTCACAAAAATCTCCGCGTAAGCCAATTGCCACAGCAAGAAGTTGCTCAGCCGCATCTCGCCCGAGGTGCGCACCACCAAATCCGGATCGGGCAGATCCCGCGTGTAAAGATGATGACCGACCGTGTCCTCGTCGATCCGCAGATGCTCGAGGCCGCCATTCTGCGAAGCCGCATTCACCATGGAGCGGAACGCATCTACCAGCTCGCTGCGCGCGCTGTAGTTCAGCGCCAGCGTGAGCACCGTGCCGGTATTGCGCGCCGTGCTCTCGCGCGCCCAGGCCATGCGCTCCTGCACATCTTCCGGCAGTTCGTGCTGCCGCCCAATGTATTCGAGACGAATGTTGTTCTCATTCAGCGTGGGAACTTCCGCCTTCAGATAGCGGCTCAGCAGGCGCATCAGGAAGTCGACTTCACTCTTCGGCCGTTTCTTCCAGTTTTCTTCCGAAAAGGCGTAGAGCGTGAGCGCATGAATGCCGATGCGCGCCGCCGTCTCCACTGTCGAGCGCACGGCCGTGACTCCGGCGCGATGTCCGGCCACGCGCGGCATGTGACGCCGCTTCGCCCAGCGCCCGTTGCCGTCCATGATGATCGCGATGTGTCTTGGGAGCCGCTCTGGATCAAGCTGCCGGTAGATTTCGCTTTCCTTGCGATCCAGCCCGGCGGGAACTCTTGCCTGCAAGGCCTATCCCCTTCCGAATGTTGACGCTACCACAGTGGGGAAGGCGCTTGCAATGACGGGGAGGGCACGCCCTCCCCGGCCACGGAAAAATCCGAAAATGTCGGCAGCGACGTGGAAGAGAGGCGCTTCAGCGCCGCGTAAAGCGCCCAGAATCAACGTGGGCTTCAGCCCCCAAGGGACGCGGGTGGACTCAGCGAGCAGCGCGGAGCACAAACAATATCATTGATGAGAAATACACAGCCCATCCGGTCCTCGAACTCAATGCCCAACGCCACACTAGCTACTTCGTCTCCTCCGGCACAATCCTCAACTCCAGCTTCTCCGTCCGCCGCAGCACCGTCAGCGAGCAGCTCACGCCCACGCGAACGTCGGTCAGCACGCGGTGCAGATCGTCCACGCCAGCTACCGGATGGCCTTCGAGGGCCACGATCACGTCGCCCTCGCGCACGCCAGCGCGCTGTGCCGGACTCTTTTCTTCGATCGACAACGCGACCACGCCCGTTTCCTTGGGCAGATCATAGAAGCGCACCACGCGGCGATGGATCGGCACGGTCTGCGCCGAAACCCCAATGTAACTGCGGCGGATGCGTCCATCGCGCAGCAGGCGGCTAGCCACGAACTTCGCCGTATTGATGCCGATGGCAAAACATATTCCCTGCGCGGGCAAAATGGTCGCCGTGTTCACGCCAACCACTCGCCCCGCGGAATCCACCAGCGGCCCGCCGGAGTTGCCCGGATTAAGCGCGGCGTCGGTCTGGATGACATCATCGATCAGCCGCCCGGAATACGACCGCAGCGAACGTCCCAGCGCACTCACCACGCCCGCCGTCACCGTCGACTGAAATCCATACGGATTGCCGATGGCAACCACGAGTTGTCCAACGCGAAGCTGTTGCGAATCGCCGAGCGCGGCCGCAGTCAGACCGGGTTCGTCCACACGAACGACTGCAAGGTCACTTGCCGGATCATCCCCGATTGCGCTCGCCGGCATGCGGCGTCCGTCGGCCAGTGTGACCTCGATGCGACGCGCGTCGTGCACGACATGGCTGTTGGTAAGAATCAGGCCATCAGGAGTGAATACGAAGCCCGAGCCTCCGCCCCGCCGTTCGCGCGGCTCGCCGGAGCGCGTCCGGCCAGCGGCCGCATGCACCTCAATGTTCACCACCGATGGACTGATGCGCTCAACCGCGCCGGTGACCGCGCGAGAGTAGGCATCGAGCAGCGAATCGTCGTCGGCAGCGGAAACCGCGGCCCGTGCCGGTTCCCGCGAAGCCTCTTCTCCCCAGCCATTCGTTTCAGATTGATTTGCATATGCAACGTGGGCGGCCGAAGCAGAAAATCTACTCCCAACTTCTTCCAGGTTCATGCTGGATAGATGTTGGTCGATCTGCTTGGGATTCACAGGGCGGAACTCCCCGATCCAGCCCCGAAGTGGCGAAAAAGTGCGGCCCACAGCGCGAGCCGTGGGAAATCGGAAAGAAAGTGTGGAACCGAGCCCCAGCGGGGCGAAAGACACAAACTCAGCTACGCGAAAAAAGCCGGGACCAAGGTGCGGTCCCGGCATTGAGTTGGCTGGTTGCCCGGATAAAAATTTTGCAAAGTGGCCGGGCTTCACCCGGCCGGACAGCCGAGAGCCTGCCCTGAGCTTGCCGAAGGAGCGGCTGTTCCCACATTTCTCCCTCCGCCTACGCGGTCCTTCGCGGCCGCACCGTCAAGTCCCGCAACTGCGTCAGGACGCTCGACATCTGCATCCCGTTCAGTTGCGAAACGAACGGCAGAATCTCCGCGATAAACTGATCTTTCACCAGTTCGCTGATTTCGTCCTGGCGGCTCTTTTCGCCGCCACTAAGCAGTTCCGGCACGGTCACCTCCAGTGCCCGCGCCAGCCGTTCCAGGGAAAACAGCGTGGGCGTGGCTTTCTCGTTTTCGATCTTGGAAACGTAAGTCCGCGGTACGGACATACGTCCGGCAAGTTGCCGCTGGCTCAGCCCGCTGCGCAAACGCAGCGAACGGATCGACGTTGCCAGGTTCAGGTGTCCGCGTCCGGTGCCGGGCATGGGCATCATTACAGGCGGTGCAACCATCACCGGTTCAGGCTCGGGTTCCTCGTCCAGGGACGAGTGGCAGCGCCGGCAATTGTTATTGACCGTACGGAATTGAACCAGCAGGCAATGATCGCAACGGACGACTTCCCTAGAATCTACTGGGGCAAGAGTCGTGGCCATCGGGTTGTGGGAGTGCCAGAGCGGGCTACTCCTTAGTTCTACCAAGGGAACCTGATAATTGGGGGAAGGTTCCAACCGCAGAGCCAATCTGCGGTACAAGGCCTGTGGAAGTCAAGGTTAAAATGCATAAAGCCGTGAATGCTGCCGGTGGAAACTGAAACTAGGCGGCGAAATTCCGCAGAAACAGGGCAGAAAGCATGATTGATCGCGAGACCGCATGGTGTTTACTAACTGAGTTCACCCAGTCGGAAAGTTTGCGCAAGCACGCGCTGGCCGTGGAAGCCTGCATGCGCGCCTGCTCGCATAAGTTTCCGGATGGATCCGGGAGTTCTGCGGTGGAACTTGGGCTGTCGGAAGAAGATTTGTGGGGCATCGTCGGACTGGTTCACGACTTTGATTACGAGAAGTATCCCAGCCTCGAAGACCATCCCTACAAGGGGAATGAGATTCTGAAGGAGCGGGGATGGCCGGAGGTGATAAACCGAGCCATCATGTCGCACGCCGAATACACCGGCGTCACGCGCGATACGCCCATGGAAAAAGCTCTTTTCGCCTGCGACGAACTGGCCGGATTCATCACCGCCGTGGCCCTGATCAAGCCGGGCAAGTCGCTGGCCGAGGTGGAGACGAAGTCGGTGCGAAAAAGAATGAAAGACAAAGCCTTTGCCCGTAAGGTGAATCGCGACGACATCATCAACGGTGCCGCCGCGCTGGGCGTGGATTTAGATGAGCACATCGCGTTCTGCATTGTGGCGCTTCAGGGAATCGCCCGCGAGTTGGGACTAGATGGGAGCGCGGCGAAGACGGCCTGAACTCGAACAACCCGAGTCGAGTTCGGACTGACCTTACATTCACGAACGCTGCTTCGTGCCAGAGTCTCCTAACAACTGTCTGTTGTTGATTACGGGTTCGTCCATCGACTCTAGCCGCGCACTCCGCTATCTAAAGTCCCATCCTTCCGTCTAACGCGTGTCGAACGCGATCACGCTCGATCCGCAATGTCGTTCGCACATGCTAAGGAGCCCTCCAATGTCCCAAAGAAAAACTCTGCATCTAGTTTGGACCGCGAGCATACTACTCGCTTCCGCGGCACTGATCGCCTGCAATCAAACGAGCGGAAACACGACCACTGCTGCCGCGTCGGATGGAAAGCTGCCCATCACAACGCGCTCCGACGAGGCTCGACAGGAATTCCTGCAGGGACGCGATCTCTCCGAGCGGCTGCTCGGGCAAGAGTCGTTGCAGCACTTCGATAAGGCGTTGTCGATTGACCCGGAGTTTGCGTCGGCCGAGCTGGCTCGGGCTAACAATTCTCCTACGACGAAGGAGTTTTCCGAACATTTGAAGAAGGCGGTCAGTCTAGCTGATAAGGCTTCCGACGGGGAGAAATTGCTGATTCTTTCGAATGAAGCTGGTGCCAACGGTGATACCGAGAAACAGAAAAGCCATCTGGAGAAGTTGGTGGCGGCGTATCCCAACGACGAGCGGGTGCAGTTCGCCGTGGGCACATATTATTTTGGCCAGCAAGAACTGGACGAGGCGGTGGCGCACTATAAGAAGGCGGTGGAAATCGCTCCCAATTTTTCGCCCACGTACAACATTCTTGGTTACGCGTACCGGCAGCAGGGCGATTTCGCCGGCGCGGAGCAAGCTTTCAAGAAATATGTGGAGCTGATTCCGAACGATCCGAACCCTTATGATTCCTACGCCGAGTTGCTGCTGAAGATGGGCCGCTTCGAAGACTCGCAGGCGGAGTATCGCAAAGCCCTTGCGGTCGATCCTCATTTTCAACCTTCGCACTTTGGGCTGGCGGGAGCGTTTCTCTACGCGGGCAAACCGGAGGACGCGCAGGCAGAATTGCAGAAGATGGCGGACCAGGCGCGGAATGACGGCGAACTGCGCACAGCTTACTTTGGGATGGCCGTGGTCGCTTCCGATGAAGGCAAATTCGACAAGGCGTTGCAGGTGATGGAAAAGGAATATGCGGTCGCACAGAAAACAAACGACGTCGCTTCCATGGCGGCCGATCTGCAAGCTGAGGGAAATATTCTTGCCGCGAAGGCGGACTATATTGGCGCGCAAGGGCGTTTTGACCGGTCGTTCCAGATGATTCAGGCCTCGGATCAGTCGCAAGGAATTAAAGACAACGCGAAGTTGCTGCACGAATTCAATCTGACGGGGATTGCGATTGGGAAAGAGGATTTCGCTTCGGCGAAATCTCATGCTGAGGAGTTCCGCAAGGATGCGGAGGCCAGCAAGAATTCGGTGCAAATCAAACAGGCCCACGAGTTGACGGGAAGGGTTGCCTTGGGTGAAAAGGATTATGCCCAGGCTATTGCTGAGCTTGAGCAAGCGAATTTGCAGGATCCTCGTAACCTTCTTCGGTTGAGCCAGGCGTATCAGGCGAAAGGCGATTCGGTGAGGGCTAAGGAGGATTTAGCGAAGGCGGCGGATTGGAATTCGCTGCCGGCCTTGCCTTACGCGTTTATCCGGGTTAAAGCGCAGAAGATGCTGGAGAAGAAGGCTTAGGGTTTCATGCTTCGGAGTGTAGGGAGGTGACAGCACCCATGTCTCGCAACAGAAGCGAGGCATGGGGCACCCGGCGTTGGGTGTGCCCGTATGCATTCGGTTAGAATGGCTTTCGGCGAGGTGTCGCTAATTATTGTGTGCTAGAGCCAATGAGAACAGCCATTGTCATTTCGGGGATACTTGTAACGGTCTTGTTCTTTGCGTGGTTGGGAGACTACATATACACCGATGCTGTGGATTTCACCCACAGCCCCTCATGCGGGGAAAATGGTAATTGTGGCAAGTTCTTTGACCGTACGAAGGCCTCTTACGATGAAGGCAAGGACCTAAGTAAGTCCTTTCTGACTCTTATAGTGGCCGTGTTTGTAGCATCCATCACCTTCTCCGAAAAGATCATTGATATCAAAACGGCGGGCAAATGGGCAAAGGCAGCGATGATAACGTGTTGGATTTCGCTGCTACTAGCAATTGCTGCTTGCGGCACGGGCATAGTCTATCTTTCATCGGTGCTGGCTCAAGCCCTGTGGGAAAATCGTGCAGGCATTCATCAGATGGAGATGGCGGTAATTCTCATAAGCGTATCAGGTTTATTGTTTGGTTTAGGGTTGGTAATGATGTTACTTGCAGGTCTGCCCGCTTTTCTTCGCTGAGTTCACTAGGTTCCCAGCGGAATTGTTGCAATCAGGCGATCGCGCTTAAATCCCCGAGATCGTTTGTCTGACGATAGCAACCCGTCCGACCGCGTTGTGTGCAGGTCAATTTTCGGTTATCACAGCCCACTATGCTACAGCAAAGCTTCGGCGATTTTGCCGGCGCCGATTAAATCGGATAGGCTAGCGAAATCTTTGTACATCACTCTGTCTTTATTTACCGTTGGGCACACCGAACGAATTACGGCGTGCGCCGCCTGCCCGCGCTTCGAGGTTTTCAGTGGAGCCAAGAAATCGATTGCCTGCGCGACGGCCATGGCTTCAATCGCCAGCACGTTACGCGTGTTGTCGACAATGCGCCTCAGCTTGTTCGCCGCCGTCATGCCCATGGAGACGAAGTCTTCCTTGTTGCCCGAGGTGGTAATCGAATCCACTGACGCGGGATGGGCCAGAACTTTGTTCTCGCTGACCAAAGCCGCCGCCGTGACCTGCGGCATCATGAAACCGGAATTCAGTCCCGCGCCTTGTGCCAGGAACGGCGGCAACCCTTCGCTAAGCGCGGGGTTTACCAGGCGCTCGATTCTGCGCTCGCTGATGCCGGCGAGTGCGCTCAGGGCGATGGCCAGAAAATCCAAAGCAAATGCGAGTGGCTCGCCGTGAAAGTTTCCTCCGGAGACCACATCTCCCTCAGAATTCTTGGCATCGGTGATGAATACCAGAGGATTGTCCACCGCGGAGTTTGCCTCGGTTTCAAACACCTCGCGGCAGTGCGCCAGAGTGTCGCGCACCGCGCCATGCACCTGCGGGATGCAGCGCAGCGAGTATGCGTCCTGCACGCGGCCGCATTCGCGGTGCGATTCGCGAATCTGGCTGCCTTCGAGCATCTTGCGCAGATTCGCCGCCGATTTCATTTGTCCACTGTGCGGGCGCGCTTTGTGAATGCGTTCATCGAAGGCCGCGTCGGTGCCTTTCAGCGCATCGCAACAGAGGCCGCCTAGTACGTCGGCCGAATCGACCAGCGTCTCCGCGGCCAGCAGCGCCAGCGTGCCTACGGCCAGCATCCCTTGCGTCCCGTTGATGAGAGAGATGGTTTCCTTGGCCTGCAGCGCCAGTGGTTTAATCTGCGCCCGCTTCAGCGCGTCGCCGCTGGGAATGCGTGCGCCCGCCGAGTCGAAGCATTCGCCCTCACCGATCAATGCCAACGCCAGATGCGCCAGGGGAGCCAGATCGCCGCTTGCGCCCACGCTCCCTTGCGATGGCACGAACGGCGTTACGCCGCGGTTCAGCATTTCGCAAAGTGTATCGATGACGATTGCGCGCACGCCCGAATAGCCCTTGGCCAGCGAATTGGCGCGCAACAGCATCATGGCACGCGTCTCGGCCACCGAGAGCGGCTCGCCGACTCCGACCGCGTGGGAGCGTACCAGGTTGATCTGCAGCTCGCGAATCTGGTCGCCGGCGATGCGCACGTCGCTGAGCTTGCCCACGCCGGTGGTGATGGCGTAGGCCAACTTGTTGCTGGCGACGATCTCATCGACGACCGCGCGCGCCCGGTCCACGGCCTCGCGCGCGTCGGCTGACAAGAGTACGGGACGCCTGTTGTTGATCTGCGCGACTTCGCGTACCTCGTCCAGAGTGAGATCGTTGCCGCTGATGTGAAGTGCGTTCAAGAGAGTTTCCCATCCTGTTTCCCCACCGCTTCGCGAAACACTTTTAAATACTTCTCCGGCAGCACGGCAATCTTCATCGCTGTATCCGTGACGATGTGCGTCGTCTCGCCTTCCGCCAGCAACAGGCCGTCTTCGGCGCGCCGCAATTCATAGCCAAAGTGGACCACCGAGTCGCGCACGTTCAATAATTCAGTACGTACCAGCACTTCTTCGTCATAGTGCACGGGCGCGCGATAGCGGCATTTGGCTTCGGCCACGGCGATGAAGCAGTTGTCCTTGCTCTCCATGTCGCGATAAGAAAAGCCCAACTGCCTCAGCAATTCGACGCGTCCCACCTCGAACCAGATGAAATGGTTGGAATGGTAAACCACCCCCATCTGATCGGTCTCCGCATAGCGCACGCGCAACCGGATTTCATTGACTGCCTGTGGGTGATTCGAATTCATTTCCCGCTCCACACCGGCTTACGCTTTTCGAGAAATGACGCAATGCCTTCGCGGAAGTCTGCAGTGGTGCGGATCGCGGCATTTTCCCTCACGGCGGCATCGATCTGCGCATCCAGCTCAGCCCGCCCATGATCGCTGAGCAGTTGCTTGGTCGCGCGCAACGAAGCCGGACTATTTTCCATCAATAGCGCAGCCAATTCCCGTGCACGAGCCATCAGGTTTTCCGGCGCGACGATTTCGTTGACCAACCCCATCCGCGCCGCTTCCTCCGCGCCAATAATCCGACCGGTCAGCAAGAGATCGCGCGCCTGCTTCTCTCCAACCTGGCGCAGCAAGAAGGTGGAAACAATGGCGGGCACAAAGCCGATGCGCACCTCGGTGTAGCCGAACTTGGCTTCCGGCACAGCGAGCGTGAAGTCGCAGAGCAACGCGAGTCCTGTGCCTCCGGCGATGGCCGCACCGTTCACCGCTGCAATTGTGACCTTGGGAAATTCGTAAAGTGAGCGGAACAGCCGGACCATCGTGTCCGAATCTTTCAGATTTTCTTCGGGTGACCGGCCAATCAGCGCTTTCAAATTGTCCAGGTCCATGCCAGAGGAAAAAGCTTTGCCTGCGCCCGTCAGGATGAGCACGATCGCGTTGGAAGTCTCCACTTCCTTCAGCGCGCGCAGCAGATCGTCAATCAGTTCGAAGCTGATGGCGTTGCGCTTGTCGGGGCGGTTCAGCGTGATCGTGGCCACGCCGGAATCGTATGCGAGTTGGATGGTTTCGTAATTCATATCCTCAATATCAGTCATATATCTTCAGCTCTTGAACCGCTAATCATCAATGGCCGAGTTCGTGTACCTCGCGCCCATCTCGTTGGCTGCTCGCAATAGGGTATCCAGCGGCTTCAGAGGCGGCAACTCCGCGCCACGTTGCTTCAATGCCTCAATCACTTTCTCGGTCGCAATGTTGCCGACTAGCGCGTCCTGCGCGAACGGACAGCCCCCCAGCCCGCCGATGGCAGAATCAAAGCGGCGGCAGCCGGCATCGTAGGCCGCGAGAATCTTCGCCGCGGCATGCTCGGGACGGCTGTGCAGGTGCACTCCGATCTCCAAGTAATCGTACTTCGCCATCACCGCGCCTACCAGTTCGTTGACCTGTTCCGGCGTGGCCATGCCGACGGTGTCGGCTAGGGAAATCATGCGCAGGTTGTCCACTTCCATCAGAGAGATGGCCTCAATCACTTCCTCCACATTCCACAAATCGCCATACGGATTGCCGAGGGCCATCGAGATGTAGACCACCACGTCGAGCGCGGCATCGTCGGCTTTCTTCTGGATCTTTTCCAATTCGTCGAGCGCATCTTCCGCCGATTGATTTTGATTCTTCTGCAGAAAAGTCTCTGAGATCGAGTACGGAAATCCCAAAGTGTGAACGGCGTGCGTGTCGATAGCACGCTGCGCGCCCTTTTCGTTGACCACGATGCCGATAATTTCCACGTCATCGGGCGGGTCGAGCTCTTTCAACACTTCTTCCGAATCCGCCATCTGCGGTACGGCCTTGGGCGACACGAACGAAACCGCATCGATGTGCTTGAATCCCGCGCTGATCAGCGCCTGCAGGTAGGCGCGCTTGATGTCGGACGGAATCTGCCCCTTCAGCCCTTGCCAGGCATCGCGCGGACACTCGATAAGCTTCACTAAGGTCGACATGCCGTCTGTGGAATCGGGTGATCGGGCCATCGGCTCAGCGGGTGATCTTAAGAATCGCCAGATGACCCAATCACCCGATGGCCCGATGTACTATGTTTGCAGCACTCCCACCTTGAACTCCGGCACGTCGGGATTCAACGCCGTGGCTTCCAGAGCCTGTGTGATTGCATCGCGCGTCTCGATGGGATCGATGATCTTGTCGATCCACAGCCGGGCTGCGCCATACCTCGGGTCAGTCTGTTCGTCGTAGGTGCGCTTCACCGATTCGTACAACTCTTTCTTTTCTTCCTCGCCCAGCTTCGTGCCGCCGCGCTCCAGTTGCTTCACCTTGATCTCAACCAAGGTCCCCGCTGCCGCATCGCCGCCCATGACGGCATAACGCGCCGTTGGCCAGGCAAACACAAACCGTGGATCAAACGCCTTGCCGCACATGGCATAGTGTCCTGCGCCGAACGATCCTCCTACAATCACAGTGATCTTCGGCACCACGGAATTCGACACCGCATTCACCATCTTGGCGCCAGCTTTGATGATGCCACTCCACTCCGCGTCGCGGCCTACCATAAAGCCGTTCACGTCGTGGAAAAAAATCAGCGGGATCAGGTTCTGATTGCAGTCCATGATGAAGCGCGCGGCTTTTTCGGCGGACTCGGTATAGATCACCCCGCCAAACTCGATCCGCTTGTGGCCCTCATGGTCGGTCTGCTGAGCGTGCAGCTTCTGGTTGGCGACAATGCCCACGGCGAAGCCGCCGATGCGTCCGTAGCCGCAGATCAGCGTCTTGCCGTATTCCGGTTTGTACTCGTCGAAGCGGCTGCCATCGAGCACGCGCGCCAGAATCTCCTTCATGTCATAAGGGCGCGCCGGTGAAGAATCGTAAATGCCATAAATCTCCTCGGCCGCCAGCGCCGGCTCGACCGGTTTCTTACGATCCCAGGGAGATTGGCGCCGGTACCCCCATTTTTCGACGATCGAACGAATGCGCGCCAGGCAGGCTTGATCGTCCGGTTCGCGAAAATCCACCGTGCCGCTGATGCCGGCATGCATGGCCGCCCCACCCAGATCTTCCGCCGAGACCTTCTGTCCGATCGCCGCCTGCACCAAAGCGGGCCCTGCCAAAAATAATCCGCTGCCATCGGTCATCAGCACGTGATCGCACATCACCGGCAGGTATCCGCCACCCGCCACGCACATGCCCATGATGGCCGCGGTCTGCGGAATGCCCAGAGCTGACATGACGGCGTTATTGCGAAAGACGCGGCCGAAGTCGTCCGTGTCGGGGAAAACATCTTCCTGCAGCGGCAGGAAGACGCCCGCCGAATCCACCAGATAGATGGTTGGGATCCGGTTCTCGATGGCAATGTTCTGGGCGCGAATGACTTTCTTCGACGTCATGGGGAAAAATGCTCCTGCCTTCACCGTGGCGTCGTTTGCGATAATCATCACCATGCGGGTATGAACCCGCCCGAGACCCGTAATCACGCCTGCTGCCGGCGCTCCGCCCCACTCTTCATACATGCCATGGGCCGCGTAAATTCCCAGCTCGAAGAAAGTTCCAGGATCCACCAGCAGTTCAATGCGTTCCCGCGCAGTGAGGCGTCCTTTGCCATGCTGGTTCTCGATAGCTTTAGCACCGCCGCCTTCACAAATCTTCTCTCCTTCATTGCGCACCTGTGACATGAGGTCGGCCAAAAAGCGCATATTGGCCTCAAAGCGCGCGGAGGTGGGGTCGAGTTTCGTGCTCAGGACGTTCAACGCCTGAGCCGAAGAAACCGCGGGAGCTTCGCTGCGATCAGCCATGAGTGAAGAAAGCGGACTGATTACGGTATACCACCGCAGCCGGGAGGCGCAACGCGGCATGCTCCGTCTCTACGCCGCAGCCGAACGCCCAGGCAAGGGCCACCCCGAAGCCATCCTCAGGAAACGGCGTTTCTTTAACGAATTTTGTTACTGCAAGCGGAGCCGACGTAGCAGGTCCTGGAAACGAGGCTTCGGGCGTAGGTTCGTCCAGAGTGGGTCAACCTTTAGATAGAGCAGTGAGGGGTCGGCTTCCCGATAGCAGTTCTCGAGCGCGTTCAGAGCAGCCGCATTTCTGCCCAGCACAACATCAGCCTCGGCCGAAGCGCAGGGATCCACACGGAAGTCCTTGCCGTTCGCAACCTTGCCCGGTCCCCCGGGTTTAGCCGCATCCTCCATTACCGCCCGGAACCCGCCCCGGGCATAGAGCTGCTGCAGAGATTGGGCATTGCTGGAAAAACCGGAAAGGCGGTCGTCCTCAACGCTTTCTTTGAGCCACAGGTCGTACTCGCCCGTCTGCATATAGAATTTCAACAGGTAGAAGTGCACCGGCACAAAGTTGGGATTCGTGGCTAGAACCTTCTGGTAAGTCTGCAGCGCCAGGTCGTACCGGCCCGCCAGGTAATACGCGAACCCAGTGTCGGCGTTGATGATCAGAGAGAGCGGATCCAACTCCTGTGCACGTTGCAGCTCCGAGATGGCTTCGTCGTGGCGTCCTTCAGGCCCCAGCAGCAGATTGCCGTACCAGTGGTGGGCTTGCGCAAAATTAGGATTCAGTTCGATCGCCCGCTGGAACTCTTGTTCTGCGCCCGCCCAATCCCAATCATGCAGGATTCGGACCGCCGCCAGGGAGGTATGCGCTTCGGCCAGCGTGCCATCGAGTTGCAAAGCCTTCTCAGCCGCCGCCTTGGCCTCCGTCACGCCGGTGGGACCCTCCCCGTAGAGCGCGAGCAACGTATGGCAATCGGCCAGGCCCGAATAGGCCAGCGCGAAGTTGGGATCTTTTTCGATTGCCTGGTTGAAGTATTCGATTCCCTTTCGAAATCCTTCTATATTTCTCTGGTTCCAGGCATAGCGCCCGCGAAGATAAAGATCGAAGGCCTCCGGATTCACGGCGCGCCCCCGTCGAAGGCGGCCGCTTTCCTCGGCGGTCAGGTTCAGCTTTACCTCGTTGGTAATCGCTTCAGCCACGCGCGCCTGCAGCGAAAGAACGTCCTTCAGGTCGCCGTCATAGGCCTCCGCCCAGATGTGGCGATCGGTTGCCGTCCGAATCAACTGCGCCGTGATCCTTACCCGGTCGCCAGACCGCAAAACCGACCCTTCCACCACGGCGTCCACTCCCAACTCGCGCCCGATTTGCGGCAGAGGCGTGCGCGTCCCCTTGTATTGCATGATCGAGGTCTTGGAAACGACTTTGAGCTCACGAATCTGCGCCAAGTCGGTGATCAGCTCGTCCGTCATCCCGTCCACGAAATACTCCTGGCTGGGATCGTTGGAGAGGTTTTGCAACGGCAGCACGGCCACTGAGCGGATGGGACCAGGGTCCGCATCCCCGAACAGCCGCTGCCTCCAACTCGCACCTTCGAGCACAGCCACCACGACTACCACTGCCAGCCCACCAACCACGCCCAGCATCCAATGGCGTCCATTAGATGATTTCGGAGTCTGAGTTTTGAAGCCGTTTCCGTTCCCACCAGAAGCCGGATGGAGATCGCCTTCAGGCACTGAACCCGCCGGCTTTGCTGCCAAGGCTGCCACCGAGCCGCCGTGATTGCCTGAAGAGGACGCCGAAGACGCCGCGCCCAAGCTGGCATTCCCAGCCAGCCCTGCGCCATTTCCATTTCCCTCGTCAGTCTCGATCTTCCGGACCCCGGCGACGAACCGGTAGCCCCGCTTGGGAACCGTCTCAATGTAGCGGTTGCCGTCTTCACCATCCCGGAGCGCCTTGCGCAGCAGGTAGACCACCTGGCTAAGGTTGTTTTCCTCAACCACCGTATCCCGCCACACGGTGCGCATCAGCGCATCCTTTTCCAGCAAACGGCCGTTGTTTTCTACCAACACCAATAAGGCGTCGAAGGCCCGGGGCGGAAGCTCCATGCGCGCCGCACCATGGCGCAGCAGACGCTCGCCGGGGTCCAACACAAAAGGCCCGAACTGGTATAAGTGTTTTGTTTCTTTCGTCAATTTACCGCCCTGAGAAAATTTTCACAAAAAAATGAGTTCCGCTAAGGACTTCCAGGTGCCCCCTGCGCCACAGTACGGATCGCGCCACTTCAACTTGGAAGCCTGAGAGTTGGTTCGGCCAGAAGTTTAGCCGAGTCTTGCGAAAGGCCGGTAGGGCACGAACGTGGTGGTGGGGGCCACCTTTCTCCCAGGCATCCGTCAATGCTTCAGATGCTTTCGCAAGCATCGCATGCTAGAGTTTGCCGCTCATTTTTACGGCCGATCCCTCCAGCCGGAGTGGGCAAGCAGGGCACAGGGGGAGGATTCACGGCTTTCCAGCTTTTGATCTCGGAGGGTTACGAGGGAGAGGGCAAAACTGCTTCGTCAAACCTGAGAAACCTGAGCTGGGGAGCTCTGAATCCTTCCCCGGTGCGCTCTGCGCCGGACCAGAGTCGGATTCATTCGAAACGATTCCCCCTTAAGATCTTGCTTGAGCGGCAGCCGAAAGGGATTTTGCTGTCACGGGCACGCCAAAGGTGGGCGAGCTCCTCAACTCCCATCAAGTCGCCGCCATCGTTAAAATAAAAACTTCAGCGCCACCTGAATCACGCGCGGGCTAACATCTGACTGGATCTGCCCAAAGGTCGGCGATTCGATGTCGCTGACCGGCAACCGGAAATTGGTATGGTTCAGCACATTGAACAACTCACCGCGGAATTGAAGTTCTTTCGATTCCGCCACCCGAATGTTCTTAAACGCCGAGAGATCCCAGTTCACGTATCCGGGGCCCTGGACTACGTTGCGGCCTTCATCCCCAAACACTTCGAACCGGCCCAGAGGGTCCGGCTGGAGTTGCTGAAAGGCACCTACGTTGAACCATTCCTGCGGCGTGCGCGGGCCAGAGTTTGGGTTTCCAATCAGATTGGGGCGGTTCGCCGAAAAGCCGGTGATCTCCGGCGCCTGTCCCTGCAGCGAAACGTCATTCGAGTCGAATACTGTGAACGGCCCGCCACTCATAGCGGTCATAATTCCGTTCAACTGCCAGTCACCGAAAATATGACCATACCAGTTGCTGGAGTGTTGTAAGAAAGGCAGGCTCCACTGATAACTCAGCACAAAGCGCTGCCGGGAATCGAACATGGACCGTCCGCGCTCGGCCGCAAGATCAAATGGATTCTGCGCCAGATCGTTTTCTCCGGCAACCGGCTGCGATGCCGAGCCGGTAATGTTGAAGGAGGAAACGTCATCAATGGAGTGCGACCACGTGTAGGACGCGAGGAAGGACAGACCGTGGCTGAAGCGCTTGCGCAGGCTGGATTCCAAAGCGTTGTAGCTGGAGTTTGCGATGCTGGCCATTTCGCCGACCGAGCCATAAATGCAATTACCCGTAGGATTCGCCAGCGTACATCCAGAATAGAGACGACGGTAGTTCACATTGTTTTCAGTGGAAATCGGACACGGGGTCGCCGGCGTACAGCCAGCGCTAGGGTCATTGGTGACGGCGCCGGGGACAAAGAC
>Ga0182015_10002196_pt1 | contig 24186 bp, 22 predicted proteins | sample 712P3MmetaG_FD_120478 | JGI IMG/M metagenome (GOLD analysis project Ga0182015, IMG submission 120478) | Permafrost microbial communities from Stordalen Mire, Sweden - 712P3M metaG | ecosystem: Environmental > Terrestrial > Soil > Wetlands > Permafrost | place: Sweden: Stordalen | collected...
GCGGATCGACGACGACCTGCTCCATGTACGGCGACCAGCCGTTCATCTTCAGCGACGCGAGGGTCCGGATGCGCTGCTTCGCATACGCCATGGTCGGGAACGGACCGCGCGACACGTCGTCGGAGACAATCCGCCAACGCATCGCCGGCGCGTCCGTAATGTCGACGCACGGCAGCACCCAGCGTCCATTGCGGCGTTCAGGCAACTGCGCCAGCGTCATGATAGCATCGAATACCGACTCACCGTCGTGGGCCTCGAGGCGGAACGCACGGTCCGACACAACCAGACGATATCCGCCTTCGCCGTCGCCCGCGGCCGTCGGGCTAGCGGCGCTTCCCGGAAAGTTCAGGATATTGGCGGGCTCGACCGGTATACCGAGTGCCTTCCAACGGTCTTGCAGCAACCCGAGCGCATTGCCGTCGAAGCGGTCGCTCCGGAAAACGAGCCGCCGCGGGACCGGGATCGAGCAACTCCCGTAATGCACCGACGCCGGCTGGGGCACCAGCGCCGGCGCGGCGGAGATGGTGCCCGTCGTCGCGAGCAGCAACGCGGCGGTCAGAAGCGCACGCACCTCGCGCGCTACACCGGCACGCGCTGCGTCTCCTCGCCCGCTGGGCGCCGCGGGCTGACTTGGACGCACTTACCGGCCGATATAGCGCATCCCGACACGCCTGTTGTCGTAGTCGAACCACAGGTCGAAATTCCGCAGGATGTCCGTGCCGATGATTCCGTCGAACGGAACGGCGATCGCATCGCCCCGCCTGCTCGGGACTTCGACGCCGACATCCACGTTCCGAAAACGGATCCGTCCGAAAAGCATGTCGGCGACGCGATACGGAACGACTTCGATCGCGCCCTCGAGATATTCGACTGGGGTTGTCGCCGGCGACACGCGCGTCCAGTGCGCGGCGATCTCGGCCGCGTAGGCATGCGCGAAGGGCTGCATGACATAGAGTCGCGGCGAGCCCGTGTCGAGCGCGAAGTCGTCGCTTCCTGCGGCTCCGATCTCGGCATGAACCAGCGGCAGACCTTGATCGATATTGGTGGCGAGCACCGTGAGCGAGGGGTCCGCGAACACCGCCTCCGCCGCGCGTCCGGACAGCACTTCGACACGCTCGTGCCAATAATCGATGTGAACGACGTGTCCGAAAAAGAAGTCGTAGCCGAGGATGCCCTGCAAGGTGCCGCCGAAAATCGGTATCGCGAGTGTCGCGACGTTCTCTGCCTGAAGGGGTCCGACGCGCATCTTCCCAACCGTTGCGTGCTCGAGGACGATGCCGCCCGCAAGTTTGCGCGCGACCGCGGCGTCGAGTGAGATGCTTGCGGTACCGGTGTCGAGATCGAAGGCGTACCGGCGCCCATCGATGTCGACGGTGACATCGATGCGTCCGTCGCGGAAAAACTGCGCGGGCAGCACGACGCGCTCGTTCGAGGGGTCGGACGGCGCGAAAACACGCCGCTCGGACGGCGATGGAAAGGTGACTGCAGCAAGGGAAACCGGTCCAAGGCTAACGCGATCGAGGGTTGCGTCGATGTCGTCGGCGGGGTTGCCGTCATTGACGTGCCAATGCTGCGGCCGCAGGGCACCCAGCATCGGCTCGAAGCGATCGAAGACGGTCGTCTCGACGACCTGACCCTCGCGCAGAATCGACTTCACAACGTAGCCCGAGGTCTGGTCGATGAACAGCCAATGCGTACGGTCGCCTTCGGGTTGGTCGGCGACCACCCACGCCGCGTGCGGCGGCGCAGTCTCGCCGGCGAGTTCGCAGTCCCGCGGTCGAAAGCCGAACAGCACGTCCGGGAACCGGTCGATGGCGTCGGCTTGCAAGTCGGCTTGCGTGCCGTGCATGATGCCATTCGCATCGCCCCGCCAGCGCGCACCGCTCGAGCGTCCCGCCGTGTAGGTTGCGCCGTCGAGCGTGACATCGATGCGAAAGTCGTCGCCTCGAACCGCGACCTCGACCGGTAACTGGTGCGCGCCGTTGGTGTAGGTCCAGGCTTCGCGGCGGTTTTCGTAGCCGGGCGGCAGCGGTCCGACTGCCTTGTCGTGAAATGCCAGCACCTCGGCGAGCGTCGCCGTGGTCGGCCGGATGCCGGCCGGGCGCCATTCGGCACGTGCAGTGCAGGGCACGCCCAGGACCAACAGTGTGAGCACGGCCGCTGCCGACAACGCCCGCAGGGAGCGCCTGCTAGCGGCAGAACCGAGCGCCATGGCGCTGAGCCCGCTCGACATCGCCGTTATCGTCGCGTTCTTTGCGATCAATCTCGGCATCGGGCTGTACTTCGCGCGCGGCAGCGGCAAGAGCGTCGGCGAGTTCTTTTTGTCCGGCCGCAGCGCACCGTGGTGGCTGACCGGCGTGTCGATGGTCGCCACGACGTTCGCGGTCGACACACCGCTCGCGGTGACGGGCTTCGTCGCAAAAAACGGCATCGCCGGCAACTGGCTGTGGTGGAACATGGCCGCGAGCGGGATCTTGACCGTCTTCTTCTTCGCCGCCTTGTGGCGACGCTCAGGCGTGCTGACGGACGTCGAATTCATCGAACTGCGCTACGGCGGGAAGCCGGCCGCGGCGCTGCGCGGGGTGCGCGCCGTCTATCAGGGCGTCATCGTCAACACGATCATCATGGGCTGGGTCAACCTGGCGATGGTGAAGATCCTCTCGCTCACGCTGCACGTACCGACCTATCTCGCGCTCTACGTCTGCCTCGGTCTGACCGCGCTCTACGTGACGATCGGCGGGTTTTGGTCGATTCTCGTCACTGACTTTCTGCAGTTCATCGTCAAGATGACGATGGCGATCGTGTTGGCGGTCGTCGCGGTCGCCGCGGTCGGCGGCATCGGTCCGCTCCGGGCCGGCTTGGCGGCGCTCGATGCGCAGCGCGGCGGCGCTTCGATCTTGGCCTTCACGCCGTCCGGCGACGCCAGCTGGATGCCGATCACCACCTTCCTGGTCTTCATCGGCGTCAGCTGGTGGGCGTCGTCATATCCCGGCGCCGAACCCGGCGGCGGCTCCTACATCGCGCAGCGCATCCTCGCGTCGCGCACCGAGAAGGATGCCGTCTACGCGACGCTGTTCTTCAACGTCGCACACTATGCACTGCGGCCCTGGCCGTGGATCCTGGTCGCACTGGCGGCGCTGGTGCTCTACCCGCACGGCGTCGTCGGCGTCGACGGAAAGGTCGATCCCGAACTCGGCTACGTCAAAACCCTGGTCGATCATTTGCCCCCGGCGCTGCGCGGGCTGATGTTGGCCGGCTTTCTCGCGGCGTATATGTCGACGATCGGCACCCAGCTGAACCTCGGGGCGTCCTACCTCACCAACGACTTGTACCGCCGCTTCATCGTCCGCGGTGCGGACGAACGGCACTACGTCGTGATCTCACGGGTCATGACGGTGGTCGCCGTGGTGCTCGCAGCCGTCGTCACGCTGTTCATGACATCGGTGGGCGAAGCGTGGAAGTACATGCTGACGCTCACGGCGGGCGTCGGACTGGTGATGATCTTGCGCTGGTACTGGTGGCGAATCAACGCTTGGACGGAGATCTCAGCCCTGGCTGCGTCCGCGATCGTCGGAACGTGGTGTTACAGCAGCGGGATCGTCGCCGGCGACGACCCGAACGCAACCGCAAAACGGTTGCTGATCACGGTCGCGGCGACGACGCTCGTGTGGCTCGTCGTTACCTTCATCACGAAGCCTGAAAGTGAGGAAACCTTGTCCCGCTTCTATGCACGAGTCCGTCCGAGCGGTCCCGGCTGGGCACCGATCGCGCGGCTCGTTCCGGTGGACTCCGAAGACAACCTCGGCATCGCGCTGCTCGACTGGGTGGCGGGATTGGGCCTCGTGTACGGCACCCTGTTCGGCATCGGCCGGCTCGTGCTCGGCGACGTCGCGGCCGGCCTAGCCTGGTGCGCTCTGGCGATCGGCTGCGGAGCGGTCATCGCGCGCACGCTGCGGCGGCCGGGGATGAAAGCCGCCGTCGCCGCGATCCTGGTGGTCGCGGCGATCGGCGTGCCGCGCACGGTGAACGCCGCCGAGGCTAACAAGACGCTCACCAACGTCAAAGGGGCAGTCAGTTACGACCGCGGCGGGAAGTCGGGCAAACTCGTTCCGGCTGCATCGGTCGCGATGGCTTCGCAAGACTGGGCCGAAACCGGCGACGCTTCGCAGGCTCGCGTTACGCTGCCGGACTCGTCGCGGGTGCTCATGGCGAGCGACACGCGCGTCCAGATGGTGCGCTTCGACCAATCCGACATCGCGCACGCGCAGTTCCTCGTCGATCACGGCAAGGTGCGCTTCCAGATCGAACACCCGGAAGGCGGTCAAGCCGACTACACGTTCAAGACGGCCAGCGCGAACATCGCAGTCCGCGGCACCGAGGGCGACATCGGCGTCGACAGCAACGGGCTGACGGTCAACGTCTACAACTCGAAGGCCACCGGCGCCGATTCACCGGTGCTCGTCACCATTCTGAGCGGGCCGAACGCCGGGAAGACACTGCAGGTGTTTCCCGGACAATCACTGCTCGCCCATCTCGTCAACGGCGTGCTGAAGCTGGAAATCGATCGGCTCACCCAAAAAGCAATGGATCAATTTGCCGAGATGGGGATTCCGACCAACGTCCAACAAGCGAGCGACGCTGCCATGGCCAAGGCACGCTCGTACCTGCCGCCGGTGCCGTCGATACCGGGACTGCCGAGAATTCCCGGCTTCCCGCACTGAGCGGAGCCGCGCGGTTAGGTTGAGGGCGCGTCGGCGATAGCGCCGAAGCGCTCGTCGAGCAGCCGCGCAACTTCGTCGAGTGCAAGCGAGAGTTCGTCGATCGTCGCCGCTTCGCGCACGCGGTCGGCGACTTCGATGAGTTGACGGTCAAGCTGGTGGACGCGCTCGATCAGGTGTTGATCGAAGCGCGCGTGGTCGGCCGCCCGGATGACCCGCTGATCCGAGAACTCGCAACGCAAAATCATTCCGTCCAAGCGTTCACCGACGCCCTCCGAAGGTGTGAGGCGCATCCGAGCATCCGAGAGCGCTTCGCCAAGCCAGGCCCGGATCTGCTTGTCGACCTCGTGACGGGCACCCTCGTTGCCGTAATCCGCATAGGTCGGGATGTGCTGCTGGATGAAGGCGAAGTCCGTCATGGCTGAGCGTTACGGCGGCGCGGGGCCAATCACCCGGTAGAGGCGGCCAACGACCGGAACGAGGGACACCCCCTGCACGACGATTGTCACCAGCACGATCGCGTAGGTGGCGTCGATGATCTGCGGCCGCGCCGCGATCTGGCTGGGGAGCGAGAGCGCCAGCGCGAGCGGCAACGCCCCGCGCATACCGGCGAGAAAGATCGTGGCCCGGTCTCGACGCTGCCGCGCCGCCGCCGTAGCCAGCAGCAGCCGCGCCGCCCACACGCCCGCGACCGCGACCGCGACGAGTGCCGGTTCGTGCAAAATGCGTCCCGGCACAATCAGCAGTCCGGTCGCCAAGAACACGCAGGCGTTGGCGATGAAGGCCGCCGCGACCCACACGCGGTCGACATCCTCGGCATTGACCAGTGTCGAGGGAAAGCGCAGCAACGCGACGCGCAGCGCGATTGCGCTCGCGGCGGTGGCGAAGATTCCGGACCAGCCCAGCGACGACGCGGCCAGATACGCACCGTATGCCAGGACGATCGTGACCGTCACCTCGTATTCGATCGCGTTGGTCGCGCGGAGCACCCCGGCGCACACGAGCGCGGCGACGACACCGATCCCGACACCGCCGACGATCCCGATGGACCCACCGAGCAGGTCCGCGCCGATCGACACCGGCCGGCCCAGCGCGAATGCGAGCGTGAAGCCGAACAGGATCAGCGCGATGCCGTCGTTGGCCAGCGATTCACCCTCGATCAGCGTGCGCAGGTCGACCGGCACGGGGACGCGCCGAAACGCTGCCACGACCGCAACCGGATCGGTCGCCGCGACGATCGCGCCGAAGAGCAGCGCCGGGGCGAGCGGAAGAACACCGAAAACGCTCAGCGCGGCGCCGACGATCGCCGCGGTCGCCAACGTGCCGGGCACCGCCAGCCCCATGATGCGCCAGGCCGTGCGCCGCAGCCCGGCAAGATCGAGGTTCCAAGCGGCCTCGAAGATGAGCGGAGGCAGAAAAACGAACAGCAGGCTGTCGCCGAATGCGAAGGGCACCGGGATCTGGACGCTCGCGCCGACCGCGACCAGTGCGACGGCGGCCGGGATGCGAGCGCGCTCGGCAAGGATCGCGATGATGACCGCTGCTCCGAGAAGCGCGACAAAGCCGCCGACGCCGTTCGCGACGGCGTTCATGCCGCGAGCAGCGGCAGCACGCTGGTCGCGCCGGCGCGGATCGAGCGGTCGACCAGCGGCGTCAGCGCCGTTTCTTCGGGGTTGATCTCCACGACGTAGGCATCGGTGCAGCGTTTGGTCGCCAGTGATGCTGCCGGGTGCACGACCCCCGACGTGCCGACGACGAGCATCAGATCGGCCGCGCGCGCCGCCGCGAAAGCTGCCTCGAGGACGTCGCGCGGCAGCTGCTCGCCGAACCAGACGATGTCGGGCCGCCAGGTCCCACCGCAGTCGTGTGCGAGCGCGTCGAGGTCGAAGCTCTCATCGAACGGGCACCGCGCGGTGCAACCCGTGCAGCGCGCTTCGCGCAGCGCTCCGTGCAGTTCGAGGACATTCTGCGAACCGGCACGCCGATGCAGCGAATCGACATTTTGGGTGACCAAGGTGAAACGCGGCAGCCGCCGTTCGAGCAGCGCCAACGCAACGTGCGCCGGCGACGGCTCGACCCGCGCATGTGCGCGACGCCGTTCGGAATACCAGCTCCACACCAGATGCGGGTCCCGAGCGAAGCCTTCCGGCGAGGCGAGCTCCTCCACGCGATGAGCGCGCCACAAACCACCGGCGCCACGAAAGGTGGGCAAGCCGCTCTCGGCCGAGATCCCCGATCCGGTGAGAACGCAGACCGAGCCGGCGGCGGCGAGCCGTCCGCGCAGCTCCGAAAAGCCGTCGTCGTCCATGCGAGCGCCAACCTTAGCGTTCGAACGAGCGGCATCCGCCCGGCCCTGCGAACCGTTACCCCAGCGAGGTGACATCACTACCGACGCGAAGGCCCGCCCGATGGACCCGGTGGTTCGACTGATGGAACGCGTGCGAGCGCGCGACGTCGCGGCATTTGAGTCCCTGTATGACAGCTACCACCGGCTCGTCTTCGGCATCAGCCTGCGCATGCTCGGCGATCCGATGGTCGCCGAAGACGTCACGCAAACCGTCTTCATGAAGGTCTGGACGAGTCCGGATGCTTTTCGGGGCGGTTCGTTCGTCGCATGGGTGTCGCGCGTCGCGCGCAATCGGGCGCTGGACGTTCTGCGCGCGCGCGGAGCCCGGCCGGAAGCGGAGCTTCCCGCCGACCTGCCCCTCGACGGCGCGCTCGACGACGAGATCCTCGAGCGTCTCGACGCCGAGCGCGTGCGTGACGCGCTTTCGACCCTGCCGGCCGAACAGCGCGGTCCCATCGAGATGGGCTTCTTCGGCGGCGTGACCCATCAAGAGATCGCCCGCCGGACCGATACGCCGCTCGGCACCGTCAAAACGCGCATTCGCGCCGGCCTGCGCACGTTACGAAACCGGCTCGCCGAGGGAGTGCCGCAATGAACGACCCGCGCTCCCGCGACGAGATGCTGGAACTGGTCGCGCTCTACGCGCTGGGCGTGCTGCCGCGCGACCAGGCAGCGCTCGTCGCCGCCTTCATCGCCAACGACGACGGAGCGCGCGATGAGTATCGCATGCTGCGCGCGAGCGCCGACGCCTTGGCCTTCAGCGCAGACGAACCGGTCGATTCGGCGCGTTCCGCCCGAATGAAAGAACGGCTGATGGCGCGCGTCAGCGCGGAGGCGGCCTCCGGCGCCGGCGCGATCGCCCGCCGCCGCATCGGCACCAATTCCGGCTGGCTGCTGGGCACGGGGCTCGCGGCGGCCGCCGCACTGATCTTCTCGGTCGTCACGGTGGTCCAAGACGTCTCGCTGCGGAGCGACCTGGCACAAGCGCAGCGGCGGACCGCGAGCATGACCGCCCAGCTTGCCGACACCGAGCGCGTCGGGCAGCACGACCGCCAGATGGTGACCGATCTCGTTGCGCCGGACGCCCGTCGCTACGAGGTGGCGCAGGGCGCCGTCGTGGTTCGCGGCGATCGCGTGTACTTGGCGCTCTCGAAGCTGCCCGCACTGCCGAAGGGAAAGGTCTACCAGGCCTGGACGCTCCCGAAGGGCGCGAAGACGGTCCAGCCCAGCATCACGTTCCCGCCCAACGCCGAGGGCATTGCGGTCATCGCGCTCCCGGTGGACGCCACCAAACTCGGAGCCGTCGCGCTGAGCGTCGAACCCGACGGGGGAAGCAAAGCTCCGACCACGACACCGCTCTTCGTTCGCCCGCTTTCCTGATCGAAATCCGCACTGCTGGAATCCGTCACCCGCGCCACGCGTGGCGAGGCGATCGCCTACGCGTCGCGCCGGCCCTTTGAGAACGTCTTCCTCCAATGGCTGCTCGAGGGCGGCCTCGGCCCCGGCGTGCCCGAGGGTCTCACGCTGGCCCGCGCCGACGACGGCCGGCCGGCCGGCTTGGCGTACATCGGCGCGCAGCTGGTCGTAGCCGCCGACGGCGAGGATCCGCTGGATGGGTTTGCCGCCGAAGCGCGACGGCGCCGCGGGCTGCGCAGCCTCGTCGGCCCCAAACCGGCCGCGGATGGTCTCTGGGAGCGGATTCGCGACGGGCACCCCGGGCCGGTGCTCGTCCGCGCGCGCCAGCCGCTCTACCTCTTGCGCCCGGATGCGCTGCCGCCCGGCGAGGACCCGGGCGTCCGCCCGGCCCGGGAAAGCGACGCCGACCTGATCGCCGAGCACAGCGCCCAGATGATCCTCGGCGAACTCGGTTACGATCCGCGCGGGGCGCGGGCCGGATTTGGGGCCGCCGTCCGGCGCGGCATCGCCCAGGGTTCCTGGTGGGTCTGGGTCGCCGAGGACGGCCTTCGCTTCCAGTGCAACGTCGGGCCGCGCAGCTCGGACACGGCACAGCTCCAAGGCGTTTGGACGCCGCCCGAGCAACGCGGGAAAGGCTATGCGGCGGTTGCGCTGGCGGCCGTCGCGAGACGGCTCTTGGTTACGGAGGCTACCCTAACGCTCTACGTCAACGACTTCAACGCCCCGGCAATCGCTCTGTACGAACGGCTCGGATTCGTTCGAGTCGGAACCTTCGCGACGTACCTGTTCCCGTGAGGGGACGATCGCCGCAAACCGCACCGCGTATCCCCTCGATCCGGGAGTTCGAGGTCGATCTGCTCGCGATCGCACTCGCAGTTGCCGCCGTTGTCGTTCCGATCCCGCAGGACTGGATCGAGAACGTGTACACCAACAGCACCTTCGCTGCGCTGAACCACGCCTTCGTTTCGATCACCAACGTGGTACCGGTCTCGGTCGGTGACGTCGAAGCGATCGTCGCCATCGTGGTGCTGATCGTGGCTTGGGTGGGTTCCTTGAGCGCGGTTCCGCACTGGGAGCGGGGTCGCACCGCGCTGCGAATGTCCGTCCATACACTCGGTTGGATCGCCTTTCTGGTGATCGCGTTCGAGCTGCTCTGGGGGTGGAACTACCGCCGGGAAACGGTCTCGCAACGCATCGTGTACGACGCGAGTACCGTAACGGACGCGGCGGTAGCGGCGTTCAGCCAGCGAATAGTCGATACGCTCAACCGCGAAGTCGGGCCGGCGCACGCCGAGAATAAGCTGGACCGCCAAAAACTGGCGGTCGCGTTCCTTCCGCTGGTGGGACGGCTGGGCGACGATTGGAATGTGACGCTGACCGAACCGAAGGCGACGCTGCTCGAACCATACTACGAGGCCGCGGGCATCGGCGGCCAATACTCGCCTTTCTCCTTCGAAACGCTGCTCAACACATCGTTCCTGCCCTTCGAAGTGCCGCGCGCATTGGCGCACGAATGGGCGCACGTCGCGGGATTCACCGATGAAGGCGATGCCAACTACATCGGGACGCTCGCCTGTCTGCGTTCGGACGATCCGCTGATCCAGTATTCCGGTGCGTTCTGGACCTATGATGAGCTGCCCGAAGCGCAGCGCCTTCGGCTCAAGCTCGACCCGCGCGTCGTCGCGGACTTCAAGGCCAGCCGGATCCGCTTTGCGCGGCATTATATCCCCGCGATCTTCTCGTTTCAGTGGCAGCTCTACGATCGCTACCTGCGCAGCAGCGGCGTTCGCGGCGGAGTCGCGTCCTACGGGTTCTTCCTGCGCCTGCTGGTCGGATCGCAGCTCGACTCGCAAGGCTTGCCGCTGGTGAAACGCATGCAACGCGCGTCCTGACGCGCTTCGCGTGCGGTCCCGGGTAGGTCAACGATCCGGAAGCCGGGAAGACGCATTCTCACAGCGCCAGCCTGAGGTGTGCCGGGGCGGGTCATGGTAGAACCCACGTCGCTTTCCGAGCAAGATCAACGCGGCCGCAGCCTGATGGGTGAGGTCGCCGCGTTGCTTGCCGCCGATCGTACGCCGCGCGAAACGTTTGCGTCGCTGTGCGAACTGCTGACGCGCGTCATCGACGTCAGCGTGTGCTTCGTCGCCCTCCGCAGCGGCGCCGCGTTGAAGATCGAATATGTCCACGATCACGGCGTGACGCGTCCCGAACCGGCCATTCTGATCGATCGGGCCAGCCGCTCGTGGGAAACGATGCGCACCGGCGTGCCGCAGCTCTTCCGTACCGCCGAGGACTGGGAGCGCGTCACTCGGCGGCCGCTCAATACGGAGGCGCCCTGGACGGACGACAGCGTCTCCGCGATCTTTGTTCCGGTTGAAGCCGGCGGTGCGCGCATCGGCGTGCTCAGCGTGCAAACGACGTCCGAAAATGCGTACGACGAGGGCGACCTGGCCTTGCTCGAAGCGGTCGGCCGCTTCTTGGGGATTGCGGTGCGCAACCAGCGCCTGTTCGCGCGCCTCCAGCGGGTGACCGAGGTCGATCCGCTCACCGGGCTCGCGAACCATTCGTCGGTGCTGCGCGGCATCGACGAACGGCTGGCCTCAAGCGAAGGGACGCTGGGGATCGTGATGCTCGACATCACGAACTTCGGGCGCATCAATGATGCGTACGGCGCCAGGGTGGGCGACCGGGTCCTCGACGCGCTGGCCGAACGGCTCGCGTCGGTCGCCGACGGCGAAACGATGGTCGGTCGTTTCGGCGGCGACGACTTCGCCGTCGTCGCGCAGCGCGCGGACCGCGACGGCGTCGCGAAGCTGGTCGACGACCTCGGGCACCTCACCGCCGATCTGTCGTTTCGCGGCGACAGCGACGTCATCCCGATCTCGGTGAACCGGGCCTGGGTGACCGCTCCCGACGAGGGAACCGTGCGCTCCGACCTGCTGACGCTGGCCGACCTGCGGCTGCGGCTGAGCATCGCCCGCGGCGGCCTTGCGGTCGGCGGCGAACTCGCTCCGCTGGTGCGCTACGGAACCTACGGCGCCCTCGAAGCGCTGGTCGAGTGCGCGCTCGCGCGTGACCCGTTCACGCGGCTGCATCTGCTGCACGTCAACCATATCGCGAACAGGTGGGCTCCGCTGCTGGGCATTGCGGACGCGCTGCACGAGCGTTTCGTCCGCGCCGCGCTGCTGCACGACATCGGGAAGCTGCTGATCCCGGAGTCGATCCTGCTCAAGCCGGCTCGACTCGAGCCCGCCGAATACGCAGCGATGCAACGGCACGCTGAGTACGGCGGCACGATTCTCGCGGGCTATCCCGATTTCGCGGACGTGGCGCGGATCGTCGGGCAGCATCACGAGCGTTGGGACGGTCTCGGCTATCCGCTAGGACTTCGGGGCGAGCACGTCGACCCGCTCGCGCGCGCGGTCAGCGTGATCGACGCTTTTTCCGCGATGACCCTCGACCGGCCGTACCATCGGGCCATCGACGAGGGAGAAGCACTGCTCGAACTCGAGCGCTTCGCCGGCACGCAGTTCGATCCCGACATGGTCGCTTCGTTCGTCAGGATGCGCCGCGGCGCGGCTTAGTCGAAACGCGCCAGCGCAGGCGTCAATCGGCGCGCGTTCTCGCGCGTGATCGCGCGCAGCTCCGCCTCGTCGAGTCCCAGCGCCCATAGACCGCTCAGCTCGCCCTCGTACGGGTACGGAATGTTCGGCCAGTCCGTTCCGTAGACGATCCGGCTCGCATTCGCTGCGACCACGTCGCGGGCGATTGCACGGTGCATCGGCGATTCCGGCGCGAAGACCATCGTCGTATCGAGAAAGAGCCGCGGCTCGCGCGCGGCCAGCGCGAGATACGCCTTCCAGTCCGGGACGCCGAAGTGCGCGACCACGATTCGCAAGGCGGGATGACGAGCGAGCACCGCGGCAATCCGCCGCGGTCCGTCGTTCGTCTCGTCCGACCAGGGAATTGCGCCCACGTGCACGAGCACGAAACCGTCGGCATCGGCGACCGCGTCGAGCGCGCCGGTCAAGCGCGGATCGTCGAGCCCGAAGCGCTGCACGTTCTCGTGGACCTTGAGCCCGATGCAGCCGTCGCGAAGAGCGGCCTGCATGTCGGCCGCCGGCGCGGGATCGTCGGCATGCACCGTACCCAGTGCGAATGCGCCGGCACCCAGCTCGCGCGCCGTCTGCGCGAGCCAGCCGTTGAGCTCGCGCGCCATTCCCGGCTTGTGCGCGTACGAACAGAAGACGAACTTCTCGACGCCATGCGCGCGCAGCGTCTGCGCGACGGCCTGCGGCTCGGTCGGATGCTCGAGACGCCAGTCACTGCGCTCGGCAAACCAGCGCCGGATCGCGGCGAAGAGCCGCGGGGGATGCAGGTGCGTGTGGACGTCGATCATTCCGGCCCGCCTTCTCGGCCGCCGCTGCAACCGCATGCGTTTCTTCGCTCGTCGTGCAGACCATGAATACGTCCGAAGACATCACCCGCTCGGCCTCCGTGCATTGGGAGGGCGACATCGCACACGGCAAGGGCACCATCACCGCCGAGAGCGGTCTGGTCAAGGCCGGTTACTCGTTCGGCACGCGGTTTTCGAATGAGCCCGGGACCAACCCCGAGGAACTGCTCGCCGCCTCGCACGCCGCGTGTTTCAGCATGGCGCTCAGCGGCGCGCTGACCCGCGCCGGCCACCCGCCGTCGTCGATCGACACCGAGGCTCGCGTCCATCTGCATCGGACGGCCACCGGCTTCGAGATCCCGCGCATCGCGCTCACCACGCGCGTTCGTGCCGAGGGCCTCGACCAAACACAGTTCGACCAGCTAGCGCTCGGCGCCAAAGAGGGATGTCCGATCAGCAAGGCGCTGAGGGCCGTGGACATCAGCCTCGAAGCCATATTGAATTCTTAACCCCCGCTGCGTACGGCGGGCCAGGATTCCCGGGCCCCGGGGCGCACCTCCGAAAGGTAATGGAATCCGCGAAAAAGCGCACGCCAGGCTGGGCGACGTTCACCGGCCTGGCGGTCGTGCATCTTGGGGCGCTGTGCGCCTTCATCCCCGGTACGTTCCACTGGAGCGCACTCGTCGTGATGGTGGTGCTGTACTACACGACCGGCGCCTGGGGAATTTGCCTGGGCTATCACCGGCTGCTGACGCACCGCAGCCTGAAGCTGGCGAAACCGCTCGAGTACGCGACCGCGATCCTCGGAACATTGGCGCTGCAGGGCGGCCCGATCGATTGGATCGCAACCCATCGCGCGCATCACGCGCACACCGATAAAGAGGGCGATCCGCACGACATCCATCGCGGCCTGCTGTGGAGCCACTTCGAATGGCTCTACAAGCCGAACGATGCGATGCTGAGCCCGGCCGAACAGCTGCGCCTCGCGCCCGATCTGGCCGGCGACCGCTTCTACCAATTCCTCGAGAAAACGTATCTGCTGTGGACGATCCTGCTCGGCGTCGCGCTGCTCGCCATCGGCGGCTGGTCGTGGCTGATCTGGGGCATCTTCGTGCGCATCGTGATCACCTATCACATCACGTGGCTGGTCAACAGCGCCGCGCATCACAGCGGGTATCAGAGCTTCCGCACCGGCGACAAGTCGACCAACAACTGGCTGGTCGCGTTCCTCGCCTGGGGCGAGGGCTGGCACAACAACCATCACGCCTTCCCGTTCTCGGCGCGCCACGGTCTGCGCTGGTTCGAGATCGATGCGACCTGGTGGACGATCAAGGTGCTGTCCTGGATGCGGCTCGCGCGCGACATCAAACTGCCGACACCCGCGATGCTCGCCCGCATGAAACTCCCGCGCCCCGTCCGCCCGCAGCGCGTCCGCGCCTAACACCGCCTTCGGACCAAAAGAAAACGGCCTCGCGCAAGCGGGGCCGTTTCGTTTTGTGGCGGGAGCGTGTCGGAATCGAACCGACCAGCCGCCTTACGACGGCCTCACCGGTTTTGAAGACCGGGCGAGCCACCAGACCCGTACGCTCCCACACCGAAAGGAAGCTTGTCGTTACGAGATTGTTCCGGGGCCGCCTCCAAGATTGGAACGTGCGAGGTCCGGGTTCGACTCCCGGTTGGCGCTACCATAACCACGAGGGTTTTCCTTATAATTTGACCTCGCGGTTGACATTCGGTTTGCCGCGCGGTTTGGCCAGCTTAAACCGGGCACCTTTGAGCCGCGTCTCCGGCGCGTGATCGCGGATGACATCATGACCGATTTTCTTCGTGTGACTCTCCGGCGGCAGGGTCCAGCTGCGAATGTTCTCGTGCCGGGTCTGCTCGCCGTGCACGCCGAGGGCGCCCTCAACGCATTACTGCGAGCAGAATGCGCTCGAGCCTCGTCGCCGAGTGGGGCACCCGTCAAGGAATGCAGGTGCCGGGCGTACGCACGCCCGCCGAGTTTTTCGAGGCGGTGCAACGCTACGCGACGCTGCCGATTTCGCACCTGGTGCGAGGGGACGTGTTGCTTTTGGCGGGCAGCGAGTATCACTACGTGCCGCTCGACCAATTGCCGTCGCAGCTAAAGGCTCTGACGGCAGCGCGATCGGTTACCGCGCGTATCTTCACGCGCGAGGAACAAGCCCAAAATCGCTGCCAGATCGGCAACCCAGGTCTCTCTCTTCGCGTGATCATCGAGTGGATTTTGGAACGAACCGCCAACGCCTCACGTGTTCATCCTGAGTGATCCGGCTCGCCGTCGCGGGTGCATACCATATAGCTGAGCGTGCGGAGTTCCGTGGCCGTTTTATCGCGTTGGGTCGCGACGGTACCGCACCTTAGGATGTGACCGAGAAAAACGCCGCTGGTTTAGGACAGCGCGTCGCTGGGAATAACACCAAGTGATTCACAAACAATCGGCCGGTGGCGCAGCCGCTTGATCCAGCATCGCAGCATGCAGGCGCGATCAGCGAACGAGAATCACGGCTAGTGCGAGTGCAAAATGAAAACGTTACCGAGGCCTACAGTCGCCATTCCCGTTTTCCACGTGCTTTTCGAAGCTGGCAGAAATAACGATTTTGAAGCGATGGCCGACACCATCGCCGATGACTGTGAATGGGTTCTTATGCCGAACATGCAGAGCTTCAAGGGCAAGAAGGCTGTCGTCGAACTATGCAAATCCGGCAAACTCGCTTCGGATAAAGAGCCAGAGATTCTTTTCGATGTGGCCACCCCGACATGGGGAGTATTTGAGTATATGAACCGAGGCACAATAACCAAAGAGTTGGGCGCCTTCGCTGAACTATCGGGTTGGCAGTTCCCTGCCGATCCGAACTCTCTCATAGGCCGTCAGTATGCGGTGCCCGTCTGCTTCGTGTACCACCTCAATGAAGCCGGAAAGATCTTCCTCCTTCATGAGTACCTTGATCTGGGCAGCCTAATGAAGCAGTTCAATTGACATGTCGAATACGGAAACAGTGCACCGCTATTGGCGCGCTTGGACGGAGCACAAGTTGGCCGACATACTGTCGCTATTGTCCACGGACTTCGTTTCTCGAAGTTCGCTGAGCCAAGGGCAGCCCGTCGGAAAAGCGATGATTGCCCAAGGATTTCAGATATTTGATAAGGCGCTTCCGAACTTGAAGGAAGACGTTGTCAGCACACTCGCGGACGGCGATCGAGTCGTTTGCGAAGTCGTCGAGACGGCTACGTTTAGCGGCCCTATGGAATTGCCGTCAGGTGTCGTCGGACCCACGAATCGGTCGTACACCTTGCCCGTCGCTTCGTTCTTCCGCCTGGACGCGGAAGGGTTGATTGCGGAACAGCGGACGTATTGGGATACAGCTGAGTGGGCTCGACAAATCGGTATCGATCCGTCGCTGTTTGCCCCGAAACCAAGAGCATCGACGCATGCCGCTTAAGACGTTAGCTGCGAACGGTGGACCGAAGGCAAATCAAGAATCACAACGAAGGATAAGATGATCGCGCATCGCGCATCCCGCTCCGGTGTCCCCGCCTACTGGTCCCGGCCAGCAGCCCGATCTCGTCCAGGCATTCACCGCCGCATTCACGAACCGATGACGTAGAGGGCTTTTACGAGCTGATCGCTCCCGACGCCGAGTGGATCATCATGGCGACCGGTGAAATGTTTCGCGGACCCGACCAAATCAGGGACCTGGCGACGCGATCCATCGCCGCGCGTGACCATCCAGCGGGGATGGGCATCAAACCCTTCAACATCTTCACCAATGCCGACGGGACGAGACTCTGCTGGGAGTACGTGCACACGGCAATCGTCACGGATAAGTGGCCGTCGTCGACCAACCGGCCACCCATAGGCACGACGATTCGCCTCCCCATCATCTTGAGTTGCGAGATTCGCGCGGGCAAGATCATCAAGGCTCGGGAGTACTTCGATATGTGGGGCCTCGTCGACCCGGGCAACCCGCACCATCTCTACTCGTAGCCGGTCGGATCGTGAAATGATCGCGAATCCAGAACCAAACCTCGATCTATAAGCGCTTGCTGCTGCGACTAGCACCCCAAAAGCCGCGACAACAATGGGCCGCGATTTTCTGAGCCACGCCCGGGATGCCGTGAGTCTTCAACTCAAACTTCGACTACAAACTCGTTCGAGGTATGTGCGCTGGTGCTTACGGCGCTCGTCTGGCCGAGGTCCCCCCACCCCTCATTCTTTTTCTCGTAGAACCTCTGCCAATCGACCGCCAATTGTCCTTCGCCTTCACTTCCAAATATTCGAAGAGGGTATCAGATGGATTCCGTCCGTTCGGAAATCCAGTCGATTATCACGGCGATGGAGAGCCCGATGTTGCCGATCTGACAATGGTTCTGCGCCTGTTCCTCGCGCGTGAAGAGTCGCGCGGAGACCGATCGCGCCCCGGTCAACGCAGCGAGCTGCTGAGGGAGTTGGCTAAGAGGCACGTAATGGTCCTCGCTGCCCGCCATCAGCAATACGTCTTGTCTGACCAGGTCCGAAACGGGTAACGTCGTGTAGCGCCGCACCGCCTCGAAAAACTTGGCCGGCGTGCGCACGCCCTGCACATGCATCCCTTGCCGTACCGCCCATTCGACGACGAGGCTGGCGCGCATTCCCTGATAGACGAATGCGTTCAGGACCGGTGCCGCGCGCAGAGCGACGACAAAAGGCATAAGGGCGTTTGCCTGCCGAAGCGTCACCGCGAGGAAGTCAGTCATGATGTCATCCGCGATCACGCGCCGGACGCGCGGCTCAAAGGCGGCGGCACGAATCGCCAGGCACCCGCCAAGAGAGAGGCCGAGCAGGGTCACATCCTCGAGTCCATAGTGATCGAGCACTGCCGCGACAGGCTTCTCCCACCGGTCGGTCATCGTCAGCCCATACTCTTCCAGCGCGCCGCCTTGACCCGGTCCGTCGAACGCAATCACACGAAAGCCCGCGTCGCGCAACGCAAGAACCGCCGGGAACCACTCCTCTATGTAGCTGTCGAAACCACCGTGGAGGACGATCGTGCCGCGCGCCGTGTCGCACGCCGGGGCAAACTCGTAGCTTGGAAGCATGCCGCCGAGGTAGGGAACGTGATGGCAATCAGCATCGGAAACGTCATTCCACTCACGAGCAAGGCGCAGGAACCGCTGCCGAGCCGCCGCCTTCTCCGGTGCGCCAGGCAGCATAAAGAATTCAGCGCCGCGGATATAGAACGTTTCCTTGCGGAGTTGACCCTCGGCTTCGGCGAGCCGCGCGAGGTCCATAAACTCGCGCACGAAGTCGTCATACGTGTGGATGCGGGTTGCGACTCCCTGCATCTCGAGAAGCGCCGAGGCGCTCTCGCCCCCCATCCAGTTCAGCCAGCGGTTCATTTGAAAATTGACGCTGACGTCCGGATGGATTTGATGGTAGCCTACGGGGAAGTCACCCGGCCGCACTCCTACTCCGGCGGTGCCGCCAATCTTAAGTTTCGAACTAAGCATGCGGGGATCAGCTCGTGAGTCCAAGTCAATCATTGATACTTACGGAGCGAGTTCCCGGCTAAACACTTCATCGAGCCAATCAAACATCGCACGATGCTTTAAACCGAAGTTGTCGAGCTGGCGATAGCTACTAGTCGCATCTTCGAGCGTGAACAAACGCAGCGACGACATTTTGTTCGAGCTATCCGCTACTACGCTGCGGGCTTGTCGAACCAGCTCGGATGCGTCGCCCGTCTCATTGAGGCAGAGCATTGGGCAGGTGATCTGGCTGGTGTCCGCCTTCATCGCCTTGATGGCTTCAGGACCCGTGAAGCCCCATATGAGCTTGAGGATCTCGCCGGAAATCGCGCCCAACGACTCCGTATTCCCAGATGCGGGGAACATTTTGGCCATGAATAACGGCGCGATGGGCTCCATATCGCAGACAAGCGGATCAACCACGCATGCCGCGATGCGGTGTTCGTGAGCGACTGCGCGAGTCATGATGTAGCCTCCGCCCTCGCCACCGCCATAGACCGCGATACGCTCTGAGTCTACGTCGCTGCGCGAACAGAGATAGTCGATGACGGCCTTGACCGGCACCTCGGTATCCGCGCGCCAATCGATCCCGTTGAAATGATTCAGTCCGATACCCGGCAGGTCGACCAGCAGCGCGTTATAGCCTCGCTCGAGCGCGGGCGGACCGACCCAGTAGTAGAGCTCTTCGCTCGTGTTATCTCCGATCACGATGGTGGGGCGCCTCTGCCCATTGATATCCGGCCGCAGGAAATACCCCGGAAGGGACTGCCCCTCATACGGAATCGCGACGACTTCGATGGCAGGACTGCTCAATGCCGCGAACTTGCGGAAGAGGGCGCGGGATTTTTCTATGGTGGGCCGGTACCGTGGGTCGGACGGTCGCAGCGCCATTGCGGCGTTGCGGAGATATGTGACTGCGCGCAAGTATGACTGCCTGGCGCTGATGCGATGTCCCTTTGCCTCGGCGTCCCGCGCGATTGCCTCGACGTTTTCCGCCAAACTGTTCCAGGCTAATTTATAAGTCTCAAGATCTTCCTCGCGTATTTGGGCAGCGGCAAGGTAGCATTCTCCCAACTCGGAGCCCTTGAACCCGTGCAGCGTTAGCGTGTGAAGAAACATGAGATCCATGTAGGGGTCTTTGAAGTAGAGGCTCTTCTTTTGGCCGGCCTCCTTCACAGATAGTTCCGCCGCAGTCATTTCATTCTGCCGTTCACGTCTCTTTTATGAGGCCTTAGCCGGAAAACGACGCAGCAACCAATCGAAGAAGGTCTCATGCCATAATGTGCTTGCACCCTCTTGGCAGTGCTCGGCGCCGCCTGACGCGCGGTCATAGATCGCGTTTTCGACGGAACGCGCGCCGGTTAAGGCGGCGACATATGCCGCCAGTTGCGCGATCGGTATACCTTCATCTTCCGTTCCGGCGAGAACGAGCACATCGCAGGAAATGCGACCGGCAACGTCCGCTAGGCGGTATGCCGAAGAGCACTCGAGAATTTCATCGAGGGTTTGCACCCCGTACGTCCATTTCGAATTCGTGATGAGACCCGCCGCGAGCGAGTTCCCCGAGGTCGCCGGATCTCGCGCCAAGGTGACGCCGCGCCGCACGACTTCGGAAAAGTCGTAGCAAACATCAAACGATACGACGCCGTCAATCCGCGGCTCGAACGCAGCCGCGCGCGGCGCGAAGTACCCACCCATGCTCATCCCGATGAGCACGATCGAAGGCGGCTTTGCGTGAGTGCCGAGGTAAGCATCAAACACCGCCGCATTCGGCTTTTCCCACTCCGGGGTAAAGAATAGTCCATACTCACGCAGGGCCGCACCCTGGCCTGGACCCTCGTACGTGAGCACTCCATAGCCGCGTCGATACGCCGCCGGAACCATCTCGAAGTAGAGCTCTTCCAGGGTCGAATCTTGGCCCCCAACGAACACGATGAGCGGCTTGGTCTCCCACCCGGGTGGTCCCGGGTAGAAAATCGCGCGCAGCGCGCCTTTTTCGTAGGGCACGCTCGTGCGCTCGTGAGCGATGCCAAGCGCCTGCAGGCCACGATCGAAGGCATCGACCTGCGAGGTCCAGGCGGATGGGCGCCGCTTATCGTCCGGCTTTAACAGGAACTCAGCGGTGCGCCAATAGTTGTGAGCGCGCAGGTACGCGAGTCCCTTGCTGACCTGATCGCGCGCTCCTTCGGCGCGAGCGACGTTGCGCTTAGCCGTGGCGGCCCAGGCATCGTACCAGCCGCTCGCGTCGCCCCCGTGAATCAGGCCGATTGTTTCGAGGCACTCGGTTACGTCCGCGCCGCCGTTTGCTACTTCGTTGAGCACACGCAGTGCCTGGAAGTGGTATGCCGGATCGGCGAAGAGGCGGCGATTCCCAAGCGCGCCGGGAGAGCCGCTCGGCGGCACGTTCGCCGGACCTTGCTGCGCGGTCAATGCCGGCTTCGGACTCGCGATCATTTCAGGGCTCCCCAAACTGTTGCCGATCTGCACGCGTTACGTGTCGAAGGGTCACCCTTAACGGTAGCACTTGCATCGCAGCGACAACATCGTGAAAAAGGCGGAGGCTTCGGTCCCGCGATATCGACACAAGTGAAAACGTGGCACACGATGTCAAGATCTGACGCGGACCGAGTCAAATCGGAACTTCTCCCGCCATCAGCGGACGCGAATGCGGACCGACGGAAAGCGCCTTGCCAGCGTGCGAGGGGCGGAGACAGCCACCCGAGGATGGCCTCATCACCTCGGATGACTGCAGCAGGTTCCCACCGGTGCGGATGGCCATCAAGAAAACCGACTCATACGTCGTGATCAGGCGTCAATGGCGCATGATGTCAAGATGCGGGCGGACCAAGTCAAATAAGAACTACGACGTAGGTTACTGGGCGTCGCCCGTCGCAATTGTGCTCGGTCAGTGCGGGTCTGCAGAGGCCGCGTACGATGAGCCCAGCGATGGAATGCGTCGCGCAGCGTGGCCGGCAGCGCGGGAACGCGCGCCGATAAACGCATAGCACCCTCGGCGAATCGGGAGCGATCAGGTCGTTGAGCGGAATGGCCCGGTTGGATCCGGTGGGTCCGCCATGAAGCGAGGCTCGCAGAGGACCGGGGGACGTGTTGCGACCGTGGCCTCGCACCTCATCGACGGCATTCTCGATGCGGCCGCGGCGGCGGCCGTCGCAGATTCGGCGCAAGTGGAGGCGTTACGAGCCGGCGTTTCGGCACAAAGCGCCGGAGCTCAACAATCAGGACGCGTGCCGGAAACGGCGCTTCTTTGGCTATGGGGAGCGCTGACCGACCTTGCCGGTAGCCCTCGGGTCGGTGCGGAGCTCGCACCTTTTGCCGGCCCGCGTGCGTGGGGACTCATGGGCGAGGCAGCGACTCACACGGCATCGCTCGTCGAGGCTTTCGAGCACGTCGCGCGTTATGCCCGGCTCGTGCATCAAGGTGTGAGGGTCGACATCGACGTGAACGATCGGTCCTTTGTCGTAAAGTATAGGCGGTCAGGCGGCGATGCGAAACCTGTGCGCGGAGCTCTGGCAGCAGGGATGCTCTGGGCTAACGCTGCCTTGGCGCTAGTGCCTGAGCGCGGGTTCGGTGTGCGACTGCGCCCCGCGTCGGCCGAACTTGCCTGTGTCGCGGCCGGCGATACAGGGGGCGTGATCGCCGAGATATTTGGGACCGACGTGAAGTTTGGAACTGCAGATTGGCGGCTCGTCTTCGAGCGCTCGGCCGTTTTCGCCATCTCACGGTCCGTCCCGTCCTCCGCGCTCACATACCTCGACGCGTATGCCGATGGGGCACTCAGCAAAATTCCGGCGATCGATGACATCGTTGGCGTTGTCTCCGCGGAGATTCGCAGCCGCCTAGATACAGGGCCCCCGACGATGGCCGAGATCGCGCTCGCACTCGGCCTGTCGACGCGCACACTGCAGCGTCGCTTGGCTATCGCCGGCAGAAGCTTTAGAGTAGTGCTCGACGAAGTCAGGCGCGCTCTCGCTGAAGCTCTGTTGACCGAAGATGGGGCGGATCTTGGCGAGATTGCTTACAAGCTCGGCTATTCCGAACACAGCGCCTTCACGCGAGCTGCAATCCGCTGGTTCGGTGCGCCGCCGAGCCAGATGCGTTGATCGCAGCAGGAGTTGTAACATGGACGACTACGACTCGGCTGGTGTCTCCGCTACCATTCATCACGGGTCGATTGGATCAGGTGTATTCGAACCGTGTGCGGTGACGATGAGAGAGGCGAGATCTTTCAGATTCTTGGACGTTCCGACATCTTTCCGACTTAGCCCGACCAATCGGGAGCCGCTTTCGCCGAACCGCGGGTGGCAAATCCACAGTATCGCAGAGTCGATCGGCCCTGCTATCGAAAAAGCAGCGAGACTGAGCGCCTGCAGTTCCCCTAGGTTGCGTCCTGAGGCTTTTGGACTACTCTGTCGCCTCCGCCAACACCGCTCCGAACAACGAAGAGCGCCATACCCCAGGCGTTCCGGATTCCGACGGCCAGCAGGATTACCACAGCCGCCCCCACCGCTAGGGTCGACAACGGCCGGCCGGTTAGCGTGAGGACGCAGGTTACAACGATCAGGAGATAGGCTGCGGCGGGCACCGGTACGTAGGCCGCACGCGCCGAGACGTCAGAACGTTCCATAAGAGACTGACGGCTCGTGAAGATTCCGACCCCGATTACGACGACATACGCTAGGCCCGCCAGTCCGCAGGCCGTCAGGCATACGAGAACGGCCACGCCGGAACCGGCTGGTACGAGCGCCATCAGTGCGATGAACAGAATGGCTCCGAAATGGACGAGCGTGGGCGTGACAAACAAGGGGACCGCATCCTCGCTCGCTTTAGCTCGAAGATCGCCACCAAGCGCCGAGCCGAGCGTCACAATCACGAACATGAGGCCGATCAGCGTTGCCGCGGCCTGACCAATCATGCTGTAGAAGTAGCCCCAGCCCATGAACATGCGGTGTCCGACTTACTCTTGGTCTGGCGAGCTTGGTGCAATCATCGCAATGTCCTCGGCGTCCGGTAGGCTTGCTGTTTCAATTCTGCGGTCGTCGCGGCCCTACGGCGTTTAGGAATAGAGAAGTCAGCGGTTCGCGCCTACTCAAATGCCGTGGGCGACCGCGGCGGACGACGCCCAGCGGGGTCTTATATCGCAATGAAGTATTTCGAAAGGATGGTACCACCGCCTTGCGCTGGCGGGTATCGTGAAAAAAGCCGATTATTGACACTGCACATCCGCCAACCGGAGTGCCTGGTCACAGACTGTTGCTGGGATCGAATGCCGTAGCTGGTCGAAAGTTGGTGTTTGAACATCGGTGCGGCGCATGATTGCGGTTACCTGCGCCGCAATCATGGCCATTTCAGCTGGCGCATGACGAGCGTGCGCCGCGAAGATGGTCTCCCCATGGATTCCGCTCAAGTATCTTCGCCAATAAGCAGCCGAGAACGGCAAGGGAACCCATCTGAAAATTGCACGGAGTGCGAGCGGTTCCGACGCGACGCGCGCAGCATCGAGAGCAATGTAGCCTTCGCGCACTGCATCGACGAAATCGCGGATGCCTCGGCGCGACTTGACAAGCCTCTGGGGGTCGCAGCCATATTCCCATAGCGCACCGCTCGCAGCGCCCACGAGTACCGCATGGCGGCGCAGCCAGTCGTCGGCGTCCATCACCACCGACAAACGCAGACCGACAGCGCCGAACGCCCTCACAACGAACGCTGCTGCGTTTCGGCAACCTGGCGAACGGCCAATCATCGTGGATTGTTCTGGGATGATA
>Ga0182015_10002197_pt1 | contig 24183 bp, 24 predicted proteins | sample 712P3MmetaG_FD_120478 | JGI IMG/M metagenome (GOLD analysis project Ga0182015, IMG submission 120478) | Permafrost microbial communities from Stordalen Mire, Sweden - 712P3M metaG | ecosystem: Environmental > Terrestrial > Soil > Wetlands > Permafrost | place: Sweden: Stordalen | collected...
CCCAAGCAACCGTTACACCTTCTGCAAAGTGGCTTCAGTGGCCGCCCTCAACAATTTTTGCGCGTTAGTCTTTGGATCGCCTTTACCGAACACAGCGTTGCCTGCGACCAGAATTTCGGCACCCGCCCGCACCACTTCGCTCACTGTATCCAAAGCGATGCCGCCATCGACTTCAATCCGATAATTGAGCCGCCGCTGCTCGCGCAGTTCAGCCAATTTTCGGATCTTGTGCACGACGCCGGGGATAAATTTCTGTCCGCCGAACCCCGGATTGACCGACATTACCAGCACAAAATCGACGATGTCCAGCACTTCGCTCAAAGTCTCAACCGGCGTCGCCGGGTTAATTACGACTCCCGCAAGCAGGTTGTGGCTGCGAATCAAGTGCAACGTCCGGTTCAAATGTATACAGGCTTCCTGGTGTACAGAAATCCAATTGGCCCCTGCCTCCGCGAAGTCGGGGATGTACTGATCCGGATTTTCGATCATCAGGTGGCAATCCAGCGGTAGATTCGTGGTCCCGCGCAATGATCTAACTACCGGAGGACCAATCGTGATGTTGGGAACGAAATGTCCGTCCATCACATCAACGTGAATCACACTAGCGCCACCTTCTGCCGCAGCATGGATTTGCGCAGCCAAGTGGGCGAAGTCAGAGGACAAAATCGACGGCGCTAGCTCTACCAGTTGGGGTCCGGACATGGGAGTTTCACAAATTCTAACACGTCGGCAAGGCGCCAAACGCGCTCTTATCGTTTTACGAAGAGTGGTTCAGAAGGCTGCCGGTCGACCGCTGTCAAGAGATTGCACTGTCTGGTTTGTGCAATTCTTCTTACACATGTTAAGTCCCCAGATCACGCCTAGAGAATGGAGTATGAGGGCATCGCCCATTGTCAATTTGCATGGATCGGCAACGATCTGATAGGCGTAATGAACGGTGGGATGCAGCGTGATACACCAGGGCTCGTGACGTATAACGCCTTCGCAATATTTGCATGCGGCCTGCGCATTATAGCGGTTACTGTGAAAGATGGTTGCGCTGTTCTCTGCCATTGAAAAGCTCCTGAGCCTTGGTTTTGGAGACCTGCCGGCTTAACCAGCATCTCTCCCAGGCTGTCCCTCTGGGCGCTTCATAGTTCGGCCTCGCCTCTCACCTTAGGATTCTGGTCACATCGCTGTGTGTGTGCATCACGGCTCTGCGCCGAACTCCCACGCGATAAATTCAGCATGGTTGGCAACCCGGAATTTCGCAAATTACTTCAGTACGTATCATCGTTTCAACGTGCAGAACGTCGCCGCTTCCTGAATCGTCTGGATCAGTCCGGTCAAGAACCAGGATCGGAGTAAGCTTCGGATTCGACAGCCCTACATCGCAATCCGGTACAATCTTAGGTTCACTTTATGGCGGCGCCTGCACACAACCTGTTTTTATGACTATGAAAGTTCGCAAAGCTGTGTTTCCTGCCGCTGGATTGGGCACGCGTTTCTTGCCCGCCACCAAAGCCCAACCTAAAGAAATGCTGCCGATAGTGGACAAACCAATAATCCAGTATGGCGTGGAGGAAGCGCTCGCCTCCGGCTGCGATCAGATCATCATTATCACGGGCCGTGGCAAACAAGCGATCGAGGATCATTTCGACGTCAGCTATGAACTGGAGAAGATGCTCGAGGAACGGAACAAGACCGATCTGCTCAAGATCGTGCGCGACATCTCCGACATGATCCATGTGGCTTATGTACGCCAGAAGGAAGCGCTCGGCTTGGGCCATGCCGTGCTCATGGCGCGCGAACTTGTCGGCAACGAACCCTTCGCAGTGCTGCTCGCCGATGACATTATCGACGCCGATCCGCCCTGCTTGAAGCAGATGATTGAAGTTTTCAATCAGACGCAGTCTTCGGTGATAGCCATCCAGGTAATCGAAGGCAAAGCTATTTCATCGTACGGAGTGCTGGACGTGAAACCCGCGGACGGAAGATTCGATGGACGGCTCTTCGAAATTCGCAATATGGTGGAGAAGCCGAAACTCGAAGAAGCGCCGTCGGATCTAGCCGTGATCGGGCGCTATATCCTGACTCCGACTGTATTTGAAACTCTGGCCCAAACCAAAGCTGGCGTGGGCGGAGAATTGCAACTCACCGACGGCATGCGCGCCCTGCTGAAGAAAGAAAAAATGTATGGCTACGTGTTCGAAGGCAAGCGCCACGACGCAGGCGATAAGATGGGATTCTTGAAAGCCACCATCGAGTTCGCGCTCAAACGAAAAGATCTTGGTGGTCCGCTGCGCGAGTATTTGAAGGGGCTAAAACTGTAGACCTGCATTCCACGTCAGGCTGCTTGGAAACGGAGCGGCGGGTTCCCGCGCCGCGGAGGCGCTGCAGTTTTGAAGGGCGCGGCTTCAGCCGCGCCGATCCCTACCTCTTGATGATTTACGGCACGGCTGAAAGCCGCGCCCCTTCAAACCCTATACGCCGATCAAGAAGTTGGTTTCCAAACTCCTCAGCTCCGATAAAACGTCTTGTAAAAATGCCGTCCCTAAAACTGCATTTCCGGCGGCTCCGGCTCGGCCACGCCATCTGCGCGCGGGTCGGACGCACCCGAGTTCATCCCGCTCTTCGAATTGTGCATCACGGCTTGTCCGCGTCCCATCAGAACGCTGTACTCTTTGTGCACGATGAGGTTGTGGCCTTTGTCCCGCAATGCCTGCAAGACTTCAGGCTTGATCCGCGATTCGAGCACAATGTCACAGCTCACGGTATTGCTGGCGACAGTAAATCGCGGCGCTTCGACTGCAGCTTGAATGTTCATTCCATAATCGACGAAGTTCGACACAAATTGGGCGTGTGCCAGAGGCTGGTTTGCCCCGCCCATGATGCCAAATCCGATACGCACATCGCCCTTCTCCATAAAAGCCGGAATGATGGTGTGAAACGGCCGCTTGCGCGGCTGCAGCACATTAGGATGGTTGGCATCAAGTACGAACAGCGCTCCGCGATTCTGCAGTGCGAAGCCCATGCCGTTGACCACAATGCCGGAACCGAACTCGGAGTAATTGCTCTGGATCAATGACGCGATGTTGCCGTCTTTGTCCACGGCCGCGAGATATACAGTGTCGCTCGTTGCGGGATTTCCCGCTCCGGGATTGCAATTGGCTTTATTCGGATTGATAAGAGCGGCGCGCTGTGCGGCGTATGTCTTGGACAAAAGGCCGTCCACCGGGACTTTGGCGAACTTCGGATCTGCGTTGTAACGGTAAAGATCGGCGTACGCCAGCTTCATGGCCTCGATCTTCTTGTGCAACTCCACCGTATTCTGTGGTCCGCCGGAGTCAGGCTGGAACGTGCTCATGATGTTCAGCATTTCGAGCGCCGCCATGCCCTGGACATTGGGAGGAAGTTCGTAAATTTTCCAGCCACGATAGTCGATGGAGATTGGCTCAACCCATTCCGCGGAGAAGTCAGCCAGATCGTCCAACTGCATAGTTCCGCCGAATGATGCTGAAGTCTTCACGATCGCTTGCGCGATCTCGCCCTTGTAAAATGCATCGCGCCCCTGCTCAGCGACTAGCCGCAGAGCCTTGCCGACATCAGGGTTGGAAAACATCGCGCCGAGCTCAGGAACGTTACCGCCAGGAAGAAAAACTTTTCGCGACTCGCTGGTCTTTTGCAGCTTGTCCTCTGCACCTACCCAATAGCCGTGAACGATTTCGGGCACCGCAAAGCCGTGATCGGCGTAATAAATTGCCGGAACAAAAAGATCCTTCCAAGGCAAGCGTCCGAAACGCTGGTGAGCCTGACTCCATCCTTCGACCGCGCCGGGAACGGTGACGCTATGAATCCCGTAGCCAGGCATGGACGTGATGCCTTGCTTCGCCAGAAACTCCATGGAAAGTCCGCGCGGCGCCCAGCCGCTGGAATTTAGTCCATAGAGTTTGCCGGACTTTGCGTCCCAGTAAATGAGGAACAGATCGCCGCCCATGCCGTTGCTCATCGGGTCGGTAACGCCGAGCACGGCATTGGCAGCGATGGTGGCGTCCATCGCCGTTCCGCCTTTGGCCAAAATTTGCGCTCCGGCCTGCGAAGCGAGGTAGTGGCTGGTGGCGACGATGCCGCCCTTCGTCATCACCACAGAGCGGCCGTAAGAACGGTCTTGCGCAAAAGATCCCATATTTACAGCCAGAAGAAACACAAGAAGGATAATCGTTCGCAGCATGAGCACCTCGGGTCATCCTGAGCGTAGCGACGGATCTGTATTTGTGTGTAGCGATGTCGATGCTCGTCGGTCGTGCGTCACCGACAAGCGCGTCGTTTTGCCGACGACCAACGACCACAGGCCAACGACTCCGCGCAGCACGCTACGTACCCAGCGTAATCTTCAGCTTTTTCGACTTCTCTTCCACTCCGTTGGCCAACGCTTCTTTATGATCTTCAAGTTTCTTAGCAAGCGGTGCGCTTGAAAGCCCCAATATTTGCGCCGCCAGAATTCCCGCGTTGGTCGCTCCCGGTTTGCCGATGGCCACGGTAGCAACGGGAATGCCTGCGGGCATCTGCACGGTTGCCAGCAGCGAATCCAAACCATTCAAAGAAGTGGAGGGAATCGGCACGCCAATCACTGGCAGCGTCGTGTGCGCCGCGATGACCCCCGCAAGGTGTGCAGCTCCGCCTGCTCCAGCAATAATCACGCGGACACCGCGGCTCGCAGCTTTGCGCGCATAATCCGCCGTGCGATCTGGAGAACGATGCGCCGAGGTCACATCGATTTCGTAAGCAATCCCGAAACCATCGAGCGCTTTCGCCGCCTCGCGCATGATATCGAGATCGGAATCACTACCCATCACAATTGAAACCAGTGGCTTGCTCATAGATCCTTTTGTAGTGCCGCCGTCTCGCGGCTTCTTCGTCGATCAAACTATTTCTTCAGGGCCCGCGCAGCAATATCTTTGCGGAAGTAGGCCCCGCCGAAACTGATTTTGCCCACTGCTTCATATGCGCTCTTCACGGCAGCCTCAAGATTCGGCGCTCGTGCCGTAACTCCAAATACGCGTCCACCGGAGGTGAAGTACGCATCATCGTGCTTGGTCGTGCCCGCGTGAAATACCGCAATGCCCGGAACTTTTTCTGCTTCTTCAATTCCGGTAATCTTTTTTCCAACTTCGAAAGTGCCCGGATAACCTCCCGAACTCATGACTACGCAGACCGCGGCATCCGACGACCAACGAAAGTCGCCGTCGCTGACGCGGCCCTCGATGGAAGCTTCGAGAGCCTCCAGCAGATCGCTTTCCAACCGCATCAGGATGGGCTGAGTTTCCGGATCGCCGAAGCGGCAATTGAATTCAAGCACCATGGGACCGCGAGCCGTCATCATCAGCCCACAGTAAAGCACGCCTTTGTATTCCGCGCCTTCCGCCTTCATTCCAGCAACCACAGGACGAGCAATGTGCTGCAGCAACCAATTTTGCATTTGCGCGTCGACGATTGCATCAGTCGAATAAGCTCCCATGCCGCCGGTGTTCGCGCCGGTATCGCCTTCGCCCACTCGCTTGTGATCCTGCGCCGCCGCCAGTGCTACCACGCGTTCGCCGTCGCTCATTGCGAGAAAAGAAATTTCTTCGCCCTGCAGACATTCCTCAATCACCACGCGAGCGCCAGCTTCGCCCAGCATTTTTCCACTCAACATCTCTGCCGCAACTGCCGTCGCAGATTCCTTCGAGTCGCAGATCACCACGCCTTTGCCTGCTGCTAATCCATCGGCCTTTATAACGACCGGCATTGAAAAATGCGGCAATGCGTCACTGACATCCTCCGTACTATCGCAAATCGCATAATGCGCCGTGGGAATGTGATGGCGCTGCATGAATTCTTTCGCGAAACTCTTACTGGACTCCAACTGCGCGGCAGCCTGCGTAGGGCCGAATATCCGATATCCATGCCGGGTAAATTCGTCCACGACTCCCAACTGCAGCGGCAGCTCGGGCCCCACTATGGTGAGGTCAGGCTCAACCCGCTTCGCCAAGGCCAACAACGAATCGATACTCTTAATGTCAGCAGGCAGACATTCGGCGTAGGCCGCAATTCCGGCGTTGCCGGGCGCGCAATAGAGCTGCGACACACGCGCAGACTGGCGCAGTTTCCAAACCAGCGCATGCTCGCGTCCACCACTTCCGATGACGAGAACCCTCATAGCTCGGGACAGACAAGGTTAGGGGTCGCCGCAGATGATGTCAAACCGGAATTAAAAAACCGGGCGTCCGGTTGCAAACTGACCGTCTCCCGGCGACAATCGCTGGGATGGAAGTTGGCAATCAAGGCGACGGCACTGCGCGCGTGGGTGGCAATCCGTTTCGTCCGGGCGTCATGGTGCTGGTCACTTTGGGAAATCCGCGCGAAAAGTTTTGGGGCGCCATTCTTTCTCTCACGGCAGAAGGCTTGAGCCTCTGCGGCGTGGAGTTGGCTTCGTTCGATGATTTGGTATCGCTGGTCAAAGATGGCGAGCCGTTTTCCCCGGGCGTAGTTTTTCTCCCCATGCATCGCTTAGAGCGCATGGAACTCGATCTGCCTGACGGCGCCATTCCTTCACTGTCGCAACGCTTCACCACCAAGACCGGGCTGAATCCTGCTGAAGTGCTCATCCGACATGCCGCTATCGATTCGCAATCTCTCGGGGCGTCGAAGTGAAGCTCTCGCAACTGTTGACTGCTCCCAATCAGCTCACCCTGCTGCGGATGATGTTCCTGCCCTTCGTCATCATCAAACTGGTCGAAGGCCATTATTCAACGGCGCTGATTTTATTTGTACTCGCCGGAATGAGCGATGGCCTCGATGGCTTGCTGGCACGCACGCTCAAACAGCAAACGGTCCTGGGGCAATATCTCGATCCCATCGCTGACAAGCTGCTGCTGAGCACGATGTTTCTGGTGCTTTCAATCCTGCACAAAATTCCCTGGAAATTTACCGTGCTGGTTTTCAGCCGCGACATTACCATCCTGCTGGTTAGCGCGCTGCTTTATGCCATCGCCGGGCTGCGCGACTTCCGCCCCAGCATCTTCGGCAAGGCCAACACATTCGCGCAAGTCGCCGCCGTCTTCTTTGTGCTGCTCATGGAAATAAATAAATCGCGATGGGTCGCCATCGCGCGGCTGACGTTTCTGCGCGCGACGTTCGCCTTCACCATCATTTCCGCGATGCATTACGTGCTGCTCGTAGGACAGCGCTTGCGAGCCATTCATCACGTTCCGGCCGCACCATCCGCGAGCAGCGGCATTTGATGGGATAGGGGCTAGACGCTTCCAAAGTTGCTTCACTGGAAAACGGTGTTTTGAGTGTAATCGCTGTTAACAACCGCCAGCCCGAACCGCCGACCGTACGCTGGTTCCCGCGCATCGAAATCAAAATCAGAGGAGTGTCCGCCCCACATGGTCCTTCTCCACGTCGCGGCTCGCACAAGCAAGTCCCCTTCGGCTTCGCTCAGAGCAGGCTCTCCACCGCGCTTGCTTCGGTCGCGAGGACAGAGGGTTGTGGTGGGGATGAGTCCTCACGCGCGGCGCTAAAGTACCGCGGTGTTCTTTAGATCGGCCCGGAACTGCCGATAGATTGAGAGTTGGCAAACTGATTTCCCATGTCGATTAAACTGCTCCCGGCGTCGGTGAATCCGGTCTACCCGCCGCAGGCGCCCGATGTGTCGACCAGCCTCGTGCCTCTTACTCAGAGAGCGATCTCCACGCGGGCCGGCCAGATCAGTCTTGTTCCCTCCGCCGACGCTTTCAGTTGGTCGTCTTCGACGCGCCAGGGCGGGGCAAATCTCATCTACGGAACGCCCGTAGAGGATTCCCAGAGCGATGAGACAGGACGCTCGGGCTGGGAGTATCTCTCCGGATGGGCCTGGAGCCATTCTGTCGAACGCACGGCGGTCGCCCATTACCTTTTTTATGCGGCCAGTCCCGCTGGCTGGAGCGGGCGGCTCATTGATGTGTACGCTTAGTAGCGATGAGTTTCTACCCTGGCGAATCGTGCTCTTCCTCAGTGCGTTTTTCGACACTGCTTGCGTAGGGCATTCTTCGTGCCCCCCGGCACCATTTGACGGGATAGGAGCTAGCGAGATCCAAAGTTGCACCCCCCGGTTTTCAGCCGCGACATTACCATCCTGCTGGTGAGTGCACTGCTTTATGCCATCGCCGGACTGCGCGACTTCCGCCCCAGCATCTTCGGCAAGGCAAACACATTCGCGCAAGTCGCTGCCGTTTTCTTTGTGCTGCTCATGGAAGTAAATAAATCACGATGGGTTGTCATCGCGCGGCTAACATTTCTGCGCGCAACCTTCACATTCACGATCATTTCCGCAATGCATTACGTCCTGCTCGTAGGACAGCGCTTGCGAGCGATTCATCACGTTCCGGCTGCGCCATCCGCCGGCAGCACCGTTTGACAGACTTTCGACACGCTAGCGGGGGACAGCATCCAGATTTCGCATGATTGCGAATGATCCCAGCGCCTATTTGGAGTCATTCAGGAGTATGGTCGCGCCGCCGTCGGTCATAACGACTATGTCCGGCTTACCGTCGCCGTTGAAATCGCCGGTTGCCATCGGTCCACCGACCCGTGCCGAACCGACCTGCGTCGGGAACTTTAAGGTTCCGTCGCCGTTTCCAAAAAGCAGATATGCGTCCGCGCCGAATCCCCCCACAGCGACATCAAGCTTTCCATCCAGATTGAAATCTCCAGTCACTATCCATCCATTGAGAGTCGCGTTCACTGGGCGCTTCGATGGTTCTCCGAACGAGCCATCACCGTTGCCCAGAAGTACGTTCACGGAATTTTCGCCGCTAGCAACCGCCAGGTCTAGATTGCCGTCTCCGTTAAAGTCTCCCACTGCGATGTGAAAATCGCCAGCAGCCGCATTGAAAGTATGCGGTTTTCCAAACGTCCCATCCCCGTTCCCCAAGAGTATCGTCACGTCGGTATTCGACTGATTGGAAACTGCCACATCCAGTTTTCCGTCGCCATCGAAATCGCCTACCGCCAAGGCAAAGGTGGAGGCGGAAAGGCCGGTGTCTTTCGGAGACTGAAACTTGCCATCACCATTACCTAAGAGCACGACTACGAAGTAGCCAGCGGACACCACCAAGTCCGGCTTGCCATCGTTATTGAAGTCTCCCACGGCCAGCCAATTGATGTTCGGCCCAGCGAAAAAAGTGTTCGGCGGCTGGAAGGTACCGTCCCCATTACCTAGAAGCACAGAGACTGTAGATTCGTTGGCAGAAAACGTCGCAAGATCGGGGATACCATCTCCGTTAAAGTCCCCAGTGGCCAAAAACCCATTGCTCGGCAGTCCGGTCGCGACCACTTTTGATTCACCAAAAGTCCCGTTGCCTTTTCCCAGAAGAACGCTTATTTGCCCGAAGTCGCTGCCGACGGCCAGATCTTCATGCCCATCCTTGTTAAAGTCGCCGACCGCAACATAATAGCCATAAGGATCGGTGCGGAAATCTTGTGCTGCCGCGAATCGCCCTCCGCCCAGATTCATTAGCACATTGACGTTCTTGAGGTCGCCGCCTGCGACCGCTATGTCGGGCTTGCCGTCGCCGTTGAAATCTCCCACGGCAGCGAACAAGTTACCTTCCCCAGCGGCATAGTTCGGCCCCAGTTTGAATTGGCCCTTACCGTTTCCCTGAAGGATGGTGACGTCGCCGCTTTTGCCGTTCGCCGCCATCAGATCCAGATTACCGTCGCTATTGAAGTCGGCCGCGGCCACGAAACTTGGGTCTTGGCCGGTGGTGATGTACTCCGGATTGGCGAACTTACCAGTTCCGTCTCCGAACAACACGGCAATGTTAGTGCTACCGTTGGAGCCTATCGCCACGTCCATCTTACCGTCGCGATTAAAATCTCCCACGACCACGGTACCGCCGCCCGCCTTAAGATTCCCAGTTTCGAGCGGAGAACCGAATGTGCCATTTCCTTTTCCGAGGAGCACGTTGACGCTGATTGCACCGTTGTTTGGATCTTCATCGGAGACGACCAAGTCCAATTTACCGTCGCCGTTGAAGTCACCTGTCGCCACCCAAACTGGCCCATCGCCTGCGGGATAGGTCACTTCAGTCGAAAACCCTCCCTTGCCGTTTCCCAGCAATATGTCTACGCCGGAGATCTCATTCACCGCCAAGTCGAGCTTGCCGTCGTGGTTGAAGTCGGCTGCCACCATTGAAGTTGGCTGCGATCCGACGATAAACGTTTTGCCCAGGCGAAAGGTGCCATCCCCGTTGCCCAGCAGAACGAAAACATCCGTCGTGAGCGCCACCACATCGAGGTTGCCGTCGCCATTGAAATCACCGACTACCACCGCAACCGGAGGGCCATCCAGGGCAACTTGGGTCTGCAACTTGAATGTGCCATTTCCATTGCCCAACAGTACACTCACGCTCGAGCTAGTGTAGTCAGTAACAACCATGTCAAGCTTGCCATCGTGATTAAAATCGCCCACGGCCACTGTGTTCGGCCCAAGGCCCGCTGGCACAAGGCGTGCTGTTTCGAACGTGCTCCCGAAACAACATCCGAAAATCCCAAGAAAAAACAAAATCAAGCAGGGGAGTGTTCTAAAGAAACTGTTGGTTGAAGTCATGGCAGTTCTCCTTCTACCGCGGTGGGAGGAATTGCAGTCTCGCTTCGTGGGCTCCAATCGGGGCGAAACAGTCGATCCCACTATACTGCAGCCCATACGGGCAATCAAGACGAACCGCTTGTCCGTGGTGCTCTGAACTAAAGAGATAATCGGTATTTAACTATTGCTCTCGGAGCGCGGTTAAGTATTCTCAACCCCGGCGCCATTTGACCCCCATTCTTTCATGCCCCTAGAATGAGAGTTCTTTTCGGCTTTTCAGTCCTCACTATGGCGCTTCATCTTTACAACACGCTCTCTGGCAAGGTGGAAGAGTTCCGGCCGCTCGAAGATAACGAGGTTCGCATGTATGCTTGCGGGCCTACGGTCTACGATTACGGTCACATTGGCAACTTCCGGACATTTATTGCTGTCGACATTCTGCGCCGATTTCTGCGCCAGAACGGATACAAGCTACGCCACGTAATGAACATCACCGACGTCGATGACAAAATCATTCGCAATTCGGCGGCCGCTGGCGTGAGCGTGAAGCAATACACCGCGAAATATGAGAAGGCGTTTCTCGAAGATGCTGCGGCGTTGAACATTGAGCAACCCATACTCGCGCGCGCCACCGATCACATCCCCGAGATGGCTGAGTTTATCGCCGCATTGCAGAAAAAAGGCTTCGCTTACCGCACCGACGACGGGTCCTACTATTTTAGGATCGCCAAGTTTCCAGATTACGGAAAACTTTCGAAAAAAGATTTCGCTGGAATGGAAGACGGGGCGCGCGTCGACGTGGATGAATACGAAAAGGACAGCGCACGTGATTTCGCCCTATGGAAAGCGCCGAAACCGGGCGAGACTTCGTGGGATACTCCCATCGGTCCGGGGCGGCCGGGCTGGCACATCGAGTGCTCGGTGATGGCAATGGAAGAATTGGGCGAGACTTTCGATCTGCATGCTGGCGGAGAAGATTTAATTTTCCCCCACCACGAAAATGAAATCGCACAGTCCGAGTCGCTCAGCGGAAAACCGTTCGCTCACTTCTGGTTTCATGTTCGGTTTTTGCTGGTTGAAGGCGAGAAGATGTCCAAGAGCACGGGGAACTTTTTCACGCTGCGTGACCTGGTGCTCAAAGGGCATAAGCCATCGTCCATCCGGTTTCTGCTGGCGTCAGTTCCCTACCGCAATCAGCTTAATTTCACCTTCGACGGGCTCAAGCAGGCGGCGGTGTCTGTAGAGCGATTGCGAAACTTCCAACTTCGTTTGACTACCGAACAGTTTCCCGCGGGTGAAACCCCTGAGATGATCGAGCTTGCGCGCGAAACCGTGGAACGAATGCGCGCAGGCATGGACGATGACCTCAACGTCGCACAAACCCAGGCTGCGATCTTCGACATGGTACGCAAAGTCAACGCTGCCATGGATGCGGGACTGTTCAAGAACGGCGACGTTCCCGCGCTGCTCGCCGCACTACAGAGCTTTGACCATCTGTTCGCAATTTTGGAAGACAACGACGCGCCGAAGATTCGCAGCATAGTGGAGTGGGGGAAAGCCGAAGGCCGGGAGAATGAAATCAGCCAGCAGTTGCTCGAAACAGTCGGAGCGAATCAACTCTCCGACTCCGATGTAGAAAAGAAAGTTGCAGAAATGGAAGCAGCGCGACGATCACGTAATTTCAAACTCTCGGACACGATCCGTGCCGGACTGGGCAGCAACGGCATCGTTGTAGAAATAACCAAAGACGGCGCGCGCTGGAAACGCAAGTAGCGTTGTTCGCAACACGACTCGTCAACTCTAACCTAATCTCTCCTGCTATCATTCCCGACCGAGGGGGAATCATGCGATGGCATAGGAGACGAATATGGATATCAACCAGGCAATTCAGTTCGGACTATTGGTGAAGGCCGCGGAAGCTGTGCTTCCTTCATGCACGACCGATGCGCCAGGGCAAGCGATTCCGGCCGCATTTGATCCCTACAATGTCGGCTACAAAATTGTCCATACTTTTTGTGGCAACGATCTTGCCACGGACATGAATCCCGGCCGGGGCAATCAAATCGTTTCGTTCGGTTACATCCTTCAAGCTGCGAATAACGACGTGGTTGTCGCAATACGCGGCACCGAGGGCATATGGGAATGGATTCATGATTGCGAGTTCCTGACAGTCAAGTGCCCATTCCTGGCAGGCGCGGGAAGCACTGATGACGGTTTTACGGCGATCTACAATTCGCTGCGGGTGGCAAATACTGCCACTCGGGTAACAGACGCTTTGGCGGGAATTCCCTTCAATCAAGCGAATAACACATTGACCATCTGCGGACACAGCCTGGGAGGCGCGCTGGCCACTATGCTCGCTCTCGATGTCGCTGCCAACACAAACTTCAAGAGGCCCACCGTCTATACTTACGCCAGTCCGCGCACCGGAGACCCGTTGTTTGTGAGTACCTATAATCAAGTGGTCCCGAATACTTTTCGTATCGCCAATCGGGTCGATCTTGTTCCCAAGTTGCCACTGCCTCCGCTTTACGAGCACGTGCTCGGGCTCTATGAGATGATTTCGGTCAAGCTGATTCCACCAACTTTTTTGGTCAAGTTTGAACTGGCTTGCGAGCACCACATGACTTCGTATCTGCATCTTTTGTCGCTGCTCGCGGGTGCGACCGCACAACCGCTCGACGCCAACTGCGTTCCTTAGGATTTACGCGGAATAAAAAGCCTCCATCCGCGCGATCGGACGGAGGCTTTTTCGCGGCCAGCACGTTACTTGATGATGCAGCCGCTGGCACTTAAATCCACTCCAGTGTGGCCGGTTGGTCCGCAGACTTGCTGGTTCCATTGCTTTTTCAGTTCGCTCGCTGCCGGGATGGTAGCTTGCTGACCAGCCTTTTTTTGTGTAGCCAGTGGTGCCGTAGCCTGCGGCATCAGAGAGGCAAAGCTGGCCACTGTAGTCAGAATCAGGTTGACGCCGGCGGCGACTCGGGCTGATAGCAACGGATCGCCGAGATGCGCTGCTTGAAGAAGCGCAGGCAGGCTCTGATTGATGTCCGCAACGACAGCTTGGATTTTCTGCAGTGCGCCCGCGCTGGGATTCGATTTGTATTGGTTGTAGAGCGATTCCAAAAGATTCAGATCCTTGGCCGCCTGCGCCGAGATATTCTGAATCCCTGCGGCGTCCGCAGCGCTAATTTGCTGGCCAGACTGCAATGTGGTAATGATGGTGCCAATGTTCAGCGCCATCTGCGTGAGTACTGGCAGATCTGCAAGCGCGACGCTGATCCATTGAGCGCTGCAGCCAGTCGCCAGTAAGGAAACGGACAAAATAATCGCAAGAACAATCTTCGGCATTGAGGACGGTTTTCGATTTAGGCTTGAATTCATAACAAAACTTCTCCTTTAATTTGGTTGCTCGAGTTCTGACTATTTGCGGATTGACGGGCTACAATGCAATGCAGGCGGCCAACCGGCGACCACGGCTGAAATGAAATCTTTCGACGAATATCTGCAGGAAGCGGAAATCGCGCACGGTCATTTGTGCGCCGGGCAAGTGCTGGGAGTCCGGCTAGCCATGCTCGGCTTGACGAAGCTGGGCATCGACGATCCTCGCGGCAAAGATCGAAAGCGATTGGTGACCTTTGTGGAGATCGACCGTTGCGCCACCGATGCGGTCGCCGTGGTTACTGGCTGCCGCCTGGGGAAACGAGCCCTCAAATTTCGCGACTGGGGCAAAATGGCCGCGACCTTCGTCGACGTCCACAGTGGCAAAGCCGTGCGCATCGCGGCTAAAGAATCATCCAAAGGGCTCGCCCGGCAGATGCATCCGGAACTCGACAATAAAAATAGCCAGCAGATGCTGGCTTATCGGGAGATGCCTGACGCCGATTTATTTACCATTCAATGGGTGAAAGTTGAACTGCCTCCCGAAGAATTCCCCGGATACAAAGGCGAACGTATTGTTTGCGAAGTCTGTGGCGAAGGAGTTAACTTCCGCCGCGAAGTGCAGCGTGATAGGAAAATACTCTGCCGCGCCTGCGCCGGCGACGCTTACTACACCGCACTTTGATTAACTGATTCGAAGGTCTGCTGCTTGCTCGTAGGCGTGGGCCACCCGCAAGATCGTGGCCTCGTCGAAGTGCCTGCCTAAAATCTGCAGCCCGATGGGCAAGTTCTCTTTGGTCCGTCCGCAGGGAACGGAAATTCCAGGGATGCCGGCCAGGTCCGCAGTGACTGTGAAAATGTCGGCCAGATACATCGATAAAGGATCATCGACTTTCTCCCCCAGCTTGAATGCCGCTGTAGGACTGGTCGGAGTTACGATCACATCCACTTGCTTGAAAGCTTCGTCGAAGTCGCGAGCTAGCAAAGTGCGTACCTTCTGTGCCTTCAGATAGTACGCGTCGTAGTATCCGGCGCTCAGCGCGTACGTGCCCAACATGATGCGGCGCTTCACCTCGGCGCCAAAACCCTGATCGCGGGTGCGACGGTACATTTCGGAAAGCGTGCGCGCATCTGTAGCCCGGTAGCCATAGCGAACGCCGTCAAAGCGAGCAAGGTTCGACGACGCTTCCGCCGTGGCCAGAATGTAGTAAGTCGGAATCGCATATTCCGTGTGCGGCAGCGAGACTCGAACAATCTCGCATCCTAACGTTGCCAGCTTTTGAATCGCGGCTTCCACCATGTTTTGAACTTCGGAGTCCAATCCTCCTCCAAAATATTCTTTTGCCACACCGAGCTTGAGCCCGCGCACCGGCTTGTGCAGTTCGGCCACGTAATCGGGAACCCTCACGTCCGCGGAAGTTGCATCCATGGGATCGCGGCCTGCGATGGTTCGCAGCACAATGGCTGCGTCCTTCACGTTTTTTGTGAGCGGTCCAATGCGATCAAGCGATGATGCAAATGCGATAAGCCCATAGCGCGATACCCGGCCGTAGGTCGGCATCAAGCCAACTACGCCGCAAAAAGAAGCGGGCTGGCGAATAGAGCCGCCGGTGTCGGAACCCAGCGCCGCGACAGCCATTTCGGCAGCCACCGCTGCTGCTGATCCTCCCGAGGAACCGCCGGGCACGCGGCTCAGATCACGAGGATTGTGGACGGGATGCCAAGCTGAGTTTTCATTTGACGATCCCATGGCGAATTCGTCGCAGTTCAGTTTGCCCAGCACTACGGCACCTGCGGCTTCTATTCGAGCCACTGCCGTGCAGTCGTATGGTGGAATGTAGTTGCCCAGAATCTTGGAGCCGGCGGTCGTGCGCACACCGCGCGTCATCATCACGTCCTTGATGCCGATTGGGACGCCAGCCAGCGGTGGAAGTTTATCGCCGTTAGCGGCTAAGGCGTCGATTTCCGCAGCCTTGGCTATCGCGCGCTCTTTCGAAAGAGTTAAATAAGCGCCAATCTTCGGGTCATCTTCTTCGATTTTGGCGTAAAACGCTTCTGCCAGCGAAGCCGCGGTTGTCTTCCGCTCTTGCAGGGCAGACCGCACTCCGTCGATCGTAAGTGACTTCAAGTTCATAGAAAACGCGGCTGCAGGCGCTCACGGCGCTGCTGAGAACCGGCGCTTAGGATTTGAAAAGGGCGCACGCGGACAACCATCTCCCAACGACTCACGGCACGACTGAAAGAGGCTGCGGGAAAAAATCGCTCCTGCAGATAAATTGCGGCCTCAGCGCCAAAGCCGGATTTAAAACAATGTACTTACCGCAGCGCCGGAAGCGCTGCGCCACCCAAAATCAAATGCAACGTCAAGTTTTTCGCAGCCTCTGGGAAGCCATGCCCTTTCAAAACTGCGGCACCCAAAGTTTTTGCGCTGCCACTTGAAAGGCGTTCCCCTGCAAAACTCCGTCGCTTCAAGTTCTATCTTTCGATCACCTTGGGCACTTCGAAGAACGTTCCGTCCGAATCCGGGGCGTTTTGCAACGCCACGTCGTGTGGCAGCGATTTCCTCAGACCCTCGAGAACATCTTCACGGATGGCATAAGCAAATCGCTCGCTCCCGGTCTTCGATTGGTCGATTCCGTACCGGTCCGAGACCTGTACCATTGGCGGCACTTCAGTCGTATCCAACTGGTTCAGCCGATCAATGTAATCCAGGATCGAATTAAGATCGCGCAGTAAAATCACGCGTTCTTTGTCACTCAGTTCCAGATTGGCCAAGTCGGCGACGTGGGCTACCTCTTGTTCAGTGACTTTCATCTTTACGCCACAAGAGCAGTACTCCCGGGTGGAATAGCTTAGCTTGAATTTGGCTCCTAATTTCAGCATAGCAGTTCAAGGAGGGTAAACCCGCCAACTTTTGAACTATATATTTACCATTATTTCAATGCGTTACGGTAAATTAAGGCGATCAAGGGGCTTGACAAGATTCCGCCAGAACCTAGTTTTTGCACTATTTGCGGTGCAAATACATTCTATGACACAAAAAAGCGGCCCCATTTCTGGGGCCACAGTTCAAAAGAGGCAAAGGGTAGGAAAGTCAGGAAAGGCGATGCAAGGGGCCATTCCGCCTGGCGGAATGACTTATTGTGAGAAGTCGAGAACGGAGAGTGAAGGTCAAGCGCGGCCTCTTTTCTTGTATGGGAGAGAAGCACTTGCTGCGCCAAAGAGACGAGGGCCAATACCCGAAGCTCAATCTTGGCGCAAACCGTTCTAGACACTGAGTTTGTCGAGTTGATGCGGACCGTGTGACTGGCCTATTCGCGGTCCTCTTGGGTCAATAAACTGCAGATTCCTGCACATTGACTGCAGGACACTCCAACCTCAGCGGGTTGGAATCGTGGCTTAAATTTCGGATCGGCCTTCAACAAAAGTCGCAGTTACGAACTGCCCGCGACTGTCCGCAGCTTCCCTGGCAGGAAGTGATAAGGTGGCCAGGGTCCGCTCAGCACCAACTCACAATTCTTCAACTGCTTGGCAGCGGCGCTATAACGGTTCTGATACTTTTCCACCGACTTCGAATCGATCAGGTGGGCAATGTCGATCATCATCCCGTCGGTGTTTACTCGTTTGCAACTAATTTCTTCTTCGAGCGGGTTGAACATCTTATGAACCTGAACCGCCAAGCCGCGCGCCTTGGTCTGACGCTCGCGGTCCTTGGAAGCCTTTTCGCGCAGTTTAATCAGATAATCGCCGCCCACGGTATCGGGCAGAACCACGTCGGCCATGGCTGCCCGCAGGGAGCCGTCCTTTACCAGAACCTTGAGGTGCATTTCGGCCTTGCCGCGCAACCGTTCTACGCTCATTCCGAAGGCGCGGCGGTTGGTGCGTACTGCTTGCCTAAGCGCGTCATCACTGTCAAATATCGTCCCAAACCGGAAAGGAAGTACGGTTCCGGTGCGAAAGCAGACACTTACCACCCGAGCATGCTCCAGAACGGTATTCTCTTCCAATTTCCCGCGGTCGGCTGTGCGGTCGAACTCGCTGACTACCACGGCAAACTCACCGCTCGGATAGCTCAGGACTGGGGCTCCATTTACACCTTGAATGCCTTCAAGGACGTAAGGGCGCCGCGTGCGTACTCCATTGTTTAGGCTTTGTTGCTCAGTAAGGCAATAAGCGTACCACGCCATAATCGATCTCCGAACCTTAAGTCCGAGGCAGTAGTACCCACCTCGTGACGAGACAGTTGGTTACGGCTCTTGAACCTGGAAGAAAGGGCGATACACGATTGGATCGGACGCTTACCACCGCGTCCTAGGTAACATATTACTTCAGTACCTAAAAAATGCAACCATTTTGTGGCATGAAGCATCGTTTCGGCAGGAAAAATCTACACGCCCGCGAGAATGACCTGCGGTCAAGCCAGCGGCCCTTGACACTTATGGCTTCGCGGCAGCAGACTCTATGACACATTCGTCTCGATTATGCATTGGCGCAAGCAGCGGATTTGTGCGCACCCGAACCTAGCTGGCTAATTTCGTTACAAGGAGAGAATATCGTGAAGAAAGTAATGATTCTTGGATTTGCGTTGGCCTTGCTGATGTCCGCAGCCGCCGTGGCTCAGGACACCATGAAACAGGATAGCTCGATGAAAGCTCCCATCAACGTAACTGGGAAAATTAGCGACGATGGCAAATCTTTCGTGAGCGACAAAGACGGGAAGACCTGGACTATAAAAAATCCTGAAGCGGTCAAGGGACATGAAGGACATCACGTCACTTTGAACGCCCACGTCTATCCCGATAAGGGTGAGGTTCACGTCATGTCGCTGAAGATGGCGAAAGACAACGGGATGAAGAACGACACCATGCAACACTAGCCTCGATCAACGCTAAATTTCAGGCCAGCGATTCGCGCTGGCCTTTTTCATTTTGGTGAATCGGACGATTGCGGAATATACAAGCAAGTCTCAGCAGCTACCTCTTCTTGACGTCATTGGCACCGTTCTTAGCGGCGGCGCGCTCTTCGAGGATTTTGCTGACGACCCTGAGCATCTCATCCCAAGGCGCAGGCTTCCCTGTCCATATTTCAAACTGACGCGCCGCCTGATGCACAAACATTTCCACGCCGGGAATTACTTCCGCTCCCGCGGCTCTTGCCAGCTTCATCAGACGCGTCTCCGGTGGATCGTAAATCATCTCGAAAACGTAACGAGCCTTGATTTCGTCCTGATTCAGCGGCGACTCCTGCGAGTTGCCCAGGCCGACTGGCGTAGCGTTGATGATGGCATCGAAAGTCATCTTCTTGAGATCCGGACGCTTCAGAGTTCGCGCCCGAGCTGATCGAGCCAGTTTCTGAGCTGCAGCCAGGCTCCGATTCAAGACATAAACTTCCGCGCCGCGCTCCTTTAGTCCGAATACGGCAGCTCGCGCTGCGCCTCCAGCTCCAAGAACCAGTATTTTCGCGCCAGCGATCGTGATCCTCTGCTCCAACGGCCGCAGCACGCCGGCGGTATCGGTATTGAAGCCGTATAGCTTTCCATCCTGAGCGCGCACCACGGTATTGCAGGCGCCGATTTTTGTAGTATGCGAATCGGTGTTGTCTAGGTGCGACAGGATCGCGGTCTTGTAGGGCATGGTGACGGAAAGACCGTGAATTGGAATATCGCGCACGCAGCTCAGCAAATCCTTCAGCGTTTTAGCATGCAACGGAACGTAGACTCCGTTCACCGTCTCGCGGCGCATGGCCGCATTCATGATCGCTGGCGAAAGCGAGTGGGCAACGGGATCGCCCGCAACCCCGTAAACTTTGGTGGCCGCGTCAATCTGTTCGATGCGATAGGTGCTGCGCAAATCCTGCGCGGTAACCTGCCCGGGCGCGGTTTTTTCGTCCTGGTTCACCGCCGCAAAAGTGAACACGCTTCCCGCGCGAACCCCGAGAACCCGGCTGATAATTCCCTGTTCCCCCATGCACACGCCGACCAGTGAATATTTATCGCTGTTCTTCTCCAAGAACTTCATCATCACCACGTTGTCGTAGAGCGTCGTAGCCGTGCTGACGATTTTGTAGAAATCGGCGGAAATGGCAACCATCCTGGCCAGCGTCTCTTCCAGATTCTTGGTGGCCTTGAAATCGTGGTAGGAGAGGACAAGAGCGCATCGACTGCGCAGACGCCGCAAATGCTCGGGCTTGCAATGCGTTGTACTTTGCAGTTCGAGATCGACGACCTGGCACCCGGCGGCGGCAGCCTTGGACAATATGTCCAATTGCGAGACTATTGAGCCCCGGAACTTCCCTCCGGAGGCGGCCCGGCGGCAGGTCGCCAGTGCCACAACATGGGCGTGATACTCGGTAAATTGTTTGATCTTCGGCAGCGCCAGCGCCGGCCGTGGCAGGTAATCTAACCTGAACTCGAGAAAGGTGTTATCCCGCGCCAGAAGCTCGGCTTTTTCAAGCATCTCGGCGGGATCGGAGCCGGTTACAGCAACGCATACGCGCGGCAGCCTTAAAGGCCGAAGCCGAGCGGCGAGATTGTTGGTTGCTGCATTCATCGTTAATTTTAAGAGTGGCGCGATATTACAGGCCTGCAATTCCAGATGCAACTACGGATTGCGAATTTTCTCCGCAAAAACTATTTAACGTATCCCTCATGACACCACAGTAACCTTGACCCGGCCTGCCCCTGTTGTTACTGTCCGGGCTGTAAGTCCTTTTATTTTGTTCGGCAATGGAGCGATAGCTGTATCTGTCGCCGGGCTCCGACTCTGGGAGGTAAGATGAAGAAAACACGATTGTTACTGATTTTGGGTGTAGCTATCGCCGCGCGCGCTCAGCAGCCCGCAGCCACCCAGGCGGAATTAAATGCGCCCGCTGGCACTCAGCCGACGACTGTCAGCTTCCCTTTTGAACGCATACAGACTCCCACGCCTGTCGATCTGGCCTGTGCAGGCTTTGTCAGCAAACAACTTGTGCCCAACTCCAATTTCGTGGCGGGAGACCTGTACACTCCGAGCGACACTAAGAACAGCAACGGCGAAGTTGTGTACCTGGCGGGCAAAGGCTATGAAGTGGGACAGAAATACACCGTGGTGCGCGAACTGCGCGACCCCAACCGTTTCGAAAACTTTGATGGCCAGCACGCGCTCTTGAAAACCATGGGCCAGCCCTATTCGGAATTGGCTCGAGTCCGCGTTATCGATACCCGCAGCAAGATGGCCATTGCGGAAATCGAAATGAGTTGCGACCCAGTCAATCCCGGGGACTTCGTGATTCCATACGTTGAGAAGCCGGCCATCTCTTTCCACCCGCCGTTACGCTTTGATCGCTTTATGCCGTCGAACGGAAAGTTGACGGGCCGGATTGCTATGGCAAGAGATTTCGATACGGAGATCGGACCGGGCGACAAAGTGTATCTGAACGTGGGCGCCAATCAGGGAGTGAAGCCAGGCGACTATTTCCGCGCCGTACGCTCCTACGAAGCTGACTTGCATGATCCGGTCGACTCGCTCTCGTTCAAAGCATCCACCAGCGAAGATACGCAGGCAAAACAGGCAGCGTTTGAACCTAACTTCCTAACCAAAACCGGAGGCCCGGTTATTCACGTGCGCGATCTGCCGCGCCGCGCCGTCGGCGAAGTCGTAGTCATTTCGACCACGCCCACGACCTCGACGGCCATGGTTGTTTTCGCCATGGAAAGCGTTCACCTCGGCGACAACGTGGAACTCGATCAGCAGTAACAGCCCGCATTAGCCATTCATATCAGCCGCATTCAATGGGGAGAAGCAAACCGCTTCTCCCTTGATTTTTTCTCGTGAATCCCACCCGACCGGTCCCCAACCATACTACGCATGTGCCGCTATCGGATTTCTTCGGCAGCACCACATACAACTTCACCAACATCTCAATACCGGCGCAGTACCAGTACCCATGCTTCCAACGTTTCGCCAACTGCGTGCCCGGTTGGACGCCGACAGCCCCGGACAATGATTGACTGGGAGTAGGGCACCGGCTGTGCTAAAGTGATGGGCGGCGGGAGTTGTTTCCTTCGCCGCCCTTGTGGTCCCATCCTGGCGGAAATAGGGTAGTGTCCATGAGAGCGAAACTGTTGATTGTCCTAACTACAACGGCTGCGGTTTTCATCCAGTCTGCTATTCTGGCCCCGCGTGCTTGGGCTGGCACCAAGTACGCAATCCTCCACAATTTTGGCTCCGGCAAGGACGGATCCCTTCCATCTGGCTCTCTATTTATGGGCGGGGACGGCATCCTTTACGGCGCGACCTCCGGGGGCGACGCGGGATGCAAAGGGGGAGACAGCGGCGGAACGGTGTTTCAACTGGCCCGGCAGGCTGACGGCACGTGGAGCGAGCGCCTGCTCTACTGTTTCGCCGGTCAATGGACCGATGGCTTTCCTGATGCTGGCGTAATCATGGACGGCAAGGGCGACCTATTCGGCACTTCGGCGGGTGGCACCCATGACCTGAGCAATGTCTACGAGCTCGCGAACGGAGCGAGCGGGTGGGACTTCAGCGTGCTCTACGACCTGGGCGGAGGCGGCTTATTGCTGGACGGTCAGGGCGATGTCTACGGATAGTTGGGTCCAGGTACATACAACGCTGGGGCAGTCGGTGAACTGTCGCCCGGTTCCGATGGCTGGGTTTACAAGGAACTTTATAGCTTCTGCAAAACCTCTTGCTACGGCGGAGTGGAACCGAGTTCCCCTCCGGCTTGGGACGCTCACGGCAACCTGTATGGCACAACCGTGTACGGCGGCAATGAGCCGCCTGCCTGCCACTGGTCGGGCGGATGCGGCGTCGCGTTTCAAATGACCCCGAACCAGGACGGCACTTGGACCTACCACGTGCTGCACCGTTTTGCCAGCTTCAAAAGCGATGGCCTGCGCCCGTACGCCGGGCTGGCCGTCGATCCCGCAGGAAACGCCTACGGTGCCACCTCCGCCGGGGGAGCGTATAACGGCGGGACGGTCTTCGAGCTTACGCCCTCCGCTAGCGGACGTTGGACGCAAAAGGTTCTATACGATTTTCCCAGCTGCGACAACGGATGCGCGCCGCTTTACACGCTTGTGCTGGATGGTGCCGGCGGCCTGTATGGCATGGCGCAAGGCGGCGACCCGGCTTGCGGCCCTTGCGGAGTTATTTTCAAGCTTGCGCCCCAGAAGAGCGGCAAGTGGAAATACAGCGTATTGCATACATTCCACGGCATCGACGGTTCCGATCCCTACGGCGTGATTCTGGATGGCAAGGGAAACATCTTCGGCACTACGGATGATGGCGGCAAGTACGGCCTTGGCGTCGCTTTCGAAATCACTCCGTAACGCTTAACGTTACGCGACGGGCGGATGAGAGCGGCAACCGTCCTATTCGCATTGTTACCGGGCCTGTTCGCGTGGAGGTTGCTCAGCCATGAGTTTCACGTTCCTAAGGACAATGGCGACTTATGCCGTGCTGCTGGCGATCTACACCCTCCTGGTTCCCGCCGCATGGGGAGGCTCTAAGTACAAGGTCATACACGATTTTGGTGCCGGGAAGGATGGTGCTGGTCCGACCGGTCCCCTCCTCTTAGACGGACATAAGAATCTCTACGGAAACACGTCCAGCGGCGGAACGGGCTCGTGCGGCGGTTACGACTGCGGCACAGTCTTCGAACTTAGCTTGCGGCCCAATGGAACATGGCGCGAGAAAGTGTTGCACGACTTCACGGCGGGCGATGACGGCGCGATTCCCTGGGGTGTCTTGGTTCTTGATGGAAAGGGCAACCTTTACGGTACCTTGATAGGCGATAACGGGCTCGGAGGCAGTGGTGTCTTTGAGCTGACCCCGGCCCAAGGGGGATGGCGTAATGCCTTGATCTACACGCAAGGTGCCGGACCGGGCCTGCTCATGGACAATTTCGGGAATCTCTACGGGGAGATGGGTCCTGGCAACTACTTTGGCATAGGCGCCGTCGGCGAGTTGTCGCACGGTTCCAAAGGCTGGACTTATAACGACCTTGCGAATTTTAGTCCCAGCGTAGGCTACGCTCCGCCAGCTCCTCCTGTCTGGGATGGCAAAGGCAATCTGTTCGGTACGACAACATTTGGCGGCATCACCAAACCGCCGTGTTACAACTCGGACGGCTGCGGCATCGCCTTTGAGATGACGCGCAACGGGGACGGTACCTGGACTTACCACATCCTGCACCGCTTCGGCTCCTACAAC
>Ga0182015_10002198_pt1 | contig 24178 bp, 20 predicted proteins | sample 712P3MmetaG_FD_120478 | JGI IMG/M metagenome (GOLD analysis project Ga0182015, IMG submission 120478) | Permafrost microbial communities from Stordalen Mire, Sweden - 712P3M metaG | ecosystem: Environmental > Terrestrial > Soil > Wetlands > Permafrost | place: Sweden: Stordalen | collected...
CGCAGCGCACGCTGGTAATGAACGAGGGCGGAATCGTAATCCTGGACGGCTTCAGCTTGCTTGCCCGCGTGGAAGTCAGAGTTGCTGGCGCTCTTCGGACACCCTGAAACAAGCACTGAGACGAAACCCAGTGCGCACACGAAGAGAATAGGGCGCAACGAGTACCTCCGCGGGATTTTTGTCAGCAAGACGACTCCGAGTCTAGCATTCACACTAGGATGCGGCAAGAATGCATACTGTTGCCGCGGTATGCAAATTGTAACCTATGGTTAACCTACTGTATGTGCGGCGTATCTAACCCGCAGCGGAGACGTAAAGTGATTATATCCGACTCCATAGCAAAGCTATTCGGAAACATTGGGCGCCCTGGCCGCTTGCTCGACGTCGCCTGCGGCAGCTATGATAAACCCTTGTGAAAACTGCCAGTAAGAAAGACTCCGAAGGCGTAAAGATCGTCGCGCAAAACCGAGCCGCCTCATACAATTACACCCTCCTCGACAAACTTGAGGCGGGAATCGTTCTGGTTGGTACCGAGGTGAAGACTCTCCGGGAGGGGAAGGCGAGTCTGCGCGAGTCCTACGCGGAAGTCCGCAAGGGCGAGCTCTGGCTGGTCAATTGCCACATTCCAGAATACCGGCCGGGCGGCCCGTGGAATCACGATCCCATGCGTCCGCGGAAGCTGCTGCTTCACCGCCGCGAGATGGATAGGATGGCAGGAAGAGTCCAGCAGAAAGGCCTTACCCTGGTGCCGCTGAAGATATATTTCCGCGGCAGCCGGGCCAAATGCGAATTGGCACTGGCACAGGGCAAAAAGTTCCACGACCGCCGTCAGGCGGAAAGAGATTCCGAAGCCAAAAAGGAAGCCCGCGAAGCGATCGCTCGCTATCGCCGGCGCTGAAAGGGAGCTATGCAGATTCAAATCGAGGCACAGCCATTCGCGGCCATCTCCACCGAAGCGCTCGTCACCTTCGTTTTCGACAAAGACGAGCGGATTGAAGGGACGGTCGCGCTGCTTGACCAGGCCACGCAATCCAAGTTGGCGCCGCTTGCCAAAAGCGGCGAGCTAACAGGCAAGATGTTCGAGATGGTGTTGCTCCATTACCCGCAGGGTCTTGCGGCGCAGAGATTGTTGCTCGTCGGTGCAGGGAAGCCCGACAAGTTTTCTCCCGCCGATCTCCGCAGGCTCACCGGTGCGGCGTTGCGATATCTAAAATCTCGTGGCGTGAAGAATTTCACGATACTCGCTCGCGAAGGGAATGGCGGAGCGGCCGCCCTTCAAACTGTCGTCGAAGGGCTGTTCATCGCGAACTTCGAATCAGACACCTATCGAAGCAAGAAGGACAACGGCAAAGTCATCGAATCCGTGAAGCTGGCGGGTTTCGAGGGGTCCTCAGCCGAACTCGAGAGCGCGTATGAGCGCGGCAAACTTCTTGGCGAGTCGCAAAATTTCGCGCGGTCGCTGATCAACGAACCATCCAACAAGCTCACGCCTCGCAATCTCGCCGATCGCGCTGCGGCGATGGCCAAAGAATCCGGACTCGCGGTGGAGATTCTCGATGAAGACAAAATTGCCGAGCTGAAAATGGGCGCATTGATCGGCGTTGCGCAGGGCAGCGTCGAGCCGCCGCGCGTGATCGTTATCACATACACTCCCGCAAATCTACGCGCTGATGCCCCGGTACTTGGCCTCGTCGGCAAGGCGGTGACCTTCGATACCGGGGGCATCTCCATCAAGCCCGCGGACGGCATGGAGAAAATGAAATACGATATGGGCGGCGGTGCGACCATGCTTGGCGTGATGCGCGCCCTTGCGCAATTGAAACCATCCGTCAAAGTGATTTGCGTCGTTCCTGCCACGGAAAACATGCCGGGAGGCCGCGCGCAAAAGCCGGGCGACGTTCAGGTCGCCATGTCCGGCAAAACCATCGAGATTATCAATACCGATGCCGAAGGTCGCCTGATTTTGGCGGATGGAATTGCATACGCGAAAAAGCTCGGAGCCACGCACTTAATTGATGCCGCCACTCTGACCGGTGCGATCGTCGTCGCCCTTGCTGGCGTTCACGTCGGCGCATTTGGCACCCCGCGCGAGTATCTCGATCGCTTCTTGAAAAGCGCGGATGCTGTGGGCGAAAAGATGTGGCCGATGCCGATGGACGACGATTACCAGGAAATGATTAAGAGCTCCATCGCTGATATCCGCAACACCGGAAGCGGAAAGGGCGGCGGCGCGATTACGGCCGCTTGGTTCATCAAGGAATTTGCCGAAGACACGCCGTGGATCCATCTCGACATCGCGGGCACTGCCTGGTTCGACGAGAACAAGGCGTGGTCGGCGAAGGGCCCCACCGGCATTGCGGTGCGCTCCATCGTGGATTTCGCTATGAAAATGTCGTAGGCATGGCGCGTGTCCGGACGTTGGATCGTCCAAGTATTTGACAGCGTCACATTTCGTCCGGCGCTTCGATGCCTAGCAGCCGCAGTCCCGCGACAAGCTGTTTCTCGACGAGCCGCGTGACCAGCAATAGAAGCGCCTTCTTCTGCGGGTCTTGTTCCGTCAGGATGCGGTGCTTGTGGTAGAAGACGTTGAACGACTGCGCCAATTGAAATGCCCACTTCGCGAGAAACGCGGGTTCCTCGGTGCTGATCGCGGTTTCAACGGCTGAGCCGAGCGATCCCGCGCGAAGCACCACATCCCAAATATCCGCTTCGGCAAGAAATCGCGCGGGATCTCCGGCGCTTTCGGCGAGCCGCAGAGTGTCGCGTTCCGCCTTTCCGCCGTCAGTTGAGTTTTCAGCTTCCTTTTTCCAGATGCTGCGCGCGCGCACAATTGCGTAAAGGCAGTAGGGTCCCGTCTCGCCTTCAAAGCTGAGGGCATCCTGAAAATCGAACGCGATGATCGTCGTGCGGGTGTACTTGAGCAGGAAATATCGCAGCGCGCCCACGGCAATTTTTCGCGCGTTCGCCTCGCGCTCGATTTCCGGTGTCTCGGGGTGCCGCTGATCAACCTCGGCACGCGTCGCAGCAATCAGCTTGTCGAGCAGATCGTCTGCCTTGACGCCCTGCCCCTTGCGCCCGCTGATGTCAACGTAGGGCTTCTTGGCGTCTTCGGGCGCAATTTCATATCCCAACTCGGCCGCACACCGCGGTGTCAGCGCCACCACGTCGTACGCCAAGTGAGCAAGATGCTCGGCTTGTTCTTCATAGCCCGCCGCTCGAAGTCCCTGCACGACGACGCGCTGCGGATAAGCCTGACGCGAATCAATCACGTTATAGACAGCCGAGGCCCGGCCAAACTGCGGAGCGTCCGACACACCCGAACTCGCCGTGATCCACGCCTCGTGGCCATCGGGATGCCGGTAGAACGGCCGGTAGTGAAAATCGCGGCCGAGCAAGCCAAATTTCCAGAGATGGTATGCAATATCTTTGCCGACGTACGTAACCGTGCCGTTTGAGCGAACGATCACCTTGGCTTCATCGTCCGGATCGGCGGCCACGACGGCATCACCGCCCGCCTTGATCTTTGCGTCCGCCGAGTTTTCGCTCTCGATGGTCCGCATCACCCAGCATCCCGCGTTCTTGCCGGTGGTCACAAAATGGATCGCGCCGCGTTCTTTCAGCATCGCGAATGCGGCATCCCAAAATTTCAGATGAAGAATTTCGCTCTCGCGCGGCAGCAGGTCGTAATCAATCCCCAGGCGGTCCATCGTCTCAAGGTGCCGGCGGACAATCGCGGTTGAAATCAGTTCGCCCATTTCAGCTTCGAGTCCGTGGCCTTCTTCGATTTTTTTCCCCACGTCCGCGCGCAGTTTGAGGCGTTCCTTATCCTCTTCGAGAAAAATGGTCACGCGCGCGTAGAGATCCCAGCAGTAGAAATCGAATTTCGGCGCCGCGGCAAGTTTGCGTAAATCGTCGAGCGATTTCTTCTCGAGTTGTATGAACCCGAGAACGACGTCTGCGACCTGCACGCCTGTGTTGTCAATGTAGTTCTGCGCTTCCACGCGCCGGCCCGCATGCCGAAGAATGCGCGAGAATGTGTCGCCGAGGACGGCGTTGCGCAGGTGCCCGATGTGCGCCGCCTTGTTCGGATTGATCGCCGTGTGTTCCACCACTGTTTTCGGGGCATCGCCAGCGGCGACTCGCGCTTCCGCTCCGGCGCTTTCATTCAGCGCGGCGAGATAAGCGGCGCGGTCGAGATACGCGTTGAGATAACCGCCGCCGGCAACTTCGAGCCGCGCGACGCCTTCAATTGGGCCAGTGCTTACGGCAATTTCCTGCGCCAAAATGCGCGGGGCTTTCTTGAGTGTCTTGGCGAGTTCAAAACAAACAGGAGACGCAACCTCGCCCATTTCAAGCCGCGGCGGCTGCTCCGTCAGCACTGTGACTTCAGTCTTATATTTCTTGAGAATATTCGCGCGCAGAGCTTTGCGGATGCGCTTTACGATCGGCTGGTACACAAGTCTCCGTGAGTCAATGGAATCAAGCGATTATAGGGAATCGCCCAACAAGCGTCAAAGAACCGATGCTCGTTGACGGATTGAATTATTTCCTAAAGAGCTTCGGTGGATCTTCGGAATCTGGGCGATTCAAAAAGACAGTCTCGCGGTACGCCCAGTGTAACAGCACCACCCCGGCGATCCATGAGCCCATGGCGGCGCCGACGACGATATCGTAAATCGCGCTTGAGGGTGGGACTGCTCGTGAGACCGGAACGAGAATCAAACCTAAGCCAATCAGAGCCCCGGCCCATTTGTACCTTCGGCGATTGTCCCGAACAAGGTCGGCGTCAACACCTCGGGACAGTTCTCGCCATCTCTTCTGCTGCCGTCCCAGCCAGCCCAACATGCTGGTAGCCTATCCGCATTCGGTCGTGCGGGCAAATACAAGTGGCGCCACTATCCGCTATCTGATCTCTAGTGGTTTGACAGTCTTTGGTGTGCAGACTAGTATCGTTTTTTCAAGGATTTGCGCCGGATTCGGCACGCGGCTCTTAATCAATGAAAATCGCTTATTTTGATTGTTTTTCAGGGATTAGCGGCGATATGACACTCGGCGCTTTGGTGGGCGCTGGCGTTGAGCTGGCAGCGCTCGAAGCCGAGTTGCGCCGACTGAATCTGCCCAACTGGAAAATATCGGCTGAGAAGGTCAAGCGCGGCGCGATTTTTGCCACTCAGGTCAAAGTCGAAGCGGCGGAAACTCATCACCACCGTGGCCTGACAGAAATTCTTCGGCTAATCGCGCAAGCCAATCTGGCGCCGCGCGTCGCGGATCGTGCAACGCGAATTTTTCGCCGACTGGGTGAGGCTGAAGCGAAGGTCCATCAGGTTGACGTCGAGAAAGTGCACTTCCATGAAGTCGGAGCCGTCGACGCCATCATTGACGTCGTCGGCGCAGCTATCGGTTTCGAGTTGCTCGGTATCGATGAATTCGCGTGCTCATCGCTCGATGTCGGTGCGGGCAATGTAAAAACAGCTCATGGGATTCTGCCAGTCCCCGCGCCCGCAACAGCCGAATTGCTGCGCGGCTCGCCGGCGTACTCAAGTGGCATCGCGAAAGAGCTCGTCACGCCGACCGGCGCCGCCATCGCAACGACGCTTGCCACTCGATTCGGGGAGATGCCGCCTATAAATCTCCAATCGATCGGCTACGGCGCAGGATCAGCGGATCTCGCCGAGCGGCCGAATGTCTTACGCCTGCTAGTTGGAGACGCGGTGGGAATGGAGAAAGGCGAGCGCTGGGACGTGCCCGTCGCTGTCATCGAAGCAAATCTGGATGACATGAACCCTCAGATCTACGGCTATTTCGTCGAACAGGCCCTTGCCGCAGGCGCTCTGGACGTTTATTCGACTCCCGTGCAAATGAAAAAGAATCGTCCGGGCATCCTCGTGACTCTAATGTGCGAGTCCGCGTCCGTAAACAAACTGATCGATCTCATTTTTCGCGAAACAACAACGATCGGCGTCCGCACACACGAAGTGCGCCGCCGCACTCTTGAAAGAGAAATCGTTCCCGTCGAAACGCCGCTCGGCGAAGTGCGCATGAAAGTCTCCCGGATGAACGGCACAATGCTGAACGCCACTCCGGAGTACGAAGATTGCCGGCAAATCGCGGCGCAAAAGAGAATTCCGTTGAAGCAGGTGATCGCGCTCGCCAATTTTCACTACCAGATCCTGCGTGAGGCCCAGAAATAGTTCATGGACAAGCCGAAGTATTACCTGACCACTCCCATTTATTACGTCAACGCGCGTCCGCATCTCGGTCACACGTACACCACGATCGTTGCCGACACGATTGCGCGCTACAAGCGCATGCGCGGCTACGATGTCGTCCTGCTTACGGGAACGGATGAGCACGGCCAGAAAATCGAGCGCGCAGCAAAAGCCGCGGGTGTGAAAGAAGAGGAGTTTGTCGATCGAATCGCCGAAGAGTATCGCCAGTTGTGGAAAGAGCTCGACCTCAGCATTGACCGCTTCGTTCGCACCACCGAGCCGCGCCAGGAGCGCGCCGTGCACCGGCTTCTGCTTCAGGCCAAGGACAACGGTTATATCTACAAGGGTTTCTACGAAGGGCAATATTGCGTATTCGACGAAATGTATGTGGACGAACCGCTCCCTGGCGGACTTTGTCCCGAGTGCAAACGCCCGACTGAACGCATTCGTGAAGAAAATTATTATTTCAAGCTGTCTGAATTTCAAGATCGCCTGCTCGAGCTCTACGAATCGCAGCCGGATTTCATTCAGCCCGAAACGCGCCGCAATGAAGTCATGGCGTTCGTCCGCGGCGGCCTGCGTGATCTTTCCGTCAGCCGGACTTCGATCAAATGGGGCATTCCGTGGCCGGGCGACGAAAAGCACGTCATCTACGTTTGGTACGACGCGCTGACGACTTACATGACCGGCGTCGGCTACGGCGATGACGAGCTCCAGTGGGAAAAATACTGGCCCGCGGATCTTCACTTGATCGGCAAGGAAATCCTCCGGTTCCACGCCGTCTATTGGCCCGCTTTTCTGATGGCGGCGGAGGAGCCATTGCCGAAACGCATCTACGCGCACGGCTGGTGGCTCTTCGCCGATGAAAAAATGTCGAAATCGCGCGGAAACATGCAGTATCCGCAGCCGATCGCACGAGCTCTGGGTATCGACGCGCTTAGATATTTTGTGCTGCGAGAAATGGTTTTTGGCCAGGACGGCAACTTCAGCCGCGATTCGCTCCTAACGCGCTACAACGCTGATCTCGCCAACGGTCTCGGCAATCTCGCGAGCCGCATCATCGCGATGATTCATCAATATTTTGCCGGGCAAATTCCGCCCCCGCTCGCGGACAACGCGGGCGCGCCGCGGTCCGTCGCGTTGGCGAAGAAATCCGCGGACGTTCAGGAGGAAGCGATTGCGCACTACGAGGCTCTACAGTTTTCGCTGGCGCTCGAAAGCATTTGGAGCCTCGTCGCGGCCACTGATCAGTTCCTCACCGAATCGCGTCCGTGGGTTTTGGCAAAAGATGAATCTAAGACGCAAGAGCTCAGCGATATCCTCAACGCTGCCGCACAAACCTTACGTCATATCGCCGCTCTTGCGTTTCCCGTAATGCCTCATGCGTCCGAAAAAATCTGGCTCGCTCTTGGAAACAAATCGAAGCTCGAATTCGAGCAGATCGATACACTTGCCTGGGGCGCCCTGCCTTCCGGATCGCACATCGGCGAGCCTGAGGCCATTTTCCCAAGAGTAGATAAAAAAGAAGCGTCAGAGAGGATCGAAGCCATGGAAGAAGAAATTCGGAATCCCGGAAGTGCTGCTGCAAGTTCTCCCGCAAGTGCGCCAGCCGCCGCTGCGGCTCCGGCCGCTGCTGTGCCCGCGCCAGCCGCGGATGCCAAGATCGCCATCGAGGATTTTGCAAAAGTTCAGATGCGCGTTGGCGTCGTGAAAACGGCCGAGCGCATTCAAGGCGCCGACAAAATTCTCAAACTTACGGTGGACATCGGCGACGAAGTCCGTCAGATCGTCGCCGGCCTCGCCGTTTCTTATCAGCCGGAAGAGCTCGTCGGAAAGAAAGTCGTCGTCGTTGTGAATCTCGCGCCGCGCAAACTTCGTGGCGTGGAGTCGAACGGCATGATCGTCGCGGCCTCGGTGGGTCCGGAAGGTAAGCCGGTCCTTTGCACATTTGCCGAGGATGTTCCCGCCGGAGCGAAACTCAAATAGGCAATCTCTGGCGTGAGAAAAGTTCGTGAGCCGCAGCAATTCGGGGAACCTGCTTGGAAATCATCGACTCGCACGCCCATCTTGAGTTTGAGCAATTCAACGAGGACCGCGACGCCGTCCTTCAACGCGCCCGCGATGCGGGACTGACAACGATTCTGGCCATCGGCGGCGCCGGTGGCCCCGATGAGCTGGACTCGGCGATTCCGTTCGCCGAAACTCACGACTGGATTTACGCCACCGCCGGAATCCATCCTCACGAAGCCAAGCTCGCAACTGAAGCCCACTTCCGCCATCTCGAGGAGCTGACGCGGCATCCGCGCGTAATCGCCTGCGGCGAAATCGGCCTCGATTATTTTTACGACCATTCTCCGCGCGAAGTGCAGCAAGAAGTGTTTCGCCGGCAATTGGCGATTGCCCGTGAGGCAAAGCTTCCCATCGTGATTCATTGCCGCGACGCGTGGCCCGGCTGCATCGACATTCTCGAATCGGATTGGCGAGCCAGTGGTCTCGGCGGAATTTTCCATTGCTTCACGGGAAACCTGGACGACGCGCAACGTGGAATCGAAATGGGATTCCTCGTTTCCTTTGCCGCCAACATTACGTATCCCAAAATGCAGCCGCTTCGCGATGTCGCATGCAAATTGCCTCTCGATCGCATCCTGACAGAAACCGATTCGCCCTTTCTGCCTCCGCAGCCGTTGCGGGGCAAGCGCAACGAGCCCGCCAACGTCGTTGAAGTGGCACGAACGCTCGCGACTGTGAGAAACTTAAATCCAGAAGAAGTGGCGCGCGTGACGGCGCAGAATTTTCTGCGCTTTTTTCATCTGGGAGACGACTAATGTCTTCGGCCGCACAGCCGTGGAGGACACCCATCTCGGCGCGAATCACGCGAGAGATATTTGATCTCGTCGGCGATGATCTGGCCGCGGTCGAACGCGAAATTGCGGCGCAAAGCAGTTCCTCGATCCAACCCGTCGCCGAAATTTCCAGCTATCTGCGCGAAGGCGGCGGCAAGCGGCTTCGTCCCGCACTCTTGCTTCTTGCGGCCGGCGCAGCCGGCTATCGCGGCCCTGGCGCGGTTCGCCTCGGCGCGATCGTTGAACTGATCCACAGCGCCACGCTGATCCACGATGACGTGATTGACGGCGCAAACACCCGCCGCGGTCGCCCAAGCGCGAATGCCCGATGGGGCAATCACATGAGCGTGCTCGCTGGCGACTGGCTCTACATGCAATCGTTCGAGATGGCTCTTGCCGAGCGCAGCTTCGAAATTCTCGACATCCTAATCGATCTCACGCAGAACATGGTCGAAGGCGAATTGCTGCAGCTTTCTCACCTCGGCCGCATCGATGTGACTGAAGCTGAGACTGCGGATCTTGCTTATCGGAAGACTGCGTGTCTGTTCAGCGGCTGTTCGCGGCTCGGAGCAGTGCTCGGCCGGCTCGACAAATCAGCCGAAGAGTCGCTCGCTGATTATGGCCGCTACGCCGGCCTGGCGTTTCAGCTCGTCGACGACCTGCTCGATTTCACGGCCTCGTCCGAGCAACTGGGCAAGCCTGTCCTCAGTGATTTGAAGGAAGGAAAAGTTACTCTGCCGCTCATTTATGCAATGCAGAGCGGGGCCGGAGGCGGGTCGGTGGATGGCCATGCCGCGGCCTACCGAATGGTGGCGACCGTACTCGAAGAGAAGGGATTTCGCAGCGTGCGGTCCGAAGAGATCACGAAACTGGTGCACGAATCTGGCGCCGTCGCTCGCGCCCGCGATCTCGCTCGAGATTACGTTCGTCGCGCCAAGGCGAGCCTGGATGGTTGGCCGGATTCTCAATATCGACGCGCTCTGCTCGCGGTACCAGATTTTATCCTCGAACGAGAGAGCTAACTAAGTAGGCTAGGGATACTAATTTGGTCCTCCGGAAGCCTGTCCCACCACTTTGATATGCTCGATGTAGCTTCCGTTTGGATCCACAATCAAGTCCGCGCTTATTTTGTCCTTCGGCTTGAGTTTGGCGAGCGCCGCAGCGTCGTGGATATCGTAGTCCATCGTCATCGGCATCATGTAACCCGGAATTTCGTCTGCATCAATGCTCGCTGATTTCGCGTCTGCATGCACCGCAACGATAGTGCCGTTGAGAGTGTATTTCTTGATGTTCGAATCTTGCGGATCTTGCCCGGCAGGGCTCTTGCAACCCACCAGTCCGAATACCGCAAGCGTCCCGAAAATGCATAATGTCGATCGCAGCCATGCGCGTGAACCAGTCATTCTGATGATCAAATTTCCCTCCATTTGATTTCGCGTGAGCTTTCTCAATTCTGCCACCGCTCAATAGTGAAATCTGTAACGAAATTCGGCGTAGATTTCGCGCGGATCGTTGAAGTGGAAGCCGCCAAACGTCAGGCTGTTATCCAGTTCCACGCTGCGGTTGGCCACGTTCAGCGCGGTCACAGAAACACTGTATTTCTCACCGAAGCTTTTTCCGAGCGAAATGTCGAAAGTCGTGTGCGGCGGCAGATAGTTCCCCTGATATTGCGCGTCCGGAATCCCGTTCGTGAACCCCGAGCCATAGTACACATTCGTCGAAGCGTAGGATCGCCAGGGAAGTGTTGCATTGAAACCCACGTTCAACGTATTTCTCTGATCGTGGTCCACCGGCGACAATCCAGGCGGTATTAAGAGCGGGCAATCCGAGTTATTGGGAGGGCAGATCAACCCTCCGGTGATGGGTGAGGTCGCCTGCGCGATTTGATTCGCGTAGGCTAGGTGAAACTGCCCGCGATTCCAGAGGCGGGGAGATCGCAGCGTAAGCTCCCAACCTTGAATCAAAGCGGCTGCCCACGTGATCGGCCAGAAGAGATTTGATTCCCCGATATTATTATGATCGAGCCAATTCCTCGCCGATGTTTGAAACGTATCGGCGTCAAGAGCCCAGCCGCGATAGGGAATCGTGACGCCAATTTGGTATTCATCATCCCGCTCGCCGCGAAGTGGCGCGAAAGCAAAATTCTGGCTGTTCGCTAGACCTGTCAGCGCGCCGGTGGCCGTCACGAGGGGCGGAGTTTGGTAAAAGTGGCCGTAGAAGCCTCGAAAGACCCAGTTTAGGTGTGGAATTTTCAACGCCGCGCCAAGGCGCGGGTCCGCCGCGTTCTCAACGATGTCCGCGGAAAAATGCGATTGGCGAAGTCCGGCGATTAAGGTCAACCACGATGTCACTTTGAACTTGTCGTCGATGAATATGCTCGCACGTCCTCCCGTAAGGCCAATCGAAGAGGCGGGGAAGTTTGCACTGCCGTCTGTGAATTGGTTGCTGAAGTAGTTGGCTTGGTGCTGAGCGAATCCGTACACGCCAACGTGAATATCGTTCCTCCAGACGTTTTCGTCCAGAGCCGCCTGCAAGCCTCCGTAATTGGCAGCCTGATTCATGGTTGAGATGACGGGGTAATCGTTCGCGCCGCCTTGGTAGTCCGCGCTGTTGTAGTGGTAAAAGGGAGAAACCGTAAGCAGCGAATTTGGATTGAATGTGTGGACCCATGAAAACGCTGCGTATCCATCGCGCTCATGCTCGCCATCACGTAGGCCCCAACTGGGAGATTCCCCCGCTGCCACCAACTGCTGATTTCCGATTGAATTGGGATCCGGGTCGTAGGGGATCTGGTAATAATCCTCGCGCAGCGACGTGACCAGCCGAAATTGGTTCTTGGAATCGGGATTGAAAATGAACGAAGCGAATCCCCCGTAGCCGTTCTCCGCATCGTGAAAAACTTCGCCGATCGGCGTCTGCAGTCCGTAGTTGCTGCGATTGCCGTTCAGGCTCGCGTAATAGGCGAAGCGCTCGGTGTGCCCTCCGAAATTGAGTTGATCATTCGTTCCGTACCAATTGCCAAAACTGGTGACGAGTTCCGCCTCGTTGTCCCGTTCGAAGCCGGTGCGTGGCACGATATTGAAGATTCCATACGTGCGGTCTCCGTAGTCCGCATCGTAGCTGCCTCGCTGGACCTCGAGATAATCAATGTCCTTCGGGTCAATGACCGGGCCCAGATTGGCGGCGATATTCGTGTTGGGTATGGGGACGCCGTCAATCAGCCAGTCAACCTGATGGCCTCCTCGCATGTGCAACATGTCATGGGTCACGTAGGCAGCCGGCGTGAAATCGGTGATCATTTGCAGCCCGTTGGTGCGGTCGGCGCCAGGAGTCTTCTGAATATCCTGGCGGTTGATCAGCGCCGTGGGCGTCACAGAATCCACGTTGCCCACTTCCGCTTGGGCGACGACGACGGTAGTTTGGTTCACGGTCGCAATCGCCAGTTGGAAATGAAGAATGGGCGCCGAACCGGAAGCGACCGTCACGGTCTGCTCCGAAGTCTGGAATTTGGATTGAGTCACGATGATTTTATAGTCGCCAACCGGCACGGCAGTGAACGAAAACTCGCCGTTATCATCCGTTTGCGTGGTTTGAGACCAGTCCGAAGTGATGGCCTGCACCTTTACGGTCGCTCCCGCAACGGGCCGATGCTGCTGGTCGTGCACAATTCCTTGTATTTTCCCGAAAATGGTTGCGTACGCCGCCGATGCAGACAGCAGCACACACGAAATCAAGAACGACAAACATATTCTGCGCATGAAATATCCTCCGAGGCTGAATTTGGGACCGCGCGGATTTCGCGGTCTAGCTTCTCGGAGGTTCGATGGGGGGAGGAATGCGAATTGAAGATTCGCCAGGGATCTCGCGGGAGATCGAGCGGCGGACAACTTGAGGCGCTTCCACGACAGTCGCAGTCGTGAGCACCGTTCGCGGCAACGGAGTAGCGAATCCGTAATCGAGTACATGGTTCGAAGCCGGTGCCGAGCAGCACTGCTCCGAGCCGCGCGAATTTTGCCCATGGCACTTCATGTTATCAGCGGACGCCACGCGGGCATGCTGCGACGAAATCGGGCAACAATATCTGGCGCAGGAATCCGCGCAAGCATCGCCGCGCGCGATCAATGCGAGAGGCGCCGCGAGAATCGCAAGCAGCGCGACAATGGCTTGGCATCGGGCTTGGCATCGGGCTTGGGTTCGCCAAATCACACGGTGAGACTAGCACACCCGAAAACACGCTCGCCAGAGCGATTTGCATTGACTCTCCGAATCACGGTACGCTGCGATTTCCATGCTGCCCTTCAAACTTGTTTACCACGACCGTTACGACCTGAATCTCGGCGCGCATGTCTTTCCTTCGCAGAAATATCGTCTCGTCCACGACGCGCTTCTTGCCGAGGGCTTCGCCGACGTTTCCGATTTTCTCATTCCCGAGCCCGCGCGGGACGCCGATGTTCTCCTCGTCCATTCGCAGGAGTATGTCCACAAGCTGAAAACGGGAACATTGAGTTACGCGGAGCAATTGCGCATGGAGATTCCGTACTCGCTCGAGCTGATAGAAGCGTGTTGGCTAGCGGCCGGCGGCTCGATCCTCGCGGCACGGCGCGCGCTCGCCGATGGCTGGGCGGCCAACATTGGCGGCGGATTCCATCACGCGTATCCGGATCACGGCGAGGGCTTCTGCGTTCTTCACGACGTTGCGATTGCCATCCGCCGAATGCAATTCGATCGCGCGATTGAAACGGCGATGGTTATTGACACGGATGTGCATCATGGAAATGGCACAGCTGCGATTTTCGGCGGCGACTCAACCGTTTTCACGATGTCGATTCATCAGGAGAACAACTACCCGTACCCGAAGCCGCCGTCATCCCTGGATATCAATCTCGAGGATGGCGTGGGCGACGATGACTACCTCGCGATCCTCGATAAACATCTCCATCAGGCATTCGAACAATTTCAGCCCGGGCTGATTTTTTATATCGGCGGGGCGGACCCGTACCGCGAAGACCAACTCGGTGGTTTGGCTCTGAGTCTCGAAGGTCTCAAGCGTCGCGACGCATTGGTGTTCAATTACGCTCGGCGCCTAAGGATTCCGCTCTCGATCACACTCGCGGGAGGATATGCGCGACAAGTCGCGGACACCGTTCGGATTCACGTCGGAACAATTCTCGCCGCGCGCGACGCGGCTCGGCCGACGGCAGCGAAGGCTTGACGTATGTCAGCGCAGCCAGAATTGCCGGGCTCGTGTTGTGGAAATTTCCGCCTCGCCTAGTGCGGGTGGTGGAGAGTGTTCTCGACCGCGGTCGTGAGCCGCTCCTCGAATTGTTCTGATTGGTAGCCGTTTGCGCGATACGCAATTTTTCCGCCGCGGTCGAGGATCATGACAGTCGGCAGCGCGACCACCTTCAGCAAGTCATCCAAGCCGTCAGCGTAAATCTCCGGCATCATCCATTTTTGCGCCTCGACGAAAGGCTTGACGAGCGTTTCGTCTTCGTCAACGTTTACCGCAAAGAAAGAGACATCAGTTCGCCCCGCGTACGCCAGCGCGACCTGTGAAAATAACGGCTCCAGTTCGCGGCATGGGCCGCACCATGTCGCCCAAAAGCTCAGAACCATCACCCGTCCTCGCAGTGGAGCTAACGGAACGGGCGTGCCGTCGATTTGCCGGACCACAAATGAAAGCGGCTCCTTCAAATCTCTGTTTCTGTCCTTCGGACGCGGAGCCTGTGGGCTCGCTTGTACGCGATCGAATGCGATGAGTATGGCTTCGCCCAGCCCTGTGTCGGTGCCACGCATTTCCCGCCAGACATTGCTCAGATTTTGGCGAATTATTTTGCGATCGACGGCGCCGCCGGGCCCATTTTCCGGGAGCACGAACGCATTGAGATAGTGATCGGCGGCTGCGTGAAGATTATCCTGCAGCTCCGCAATCGCTCCGAGATGTTGTTCCGCCACTGCGTTTGGCCGGATGTGATTGCTTGCTTCGAAATCCTTGTTCGCCAAGTCGTACTTCTTTTGCAACTCGTCAATTTTGCCCCGAAGATCGTAGAGCGAGACGCGAAGTTGATCCTGCTGCGTGTGCCAGTCGCTCTGCGACACGCGAGCAGATTTCTCGTCCGGCGGCGTCTTTTCGACGCGGTCGAGCACGCGGCTCAGATATCCCGATGCGCGGGTCAAACTTTGATCGTCGCCCTGCCGTTCAAGGAGATGCACTGCCACCAGCATCATGTCCGAGTCGTCGGGATGCACTGCGATCAGGCGCTCCGCGTTTTCCAAAGCACACGCGCTATCGTTCAACTGTTCGCAGCTCTCTACCAAAGCGCGATAGACCGCGGCATTTCGCGGAGCATTCGGAAATCGAACTAAATACGCTTCGAGGTTGTGAACGAGGGCGGCGCGGTCATTCTGAGCCTCTGATACGGCGCGCTTCAGAGCCAGATCGGGATCTTCATTTTTTCGCGCCGGCGAAGGTAACTCTGGCGTATTCGATTGCGATTGGCGAACCGAGGAGTTGGCCGCAGCGGGTGCGTCCTGTGCGTTACATTTGAACGCGAACAGCAGACAAAGGGCGATTGCCAGACGCGCTGGCCAGCTGCTAAGTCGCGATCTTGACCGATTTCGTAAAAAGAACCTCATTCAAGGAGCCTTGCCTATATCCGCTTGGGTCGATTTCGACGTGTTCGAACCCAGCGTTCCTCACTCCGTCTGTAATGCTCCGCGAGATTTGTGCATCCAGCGCGCGCGGAAGTTCCGCCAGATCAATCTCGACGCGCGCCAATTTACCGTGAGCGCGAACGCGGAATTGCCCGAAACCGAGATTGCGGACGGATTGCTCTGCCCGCTCGATTTGACCCAGCAATTCCGGAGTCACCTCAGTGCCATAAGGAATTCGCGATGAAAGGCAAGCCGATGCCGGCCGGTCCCAGGTTTCAAGCCCGGCTCGCTTCGACAAATGGCGAATCTCGGATTTTGTGAGTCCAACGTCAAGGAGCGGAGCGAGAATCTTGTGTTCATGCGCCGCGCGATGTCCCGGACGAAAATCGCGCGTGTCGTCTGCATTGATGCCGTAGGCGATCGCCGGGAATCCGTTGCGGACGGCAAGCTCCTCCATGCGCGCGAAGAGTTCGTCCTTGCAGTGATAGCAGCGGTCGGCATTATTCGCGATGTAGAGCGGATTTTCGGCCTCGTACGTCGGGAGCCATTCGTGGCGGATGCCATGATTGCGCACAAAGGATTCCGCAACACTTCGATCGTGTTCCGAATAGCTTGGCGAGAGTGCGGTAACGGCGAGGGCGTGATCGCCCAACGCGCGCGCGCCGGCCCATGCGAGGTAAGCTGAGTCCGCGCCGCCGGAAAACGCGATGAGAAGGGAAGGGACACGGCTCAACGCGTCAAGCATGCGCTGTTCTTTTAGCGAGGCGGATGCCGGGTCAAGTGCGCCGGACGAGAGTTTCAGCACGATTTCATTCATCGTTGACAACTTCAATAGTGAGACGGCTTCAATACTGAAATAACTTCAATACCGAGTCACGATTACAAAATCCAGTATAGCGCGCTCTGCGCTGCCGCTACTCAAAGTCCATGAGAACATCCACTTTCCCTGTCTTCGGGTCCTTCTGCAAAAAGTGACCCACCTTCGCATAGGTGAAGGGAAGCGTGCCGAACGACGCGCGTGCGCCGCCGTTCACAAAGTCATCGAAATATTTCTCATCGAAGATCGAGCCCGCTGCAATTTTCCAGGCCGCGCGAATCCGGCGCTCGCCATCGAGCGACAACCCGGAAAGTACCAGGTCACCCATATGATATTGCGGTCCTTCGACGATTGAGACTTTGCCCGTGGCTCGCGATTTCGAATCGTCGAATTCCAGCGACGGCCGTATATCCGCATCAAGGTAGCCGAGGCGCGCATATTCATCCGACACATGAACCCACGCCGCGCGCAGCTTGACTCCGTCCGCAGGCTCGCCCTCCCTTAGCCCAATCAAGGCATTCAGATCAGCGGCGGGAATCGCAGCGTTGCCGATCCATGTGACGCCAGCCCATTTATAAACCGGGCCCGGCTCAATCGGAACGATCACCGTAACGCTTTTTCGCAGCGGTTGGCTTGGGTCGCCCGTAAAACGTGCCGCCGGCTCGCCGATCTTAACGCGCAGGTGCGCGCTCGCCTCGTAGAGCGGACGCACTTGTTCGAAGACGAACGTGTCAATCGCATAGCGCGAGAACGGATGCCCCACCAGTTGGCTCAAACTTTGGTGAACTGCGCGGTCTTCATCAGCGAGCGGATCCGTGAAAAATACGGCTTCAACGGGAAGCTCCGAGCCGTCCAGTTGGAATTCCTGAACTAAATGCTCGCTATCGGGGGCTCGCAGGACTCTGTGAGTCACCGATCCGCCAATCTTGTGCGATTCGAGCATTTTGCCCAAGGCTTCGCTTACATCGTCAACAGCCGTGCCGTTTGCGGGAACGCGACCATCGTATAGAGGTACGGCCTGACGCAGCGCCTGAGAAAGTTCTTCGCCGGTGAACCAGGGAAAATTGTCGAAATACGCGGGAATCACGGTGCCGTCGGCGACCGCGAATTCTATGCTCACGCCGTCGCGATCGGTCTGATAGCGATATTTCACGTCGGCGAACTCGCCTGATTGAATGAGTCGATCCGCGGCGTTCTGCAAATCTTCCCGGTGGACAGTCTGGCCCTTGCGAATCCCCGAGGCGGCGATGATTACATCCGGTTTGAATCTTTGCGAGCCTGTCACTGTCACGTTCGCGAGTGGCCCGGCGATTTCAGTTTCTGCGGTTTCTTGGCAGCGGAGTATCGGCGGCGTCGCGAATATCGCGAGCATGCAGGAAAGGGCCGCGAAAGCCGGAAGGAAGCGCACAACGATATTCTAGGCGAAATGAAGCGATAACGAAAATAGCCGCGATGCCTTAGGTGGGGAATTCGGAAGCGACGTGCTACTCGACGGTAACGGACTTTGCCAGATTCCGCGGCTGATCTACGTCGCATCCGCGCCGGACGGCGATGTGATACGCGAGCAATTGCAGGGGCACGATTTCGAGTATCGGCGAAAATATTTCAGGCGCCGTGCCAATCTCGATGACGTGCTGGGAAGACTCACGAGCGACGCGGTCGCCTTCGGTAACAATCGAAATCACGATTCCGTCGCGTGCGCGCACTTCCTGGAGATTTGAAACTGTCTTCTCATATCGCTGCACCGAAGCGGGGTCCGAATCGTCGCGAGTGGCAATGACGACGACTGGCAAATTTTCATCAATCAAGGCATTTGGCCCGTGTTTCATCTCCCCGGCCGGATAGCCTTCCGCGTGAATGTACGAGATTTCCTTTAGCTTCAGTGCGCCTTCGAGCGCAATCGGATAATGAATGCCGCGCCCGAGGTATAGAAAATCAGTGGTGCGAAAGAACTGATGCGCGAGTTCTTTGCATTGCGAGTCGCGCCGCAGGATGGCTTCCATCTTCTGTGGAATGTTGGTGAGCTCCTGCATGAGCCTGCGCGCTTCGTCCGTCTGCAGCTTGCCACGCACTTGTCCAAGATAAATTGCGAGCACCGCAAGAGCCGTGAGCTGCGCCGTGAATGCCTTTGTGGAAGCAACGCCAATTTCCGGTCCCGCGTGTGTGTAAATCGTGCCGTTCGCTTCGCGTGTCAGCATCGAGCCCACAACGTTGCAAATGCCGAGCGATTTTGCCCCGTCGGCCTTGGCCTCGCGCTGTGCGGCGAGCGTATCCGCGGTCTCGCCCGACTGGCTGATGGCGATGACCAGCGTGCGCGCGTCAACGATTGGATCGCGATACCGGAATTCGCTGCCGTAGTCCACTTCCACCGGAATTCGCGCCAGCTTTTCGATCATGAACTTGCCGGCGAGCCCCGCGTGCCAGCTCGTGCCGCAAGCGACGATCTTTATATTCGTAAAATCGCGGAATTCACTCTCCGAAATATCAATGGAATCGAGAAAGGCTTTGCCCGTATCGAGCGATATGCGTCCGATAAAAGTGTCGCGGACGGCTCGCGGCTGCTCGAAAATCTCCTTCTGCATGAAATGCTTGAAGCCGCCCTTTTCCGCCAGAATCGGATCCCAGGAAATATGCTGCGTCGGGCGCTCCACTGTCTTGCCGTCCCCGTCCATCACGCGCACGCCCGCGGGCGTAATCACGGCGATATCGCCATCCGCGAGAAAGAAAATCTCGCGGGTGTGATGGAGCAGCGCGGGAATATCGCTCGCGATAAAGTATTCGTGATCGCCCAGGCCGACAACCGAGGGCGGGCCAAGCCTTGCGGCAACAATTTTGTTCGGGTCGCGTGTTGAAATCACCGAGAGCGCGTACACGCCTGTCAGCCGCTTCACTGTGAGCCGGACGGCTTCTTCGAGCGGCTTATCCTTCGAATACTTCTCGACGAGGTGGGCGATAACTTCCGTGTCCGTCTCGGTGACAAACTTGTGGCCTTCGGCGATCAATTCTTTCTTCAACTCGAGATAATTCTCGATTATGCCGTTGTGCACAACGACGACTTCGCCGGTGCAATCTCGATGCGGGTGGGCATTTTCTTCCGTGGGGCGGCCATGCGTCGCCCAGCGCGTATGCCCGATACCATATACGCCTTCGATCGGAGATTCTCGGAGCACCTCTTCGAGATTGTTCAGCTTCCCTGAAGCGCGGCGGATTTCCAGCTTTCCGTTTTTGTTGACGACGGCAATTCCCGCGGAATCATAGCCGCGGTACTCGAGCCGATGCAGCCCGTCGAGTATTAGAGGAACCACTTTTTTTGGGCCGATATAGCCGACAATTCCGCACACAGAGCGCGACTCCTGCTGAAATCTCTCGATTCAGAGCTGCGAGAGTTCAGTCAATTCAGACTAGCATACTTTTTGCGGAGGCAAATTCGCGGGAGAAACGCGGATTCCATGCAAACACCGAAGCGATTGCGATCATTCGAGGATTTCAAATCGGAATTCTTCGATCACCGGATTCGTGAGGACCTCCCGTGAGATACGTTCTACGTGCTGCCGTGCTTCGTCTTTCGTGATTCCATCGAGCTGCAACACAAAGAACTTTCCCTGACGCACGTCATGCACCTCCGCATAGCCAAGCGACTGGAGCGCATGATGGATCGTCTGGCCCTGAGGGTCGAACACCGTCTGCTTCAGCATCACCCAAACGTGTGCTTTCATCGGCCTCTCACAGTAAGTCCAGTTTTCTCGCGCCCGCGCGGAATTGCTCGAGCAACGGCCGTTTCTCCTCCGGCGGCAGGAAAGAGTTCGAAAAACTTGCCTCCGCGAGCCTCGTAATCTGCGATTGCGAAAGCCCCAGCGCCGCGGCGTTCGAATACTCGGTCACCAAATCCGTGCCAAACATCGCCGGATCGTCCGTCGAGAGCACCACGATTATGCCTCTCTCCACAAAATCCCGCAGGGGATGATCTGACAGCTCAGCTTTCGGCTTGCCAATTTGCCGCGCCAGCGCGCCGGTGCGCAGATTGCTCGTTGGACAAATTTCCAGCGGAATCCGCAGCGTAGCCAACCGCTCCGCAAGCACGGGATCTCGCATCGCAGCAATGCCATGTCCGATGCGCTCCACTCCGAGCAGATCCAGCGATTCGCGCACAACCTCCGGTCCTCCGATTTCGCCCGCATGAATCAGCAAGTGCAGACCCTGGCTCCGCGCGAATTCATATACGGCGCGAAAACTTCCGGTCGGCACCGACAGCTCATCTCCGCCAATTCCGAACGCCAAGACGCCGCGCTTCTGAAACTTCGCTGCCAATACAGCCACCTTCATCGCCGCATCGGCGCCAAATTGCCTAGTGGCGTCGAAGATCCACATCATGCGCAAGCCGTTCTCGCGATAGCGATCGGCGACTTCGGCGAGCGCGTTGAAATTGACTTCAACGTTTTGGTTATATCGCAGCATCACCCCGACCGACACCGTCACTTCGGCATAAATTACGTTCTGCCGGACCAGGTCATCCGCCAGCCGGTGCGCGATCAACGAGTAATCCTCCGGCGATTTCAAATAGCCCGTCGCCCACTTAAACGCGTCGAGGAAGCCCGCGAAATCGGTGTACTGGTAGCGCGCCGCTGCACTCTCCGGCGAAATCGCCACGCCGCGGCGCTCGCCGAGGAGGCTCACCGTGCTTGGGGTGATCGAGCCTTCGAGGTGGAGGTGAAGCTCCGCCTTCGGCAATTTTGCGATTTTCGCTGCCAGATCTTGCGAGTCTGCCATTTCATTTTCAGCGTGAGGGAAGCTGAGGTTTCCCGGCGTTGACCCAGGCGGTCAACCAATAAGATGCCACGTCGGTGGAAGCGTCGGCGATCTGCCGCACAAGCACCGCGCCGGCCTGGCTGTAAAACCGGTCGTAATATTCATCCGTATAATCCGATAAATTAGCGCGAGCGCGCCGATCGGATAGCAGCACGTTTTCGATCCACGAGTGCGCGCTCAGGCACATCTCAAACGCGTGGTCGGTCGGATCCTGAATGTAACTGGGCTGGTTCGGACGTATGTAGAAGAATTGCGAGTACCGGTCGATCAGGCTCGATCCGAAGCGCGCCTCCACGCCCGTCTGATTCGAAAGATGCCCGTCAAAGTTCGTAGTCGTCGCGAAAGGATCGTGAGCTTCGGCCACGTAGAACGCTAGTTGCGCGGCAGCTTCGCGCGCATCCTCCCAATTATGCGCGCGAAATGCATCTGTCAGTTTTTGACTCCACAGCCCGACGCTCCATGGCAGCAGTCCATTCGTGTCGAGCGTCCGCTTGCTGTACTTATAGGCCGCAACGCGGTAATCGCGCGGCAAATCCGCGTATGGATAAGCGCCGTACTTCTCGAAGCGGAGGAAACGATTGTGCGCGAGCGTAGGATTTTTCTGTGCTGCCTCAACCGGATCAAGCACATGCTGAATCAGAAACTGGCGATTGCCTTCGAAGTACGTACGGATCTCATCGGGAAGAATGTCCACCGCCTTCGTCGTGATAAGGCGCTCCGCGTTCGCAGCCCAGCCGATCGCCGCCGGTGCAATACACAGCAGGCTCACCAGCGCGATCATGAAGGCGGCGCGAAAAACAAACCTCATTTCTTAGGCTCCTGCGGCGGCGCAAACTCGCTGTGGTACCGGCTGTAACTGAAATAGATTACCAGACCGATAGCCAGCCAGACGAAGAAGCGAATCCAGGTTTCGATCTCCAACCCCATCATAAGCAAAAGGCAGAAAGCAACGCTCAGAATCGGCACCACAGGTCCGCCCGGCGCCCGGAAGCTGCGGCGGCGATTTGGATCGCGATACCGGAGTATCAACACACCCAGCGATACGAGCACAAACGCGAATAGGGTTCCGATATTGGAAAGATTCGCGAGCGTGCCAATATCAAAAAGGCCCGCCGGGATCCCCACAACAAATCCAGCAATCCACGTCGCGATATCCGGCGTTCGAAACCGCGGGTGCACGTGGCCGAAAATCTTCGGCAGCAAGCCATCGCGCGACATCGCGAACCACACTCTCGCCTGTCCGAGCTGAAAGACGAGAAGGGAAGAGATCATGCCCAGCATCGCACCGAATAGCACCGCCAGCCGCGTCCAGTGCAATCCAACGGAGTGCGTCTGATCGCCGATTCTCTTTAGCGCGTTCACCACCGGCGCCGCATCGTCGAGCACCGATTGCCACGGCACCAGCCCCGTCAGCACCACAGCTACGGAAATATAGAGAATGGTACAAATGAAAAGCGTCAGCAAAATGCCGATCGGCAAATCACGCTGCGGATTTTTTGCTTCCTCGGCCGCCGTGGACACCGAATCGAAGCCAATGTAAGTGAAGAAGATGATCGATCCGCCCGTGAGAATACCTGGCCACCCATTCGGTACGAACGGATGATAGTTCGACGGGTGAATGAATTCGGCGCCCGCGATGATAAAGGCGATGATGGCCGCGATCTTCAGCAGCACCATGATGTTGTTCGCTTCGGCGGACTCGCGAATTCCGCGCACCAGCACCACCGTCAGCAGCATCACCACCAAAAACGCGGGGAAGTCGAATCCGAAATGCCAGCCCGGCAGATAAAGATCTTTCCCAGCGAAATCCTGCAGCCCGGCCGGGAGGTACGCTGGCGAAATCCAGCGTAAAGGCGGGTGCCACCCGAACCAATCGAGCAGATTCACCATGTGCTGTGCGAATCCGACGCTCACCGCCATGTTGCTCACCGCGTATTCGAGAATCAGATCCCAGCCGATGATCCACGCGATCAGCTCGCCCATCGTCGCGTACGTGTACGTATACGCGCTTCCGGCGATGGGGATCATCGATGCAAGTTCCGCGTAGCACAGCGCCGTAAAGCCGCAAACGATCGCCACCAGCACAAGCGAGATTGCCAGTGCCGGCCCGGCGCCCGGACGCCCGGTGGTTGCACTATGGTGAATTATGAAATCGAGCAGCGGTGCATTCAGAATTGAGCTGGTGTCGAATTTTTGCCCCGCAATGGCCGTCCCAATGACGGTGAAGATTCCCGAACCGATCACGGCCCCGACGCCCAGCGCCGTTAGGCTCAACCAGCCAAGCGTCTTTTTTAGCTGCCTATCGGGATGTTCGGAATCGGAGATGAGCCGGTCAATGCTCTTTTTTTGGAAGAGCTGCTGGTTCACTCGCCACCTTCCCTCGTTTCGGGGTTGCAGGACCAGGAAATGTAACCTGAGAGGGCCGTCTTCGCAATGGAATTGCTGGCGGAGAGCAGTCGCGACTACGCGAGTTGCAGATTCGCGTAACGCTCCTTTAGTTTCTTCGTGCCGTGATCCATAAAACTTACGGTCAGCATCCGGTCGTCGTCTTCCTCTTCGACCCCGATGATGGTGCCTATGCCAAACATCTGATGCTTCACTCGTGTCCCAACAAGAGGATGCGCCTTCGATCGCCCCGATCCAACCGCGCGGCCTCCACTCGAGCGTCTTCCGAATGCCGTCCTCGGCCGCTGCTGGTAAAAATCGGGATCAGGCTCGTAACGTCGCGTCTCGCCAGCTTCCGCGAGCGATCCCGCGACCGTCTCGATCAACTTGCCCGGAATCTCGAGCAAAAATCGCGATGGCGCGGACGAACGCAGCCGCTCTTCACCGTAGTTGCGGCGATAGAG
>Ga0182015_10002199_pt1 | contig 24176 bp, 22 predicted proteins | sample 712P3MmetaG_FD_120478 | JGI IMG/M metagenome (GOLD analysis project Ga0182015, IMG submission 120478) | Permafrost microbial communities from Stordalen Mire, Sweden - 712P3M metaG | ecosystem: Environmental > Terrestrial > Soil > Wetlands > Permafrost | place: Sweden: Stordalen | collected...
ATGCGCTGCCCGCCGCCGATGATTTCGCCGTAGCCTTCGGGCGCCAGCACATCCACGCCCAGGGCCACTTCGGGCCGTGCGGGATCCGGCGCCATGTAGAATGCCTTCACCGCGGACGGGTAGCCATCCACCATGAGCGGACGGTCGAAGTCCTGGCTCAGCAGGGTCTCGTCGGCGCCCCCGAAATCGCCGCCCCACTGGATTTCGCTGCCCTTGGCTTGCAGCCGCGTCACCGCCTCGTCGTAGCTCATGCGCGGGAATGGAGCTTGGATCGCTTCCAACTTAGTGACATCCCGCTCCAGCACTTTCAGTTCGGCGCGCCGGTTCTCCAGAACCCGCCCGGCCACCCACACCAGCATATCTTCGGCGAGTTGCTTCACGTCTTCCAACGTGGCGTAGGCCATCTCCGGTTCCACCATCCAGAACTCGGTGAGATGCCGGCGCGTCTTGGATTTCTCCGCGCGGAAGGTCGGCCCGAACGTGTACACCTTACCGAACGCCATGGCGGTGGCTTCGTTATAAAGCTGCCCGGATTGCGTCAGGTACGCCTTGCTGTCTTCGAAGTAATTCACCTCGAACAGCGTGGTGGTGCCTTCGCAGGCCGCCGGCGTGAAGATGGGCGTATCCACCAGGGTGAAGCCGTGCGAATCGAAATAGTCGCGCACCGCGCGGATCACTTCGTGCCGCACGCGGATGATGGCGTGCTGCCGCTGGCTGCGCAGCCAGAGGTGTCGATGGTCCATCAGGAATTCGACGCCGTGCTCCTTCGGCGTGATGGGATACGGATCGGACTCCGGCACCCGCTGCACCACTTCCAGATTTTCCACGTCCATCTCGTAGCCGCCGATGGCGCGCTGCTCGGCGCGGATCTTGCCGGTGACCATGATGGATGATTCCTGGGTCAGGTCCTTGATGGTTTCAAAGAGCGCTTCGGGGAGGGCGCTTTTTACGGCTACGCACTGCATCATGCCCGTGCCGTCGCGCACGATGGGGAAGACGATTTTGCCGGACTTGCGCAGGTTGTACAGCCATCCGGCTATCTGGACGGTTTCGCCGGCGTGCCGCGCGGCGTCTGCGATGGTGATGCGGGGGGCAGTCATAGAGTGAGAAGGGCCGCCTAAAAAGGCTCTGCGGGCACGATTGCCCGCCCTACAAGTCCTCCAATCGATCGAATAGCTCCACCGCCGTGGCCAACGAAAATTCCGGCGCCTCTTTCAGCTCCAGCAGCAGCGGATACTGGTCCGCGCGCGTGCGCAGCAGGTCCATCGTCTTTTTCCAATCGATGGTTCCGCCTTCGGCCAACAGCGGAAACAGGTGCTGGTCCGCCTTCCCGTCATTGTCGTGGATGTGCGTGGAGCGGATGCGATCTTGCATAACGTTGAAGGCCGCCTCCACGCCCTCGCCGATATTGGCGTGCCCCACGTCGAAGACGAAGTGCAAATCCAGGTGCGTCTGTTCCAGGAAACGCATCAGGCGCTCGGCGCTCGAAAGAGCATTGGGGATGTTTTCCAGCAGCACTTCCACGCCCCGCTGCCGCGCGAAAAGGCTGATCTGCTCCAACGCCGAAAACGCCGCGTCCACTGCCCGCTCGGAATATTCCTCGCCGGAGACGCCGATGTGCTGGACCATGTACTTGAATGGAATCGTCTCGGCGATTTCCAGCGCGCGCTTGATCTCATCCACCATTTCCAGGCGCTTGCCTTTAACTGGCTCGGTGATGGTAACGATCGACTGCGGCCCCGAGCGGCCCCAGAATTCGTCGTTGTACATGGGCGCGTGAATGGAATGAAGCTTCAAGTCCGACTCGCGAAACCAGTGGCCCAATTCGGCGATTTGGGCGCGATCGCGATAGTCCAGGTGCTGCCGCGCGCAGAAGATTTCCACCGCCGGAATCCCCGCGTGCTGAATCTTGTCGAGCTGCGCAACCGTCAGCCGGCGATTGACGAACAGGTGCGTGGAAAGAACGCGATGCATTCCTAGTATCCTTTGGCCGTGCCTTCGGTGCGCGGATCGGCCGCGCCTTCCAACCACCCGTCGCGCTCCTGAATAGCGGCTACTTCACCCATGCCGCCCACCATCTTCATCTGGTGGCCGCGGGCCTTCAGTAGCGCGATGGTGTCGGGCGAGAAGCCGCGCTCCATCACAAGCCGATCCGGCAGCCATTGGTGATGGATGCGCGGAAAGTCGACGGCGTCCTGTACGCTCATTCCGAAATCCACCACGTTCAGCAGCACCTGCAGAACACTGTTGATGATGGTGGGTCCGCCGGGCGTGCCCAAAACCAGCTCCAGCTTGCCGCCGCGCGTGACGCCGCCTGTCACAATGGTGGGAGTCATCGACGATAGCGGCCGTTTGCGCGGCTGAATGGCGTTGGCTTCGCCCTGCACGAGTCCAAAGCCATTGGGCTCGCCGGGCTTGGCGGCGAAATCGTCCATCTCGTCGTTGAGCAGGAAGCCGAGTCCGGGCACCGTGACGCCATCGCCGTATCCGAAGTTCAGCGTGTAGGTGACCGCCACTGCATTCCCATCGGCGTCCACGATCGAATAGTGGGTGGTCTCGCTGCTTTCCGGCGCCAGCGCTTTGACCGCGTGAATCTGCGAACTGGGCGTGGCGTGTTCCGGATCGATCGATTTCCGCAACTGCGCAATGTAGGCCGGGTCCAGCAGGCTCGCCACCGGCACTTTCACGAAGTCGGGATCGCCCATGGAGGCGGCGCGGTCGGCGAAATAGCGGCGCATCGTTTCGGCCAGGTAGTGCAGCTCGGCGGCCGACCCCGCTCCCGCTTTCTCGTATCCCGAGCCTTCCAGCACACCTAGCATTTGCAGAATGCCGGGTCCGCCGGAGCTGGGCGGCGGCGCGGTGATGATGTCATAGCCGCGATAAGTTCCAGTGAGCGGCGCGCGTTCCACCACGGTATAATCTCTTAGATCGGCCAGCGTGACGACTCCGCCGTGACGCTCCATATCGGCGGCCAGCAGGCGCGCGGTCTCGCCTTCGTAAAAGTCACGTGCGCCTTGCTCCCGGATGCGCCTCAATGTGCGCGCCAGTTCGGGCTGCACGAACGTTTCGCCGGCCTCGTAGAACTTGCCGTCCCGCAGAAAAATGCGCTTCGATTCCGGAAACTGTCCCAGCCGCTCGACCGATCCGCGCAACGAATTCGCGAACCCGTAGGAGACCGGGAAGCCTTTTTCGGCCAGCGCCACTGCGGGGGCGACCACTTCCGCCCAGGGCTTCCGGCCGTACTTTTTCGACGCGTACTCGAAGCCGCGCACGGAGCCTGGAACGCCGGCCGCGCGATATCCCACGACGCTATCTTTGGTGGGATTGCCCGAGGTGTCCAGATACATGTTGCGCGAGGCCTTCTCCGGCGCGCGCTCGCGAAAGTCGATGAAAGTGGCGCGGCCGTCGGCGAATCGCACCAGCATGAATCCGCCGCCGCCGATGTTGCCGGCCGAGGGATGCGTGACGGCCAGCGCGAAGCCCACCGCCACGGCTGCATCCACCGCGTTGCCGCCCGCTTCGAGCACGGCGACTCCGGCATCGGTGGCGTGCTGCTCCACTGTGACCACCATGGCATGCCGTGCGTGTACCGGCTGCGCCGCCCAACTGGGCGCTACGAGCGACAGCCATGACACCCACACCAGTTTTCGCATAGACACTTGATTCTACTATGTGGCGGGTTTTCTATTTCCGGAACGCCGCCGTTTACACTCGAACAGCACGATACCCGCGGCCACCGACACATTCAACGACGGAATGTGGCCCTCCATGGGAATGCGCACCAGCACATCGCAATGCTTGCGGACCTGCTCATGCAGACCCTTGCCTTCGCCGCCGAATACCAGGGCCGTGGGCGCGTGGTAATCGACGGCATCGTAATCTTCCGCGCCGCGCTCGTCCAGGCCGTAGATCCAATAGCCTTGCCGCTTCAATTCTTCGAGCGTACGATTGATGTTGGTGGCGCGCACCACGGGCAAGTGTTCGAGCGCTCCGGCGGCAGCCTTGGCGACGACGTCGGTAAGCCCCACCGCGCGCCTCTCGGGGATGACCACGCCGCCCGCGCCCGCGGCATGCGCCGTCCGGGCGATGGCGCCGAGATTGTGCGGGTCTTCCACGCCATCCAGCACCACCAACAACTGCGCGGCAGGCGCGACATCGTCCAATTCGGCATAGCGCTGCGGCGCCCCCATGGCCACCACGCCCTGATGCGCCGGCGTGCCGGCCAGGCGGTCGAGCCCGTTGCGTTCTTCGAAGCGCACGGAGACCGCCGCGCGGCGCGCCAAGTCGACGATCTCCTGCAAGCGCGCGCCTGCCGCACCCTTGGCGATCAGGATGCGATCGAGTGGGCGGCCCGCTTTGAGGCTTTCGAGTACGGGATTGATGCCGCTGAGTATGGCCATCGGCCTTACTGCTCGGGCATCAAATCCAGGCCGTTGTTGAAGCGGTTGGTGAAATTCGCCAGGGCCGCGATCAGCGTGATCTCGACGATCTGCTCGTCATTGTAATGCTGGTCCAACGCATCGCGCGTTTGTGCGGCGTCCCCGGTGCGGGTCAGCTCGCGGGCATATTCGATGGCCGCCCGCTCGGGTGCGTTGAAGCCGCCGTCCTGCCCGGCCTGAAGGGCGCGCATTTCACCTTCCGTGACGCCCGCCTTGCCCCCCGATGCCGTGTGCGCGGCCGTGCAATAGGCACATTTGTTGGTGTACGACACCGTCAGGTAAACCAGTTCCTTGGTGCGCCGGTCCACAGACCCCGGACCCATGATGGAGCCATAGAACGGCACGAAGTGTTTCAGCACCTCGGGCCGGTTGGCCATGGTGCGAAAGAAGCGATTGGGGTGGTTGGAGCGTTTCTCCAGGTCGGCTAAGAAGTCGTTTTGCGTCGGTTCGACGAGTTTGATCGCGGTTGCCATGTACCCAGTATAGTGGGCACGCCCTTTGCGTGTGAAGGCTACGCGCTGCTCAGCGGGGACGCGTAACGGACACGGATATCATGGTGGTAATAGTCCGAGTTCGCGAACTTCTCCTGGAAGATGCGCTCCCAGCGGGCGTTCTCCTGGCAGGTGCGGCATAGGCCGCACTGGCAGCGTCCGGAAGCGCGCCGGGACTTGGCCGGACGGGCTTGCGGAACCTGTTCCAGCCGGGCAGGGGCGGCAGCCGCGGCCTTGCGCGGTGGTGGAGCGTCGTCGCACTCGGGCGCGATGTTGGGCATGGTCTCCCATGGCAGCAACTCATGCGGGGCGCGCACACTCCGGCGGCGTCCGGACGTCGAGCGCAAGGCGCTGAACGCGTAAAGTACCTCGCCGAAGGTCGCCAACTCAAAACCAGTGGACTGAAGCGTTATCGATTCGTTAACCATTGGGACTATGAACCTCCTATGGCCAAGCAGACAATTAACCGTGAACTTGATAATAGTATCGTGAATGAAATTCGAGTTCAATATGTAAGATTAACCAAAGACAACTTTATTTGATAAAAAACCCGCCAGTGGTGCGGATTTGCAGGGGTTTGGATGGCGAAGCTCCTTCTCTGGCAATAGAAAAGACGCCGTATCCAGATAAGAAAAGTAGACTTTATTCGCGGGGCGCCGTTGTGCAACCCAAATATCGTAGCCGGCGACCGGCGCCGGCCACCAGCCTGCGGGATTTCGGTCGAGCTTTCAGCGAGCACTGGTCAGTTTGGCTGTGGGGCAGGATGGTGTCCTGTGCGCGACCCCAGACGCTAGGCCGGGAAATCGGCGCAAACTGGGCCGATTAACAATCGGCCTGCAGGTTGCCAACCTGCCCCACCAGCACGCTCCAGGAAGGCGATGGCAGAGTTGGCCCGGTAGATCCAACCGCGCGGTGGTAAACTCGAAATTGCATGGCAGCCACAACCATCGTGCCGGTCGAAGAATACTTGCGAACCAGCTACGATCCCGATGTGGAGTACGTGGACGGCGCATTGCTGGAGCGAAACGTGGGCGAGCGTAGACACAGCCGTCTGCAATCGCTGTCAAGCGCAATTTTGATTTCACGCGAGAACGGGCGGTTCCACACTTATACCGAACAGCGCGTGCGCGTATCGCCGCAGCCTAAATATCGGGTTCCCGATCTATGCGCGATGGCTCTGCCCTATCAACGGGAGCCCGTCTTCACGCACCCGCCCCATTTGATCGTCGAGATTCTGTCCCCGGACGACGAACCGGCCGACATGCTGGAGAAAATCGCCGATTACCTAAAGTTCGGCGTCCCGCACATCTGGATCCCCGATCCGTACCGCCAGCGGCTTCAGGTAGCCGACCGCGCGGGTCTCCATGACCGGCCTGAGCTCGTCGTCGAGACCGAATTGGCAGGGCGCTTGGATTTCGGGGAGCTTTTTGCCAGGCTGGACGAGCCGAGCGAGTGAGATTTCCGATCGGCCGAATATGGCAAGAAGACCAGACGAAGGCGCGCAGTTTGTTCGGTATTTCGGCCCATTGCTCGATGCACTTCGCGAATTGGGCGGGTCGGGGACACCGGACGAGGTAGTCGAGCGAATTGCCTCCGGCCTGCATCTAAGCGATTCCATCCAAAACGAGTTGCTCCCGTCCGGGGAGCCACGCTATCGGAACCAAGTGGCATGGGCGCGGTTCTATCTTGTTCGGGAGGGACTTGTGGGTTCCTCGAGACGCGGAATTTGGAGCCTGACGGAGCGTGGCCGGGCGACCCATCTGACGCCAGAACAGAGTCGCGAGATATTCCTGAAGTGGGTGCGTTGGTTCCAAGCACAGCGAATGGCGCGGGCTGGCGAATCCGCGCCTGCACCAGAGCCGGTCGTAGTAGGGGAACCCGACGCTCTTCCGGTCGACTACCGCACCCAGGTGCTGCGGGTCATGCGTGGGTTGCCGGCATCTGGATTTGAGCAGTTATGTCAGCGGGTTTTGCGCGAAGCTGGTTTCACGCAAGTCATCGTGACCGGCCGCTCCGGCGATCAAGGCATCGACGGCTATGGCACGTTGCAAATCAATCCCCTCGTTTCGTTCCAGGTGCTATTTCAGTGCAAGCGCTACAAGGAGTCGGTGTCCGCGCCGCATGTCCGTGACTTTCGCGGCGCAATGGCGGGGCGTGCGGATAAGGGAATCATTATCACGACTGGCACGTTTACGGTGGAAGCGCGGCGGGAGGCTTCGCGCGACGGCGTGCCGCCCATCGAGCTTATCGACGGCGATAAGCTTGTCGATCTGCTTAAGAATCTGAAGCTTGGAATAAGAAGGGTCACGTCCTATGAAATGGAGGCGACGTTCTTCGACGAGTTCCAAGGATGAGCCATTGAATTACGGTCGGGGAGGTGCCTAACAATTTTGAGGAAACCGCTTCCTGACGGTCGCGGCTCAGCTGGGCCTCCGGCGGGGCCTGATGGAACGGAGTGTAGTAAACAGTCGCATTGAGTTCGCAGAGTTTACCGAGCCACGACCGTCAGGGAGCGGTTTCTGCCAGTCTGAAATCACCAAAACTGTTAAGACCCGGGTCGGGTTCTCAACACCTGATCGGGCCTGTAGCGGCGTAGAATAAAAGTCTGGTATGCATGTCGACGATTATAAGGTCGTGCTCTGCCGCAATCAGACGGATGGCTGGCGGGGATTCCCGCAATCCCAGGCTGTTAGACACTGATGATGACGACGGAAGAGGCCCTGGCGGAACTTGAACGGGTGTTCGAGACGATTGCCGCCGAACACCGCTGCCAAGGCCTGTCCCTGCCGATGGCGAAATTGTCCATGCCTAGCGGCCGGGCTGAGTAGTTTCGCCGCGTCGCCATGCGGCTCGGATTCGAACTGCAGCGTCAAACCGGAAGTCACGAGTGCTGGGTTCATCCTCGGAATTAGCGAGCAGGAGTTTCGCAAGCTGATGTAGGCGGCGCAACGTGTTCTACTTCGCGTCCCGCCAGTTATCCCCGATCCCCACATCCACCAGCAACGGCACTTCCAGCCGGTAGACCTGCTCCATCTCGCGCTTCGCCAGCGTCGCGATGTCCGCCGCTTCTTCCGCCGGGGCTTCGAAGACCAGCTCGTCGTGCACCTGCAGCAGCATGGCCGCTTGCCCGCCGCGCCGTCGCATCTCGCCATCAATGTGGACCATCGCCAGCTTGATCAGGTCGGCCGCGGTTCCTTGCAGCGGCGAATTCACCGCCGTGCGCTCCGCGAATCCGCGCGCGTTCGGATTGCGGCTGTTGATATCCGGAATGGGCCGCTCGCGCCCCAACAACGTGCGCGTGACGCCCGTGCGCCGCACCTCCGCGATGGTGGCGTCGATGAACCTGCGAACCCCTGCGTAGCGCGCGAAGTAGCTCTCGATGTAGACCTGCGCCTCGCGTTGGGTGATACCCAACTGCGCGGCCAAACCAAACGCGCTGATGCCGTACACGATCCCGAAATTCACCGCCTTGGCGTTGCGGCGAGCTTCCGGCGTGACCATCAGCGGCGGCACGCCCATCACCTCCGCGGCCGTGCGCGTGTGGATATCTTCGCCGTTGCGGAACGCTTCCACCAGCACCGCATCGCGCGACATGTGCGCCAGCAACCGCAGCTCGATTTGCGAGTAGTCCGCCACGATCAGCTTCCAGCCCGCGCGCGGCACGAACGCGGCGCGGATCTCGCGCCCCAACTCGGTGCGGATGGGAATGTTTTGCAGGTTCGGGTTTGACGACGATAGCCGGCCAGTGGCCGCGCCCGTTTGATTGAAGCTGGTGTGCAGCCGCCCGGTCTGGGGGTCGATCAGCGCGGGCAGCGCGTCCACGTAGGTGCCCTTCAGCTTGGTGAGCTGCCGGTATTCGAGCACCTTGCGTACGATCTCGTGATCCGCCGCGAGATCCTCCAGCACGTCCGCCGCGGTCGAAATAGTCTTGCCCTTGCCGTATTTCACCGGCGCGGGCAGCCGCAGATCTTCAAACAGAATCCGCCCCAATTGTTGCGGCGAGCTGATGTTGAAAGGCTTGCCCGCCAGCGTGTGGACCTCCGCGGTCAGCCGCGAGATGTCGCGCTCCATTAGCTCCGAGAGCCGCCCCAGTTCGGCGCGGTCGATGCGAATGCCCGTGCGCTCCATGCGCGCCAGCACGCGCGCCAGCGGCAGCTCGATTTCCGCGTACAGCTTTTCCAGGCCGCGCTCGACCACCGCCGGGCGCAGCACTTTGTAAATCTCCAGCGTGATATCCGCATGCTGCTCCGGCGCCGCTTCCAGCTTCAGGTCCAGCCGTCGGCGCGATTGTTCCTCCAGCGGGCAGCCCGATGGATCGGCATCCAGCAAGAATGCGTACAGCATGATGTCGTGATCGAAGCCGCCGCCCTGAATGCCCAGCTTATCGAGCGCCAGCAGTGCGGACTTCACGTCACACGCGATCTTGGGCCGCGTGGCGTCTTCCAGCCACGGCCTCAGCGCATCGATCGGCGACAGTGGAGCGGAGCGCCCCTCGCCCGATTTCCACGCCGCTCCGATGGTGCTGGGGGTGATGTCGAGGGCGAACTCGCCAGCGCTAGTTTCCGCGATGGCCACCGCCACCGGCGTGTTCGCCGGAATCGTGCGCAGCCATACGGCCAGCGCCGCGGCCGATTCCAGCGCCTGGTAATCGCGCGCGCGTGTGTCTTCGCTGGGTCCCAGTTCCCTCAGCAGACTGTGAAATTCCAAGTCCTTGTAGACCAGCTTCAGCGCGTCCGGGTCCGCCTCGCGCGCGCGTACCGATTCCAGTTCGAATTCGATCGGCACCGCCGTATCGATGGTCGCTAGGCGCTTGCTCATCAGGATGCGCTCGACGTTGTTCTGCAGGCTCTCGCGATACATCTTGCGCTCGACCTCGGCGGCGCGCTCGATGGCCGCCTCCACGGAGCCGAAGCGCTCGATCAGATCCCGCGCGCCTTTGTCGCCGATGCCCGGCGCGCCTGGAATGTTGTCGATGGCGTCGCCCTTGAGCGCGAACAGGTCGGCCACCTGCGCCGGTGTCACACCCAGAAACTCCTTGACCTTGGCCGGGTCGTACCATTCATCGTCCTTGGCGGGATTCAACATGGAGACGCGCTCGCTGACGATCTGCATCATATCCTTGTCGCTGGAGACGATGACCACCTGCATGCCGGCATGCTCCGCGCGGCGCGCGATGGCGCCGATGACGTCGTCGGCTTCGAAGCCGGCGAATTCCAGGATGGGTATCCGCATGGCTTCCAGGATGCGGCGGATGTGCGGGATCTGCTCGCCCAAGTCCGGCGGCATTTCGGTACGGTTGGCCTTGTACTCGGCGAACTCGGCCATGCGCGCCACCGGTGCGCCGCTCTCGAAAACGGCGGCCATGTACTCGGGCGCGTAGCTCTTGGCCAGCTTGCGCAGCATGTTATTGAAGATGTACGCGGCCTCGGTGGAGAGTCCCGCGCTGGTGCGCATGGGGGGCGCTGCGTTGCGTGCGCGCGCGTGGTAGGCGCGGAAAATGAAGCCGAAGGAGTCGATGAGGAAGAGCCGGGGTTGGTGCGGCACAAGGTTATGGTAGCTTACGTGGGTGGTGGGCCGGTTGTTCGATTCGAGATAACGCGACGGGCGGCAGGAATCGAGTTACTGTTTCAGTTTTCCAAAGCCGTGGCCACTTCAACACACACCCAATTAGATTCTGATGCTATTTAGGTCGTTGATGAGGGCACCAAGCAAATTCGTTTGAACGATGACAAACTTCTCCGGGTCCAAGGACCCTGGCGTCGCAACGCCGCTGTACTTCTGGAATACGCCACCCACCTTCCGTCGTTTCGCCTTCACCTTGGTTGCCTTTCCGTGGTCCAGGTCGTGCTGAAGGTCCGTTCGAAGGTCGTTCACATCGGTGAAGGCCGGCAGCGGCTGATCCTGCAGCCTGTCGGACGGGCCTTCGTGAAATAAGAAATAGAGGTTCTCAACCAGCGCCTTGTACCCTTGGAAGTCCTTTACGGGAATTCCGATGCTGTTTTGCGCCTGAACAGTCCGATTTGTCGGTTTAAACAGGTCTGATCCCAACTTTGATGCGTACTGAGAATTCAGCAGGGCAACGGCGTCCGAGATCGTCGTCGCTAGCGACCGCATAGACGAGGCGGACGCCACTTCGCTAATTGCGAGGGTGTCTAGGCACTCGGCCATCTGCGGGAAGGCCGATAGGAGTTTGCGCGTCAGAATAATTTGTCGAATTTGTGCGCCCCTCTTAATGTTGGCGTTCACCGTTCGCTAAAACTCCAGGTAGTCCTTGTCGATCGCTCTATTGCCCAACTCGATCTGGCGGTTGAGTTCAGAAAGAAACTGCAAAAAGAATGTACCCAGCCTCGCTATGGCGCTCGGGCTGCCTTTAATGCTATCGACGAGGCGACACGTCAGAGTGAGAGCGGATTGGACAACAGTTCGGTTGCGGAACCGATCCTTCTGCGGCGGACTCAGCGCATCCAAGATGTCCAAAGAAGACCTAATCCGCTGTGCGCTTCTCGACTTCGACGAGAAGTTCTTGCCCGACTCCAGAACAGCCTTCAGCTCATCGAATCGAAGACCGGCATCAATTCCCTCAATTTCGATCGCCATCACCTTGCACAGGATGTCGAAGTACCCATACCGCCTGTCGCTCACCGGGATCGAAGATAGAAACTTGTGCTTCGTCGTCTCCTTTATGAAGTCCCTGAGACGGCTGTCCATTGAGTTCAGTTTTTCGCTGCTAGTCAGGGGAAGGCCATTCTGCAATCGCTGAAAGAACTGCTTGACATCCTCGTCCGCCGCGTCTTCGAGCTGGTCGTACCGTATATCGTAGTCGTCGAAGGCATCCGAGATCCTCGCGGGCAGGTCTTTGTAGAGGCGCCCGCCGAATTCAGCGGCAGTCTCGTTGCTTAATGGCAAGTTATTGTCAAAAAACTCGAAGATGCTTGTCAGCCTTTGCTGCCCGTCAACTACCTCATACTGTTCCTCTTCAATAGACGTCTCAGGAAATAGAATTTGGGAAGCTTCCATCCCCGGAGTATAGAATCTATCAGCGCCTGTTGCCGCGCGCGCCCCCACACTTTTTGGCGCTGCCAATCTGGGATCTCGTACCGGTCTCTACGCTTGTAGATCTTGTCGATCGCCCGCTTGTCCGATGTCATCTTCATAATTGCCTCCCTACAGTCTCTCTCGAACTGGCGGCGATGGGCAGCTTCCCGTGTTCGATAGGCGGTGTCGCCCCTCGCCGAACCAAACCAACCGCGTGGGACCCACGGCATCGAACTCGGAAGCGAACAGGCAAACCCTCCCGCAGCGTGACGCAGCCACTTTTTCAGTGCGACGGTACACCGCGTCGGGAACGCCACGCCGAGAGTCATGGCGCACCGTACCGGACGCCCTCAGCCTTGGATAAGGGCCGCGATGTCTTCCTGACAGCCGCGGAAGCTCCGGCGGCAGACCTCCTCTTCTTGCGGAATGCGCCCCGCATGCTGCCCGCCGATATACTGCAATTGTCTTCCTCCCTAGCCAGCCGGAGGAAAGCCTCGTCCATCATCTTCGGCAGCCTCATACAACGCCCCTCGATGCCCAGGGCCTCGGCGTAGCTTCGCTGGAAGAGGCAATAGGCTGCGCCCGTATCGAGGCTGGCGACCAGGTCGATACGCTCTTCGCCGGCTCGCAGCACGACGGGCAGGGCAATCGAATCGCCAGGGCCGGCGTAGGAATGCCGCGCGGCAAAGCTGACCCGGAAAGCAATTCCTACCAGCCTCCAAACGCTAGTGGAGGTTCCTTCGGAATCCGGATCAATAGAGGGTGTTGGATGCCTTCCGCCCGGGCTTGTTGCAGAACGGCAACGTGGAGCGCAGTTCGTCCGTCACGGTCACGACAAGATGCTGCTGTTCCGCGAATGGGAGCGATTCGAGCGGGCGAAGAACACCGGACTCGTACACGACTTCCAACTGCCTGATCATAGCCTGATTGTACCGTGGCCGCGTCGCCGACCGCGAAGATAATCCTAATTCTTATGCTACCGCCGGCCGCGCGCAGTAATCGAAAAGAAGCTGCCACTCAGCGCGCTGGATTTCCCGCGCGCGACCCTCCAGTTCCGAGCCCGGCTGCCGCCGCGCCTGCTCGCACAGCTCGATGAACGCAAACGGATCCCACGGCCCCTCCTGCCCGGCCGCGCGCGCCGCGCCGGAAAGATCGGATGCGCTCCCGCCTGCCGGAACCAATACGCCGCGTTGCCTGCATCCGGCTCCTGCCGGTGTACGATGGCGTGCCAGTAGCTGCCATCCGGCGTGCCGATGTCCTGCGCAATACCGTGCGCCTCCTCGAAGCACGAGAAGTACACGTAAAGCCCGCTGAGCGCGGCTTCCGGCGCCCGCGCTCCGGGGAACAACTGGGCTGCGGAAGCCGCCCGCAACCGCTCGCGAGCCGCCGACGAACAGCGCTCCATCGCCAGCGGCATCAGCCGTTCGCCATTGCCGTCCAACGCCAGAATCGCAACAACTTCCGTGCTGTAATCCAAGTTCATACCCACTAATTTAACCGGCTATTCGTGACACCCTTTGTCATATTTCGCTTCACAATATGTTGACCGCGCGCGCCGCCAACAGTGCCAGCGTGGCCAGCGATATGGTGGACTGCACCATCATCATGCCCTTCGCCCATCGCGACAAAACCGGAACATCCGTGGGAGAAAAGGCCGTGCTGGTATTGAACGCCAGGAACAGGTAATCGACGAAGCCGGGCAGCCAGTCGCAGTCTCGGTCGCCGAGCGTCATCTGCGGGAACAGGAATGCGCCTTCGGTGTGTTCGCCGCGCAGTTCGCGTTGATTGGGTCCGCCGGCATCCAACCGCCAGTACCACGAGGCGAACACCAGGATGTTCGAGATCCACAGCGCCACAGCGGAGCGCAGCAGGACGGGCGCCGGTTGCTTATGGTCCAGCAGGGCGGCGATGAGCAATGCGAGCGCGCCAATCATGGCGGCCGTGATGAGGACCAAGATGGTGTATCCGACGATCTGATTGAGCCGGAACTTGGACCGACGGTACAAAACCATGCCCGCGAGGGAAAGCGGCGCCACGACTGCCAGCGCCAGCCACCCCGGTCCGGGACTCAGGGACTCCGGCAGAGCCCAATACAGCCCGCCCACCGACAACACGGCCACGATCGCCGGCCAGCGCGGTTCGCGGCGCGGAACGGGTGCACCCAACATACGCCCATTGTCGCCGATTCACCCGGAGGCTATCCAATGTAGTGGTTGCTCCGGAATCGACCATCCTCGCCGCAATGGGGCCGATTGACAATCGGCCCGCAGGTTGCCAACCGTTGCCAACCTGCCCACAAAGCAGGTCACATGGCGGCGATCACCGCATCGGTAAACTCCGCTGTGCCCGCCGTGCCGCCCACATCCCGCGTCAAGTGCTTGCCCTCCGCGTAAATGCGCTCTACGGCGCGTTGCAGCATCTGCGCGGCCGCCCGCTCCCCGATATGCGCCAGCATCAGCGCGGCCGATTGCATCAGCGCCGTTGGATTGGCCAACCCTTTTCCCGCAATATCCGGCGCCGTGCCATGTACCGCTTCGAAAACCGCGTGGCGGTCGCCGATGTTTGCGCCTGGCACGATGCCCAGCCCGCCCACCAGCCCCGCCGCCAGGTCCGAAACAATATCGCCATATAAGTTCGGCAGCACCAGCACGTCGAACGTCTCCGGCCGCATCACCAGTTGCATGCAGGCGTTGTCCACGATCAATTCCGTATACTGGATCTCGCCGTATTCACCCGCCACCGCCCGGCAGCACTTCAGGAACAGGCCGTCGCTCATCTTCATGATGTTGGCCTTGTGGATGGCGGTGACTTTCCGCCGGCCTTCCTGCCGCGCCCACCCGAAGGCCGCCCGCGCAATCCGCATGGACGCCGTCTTGGTAATGATCTTGAGGCTCTCCACCACGTCCGGAATCACCTCGTGTTCGATGCCGGAGTACAGGTCTTCGGTATTTTCGCGGAAGATGGCCATGTCGAGCGCTAGGTCGCTAAAGCGCGTCTTCAAGCCCGGCAGCATGCGCACCGGCCGGAAGTTCACGTACAGCCCCAGCTTCTTGCGCAACGCCACGTTGATGCTGGGGTGCCCGCCGCCGATGGGTGTGGCCGTGGGACCCTTCAAACCCACGCGGGTACACTCGAGCGAAGCGAACACGTCGTCCGGAAGCAACTGTCCCAGGTCTTCGAGGGCCTTCGCGCCGGCCTCCACGCGCTCCCATTCCACGTCCACTCCGGTGGCTTCCACTGCCCGCGCGGTGGCCACGGCCACTTCCGGTCCGATCCCGTCCCCTGGTATCAAGGTGATTTGGCGCGCCATTCCCTTATTATCCCGCTATCATAATGGGGTGCCACAATGATTCCCGATTGGCCCTCCGAGCGCCGCCAGATGGTGGACCGCCAGCTCCGCAGGCGCGGCATCCGCGACCCGCGCGTCCTGCATGCCATGCTGGCCATCCCTCGCGAGGAGTTCGTGCCGCACGACTGCCGTGTCTGCAGCTACCAGGACCAGCCGCTGCAGATCGGATATGGCCAAAGCATTTCGCAGCCGTACATGACCGCGCTGATGGCCGAGCTGCTGGAATTGACTGGCACGGAAACCGTGCTGGATGTGGGCGGCGGTTCAGGCTATCACGCAGCCGTGCTGGGCGCGCTCGTGGCGCGCGTGGTTTCCATCGAGATCATCCCGGCCCTCGCGCGCCTAGCCGAACAGAACCTGTCGCGCACCGGACTCGGCGGCAACATTACGGTGATCCGCGGCGATGGATCGCAAGGCTGGCCCGATGCCGCGCCCTACGCCGGCATCTCGGTGGCCGCCGCCGCGCCGGAAATTCCGGAGCCTTTGCTGGCGCAGCTCGGGGATCCTGGCCGCCTGGTCATCCCGGTCGGCGACCGGCAGGACCAGGAACTGCGCGTGATCGTAAAATCGGGAGGCGTCACCCACGAGCGCGTTGCTACCTTCTGCCGCTTCGTCCCCCTGCGCGGCGATGCGGGTTTTCGCTGACCATCCTTTCGCCAGCACCCGTCATTCGGAGGTACACTGTGATGTCCAATATGTCGAAATCCAAGATACTCCCTTGCACCATCGCTTTGGCCGCATCCGCGCTTCTGGCACAAGCTCCGGCACCGGCCCCCCTCATCCATCTCTATCCCGTGGCGCTCGACGCGAGCGGCCAGCCGGTGACCGACCTTACCGCGGCCGATTTCAAGATCGTCGACCAAGGCAAGCCGGAAACCGTCTTCGCTTTCCGCAAGCCCGCCGTCGGACCGGCCGCCCCTCTGGCGCCGCTGGAGCACTCCAACCGGCCCGGCGGCGCGATGCCGCACACCATCGCCATCCTCTTCGACCTGATGAATGAAAACCAGGCCGACCGGCTGGACACCTGGCACGCCTTGTCTAAATCGCTCGCGCAACTGGAATCCGGCAGTTCCCTGTATTTCTACCTGCTCAACCTGGAAGGCGAACTGGTCCCGATTCACGCGATTGGACCCAACTCCGCCGACGATGCTACCTGGCCGCACCAAGTGACCGAGGTTCTTGATAAGGCCATGAAAGCCGCCAGCCATGCCCGGCCAGTGCACGTGGGCCAGGAGGACCAGGTAAAAAAGACTTTCCACCAGATCGAGGCGCTCGCCGGCCAACTGGCCGCTTTTCCCGGCCGGAGGGACATCGTCTGGATCACGGACGGCATGCAAAATGTGTACAACCCCAAGCTTCCGTGCAGCGGGGACTGGGTAGATTGCGCTCTTTACGTCCCCCACCTGGCGGTGACGCTGGCACATGCTGACGTCGCGGTGAACCCGCTTTCATACAGCCGGGACCTCAGCACGGCAGTCAACCCCATGATGCAGATGGATACAAAAGGTCCGACCAATGGACCGCCAGTCAATTCCGGCAACGACCTGGGCGACGTGCTACAAAAAAATGTGCAGGGCGCACAGGGTGCGGATCCTGGCCTCGACTTGGCTCAAATGGCCCTTCTGACCGGCGGGGGCACCTATCTCCGGCAGGACATTCGCGCGGTCCTGAAGCAGGTGGCCACCGGCGACGCCAATTCTTTCGAGATTGCCTATGATCCGTCGGCGGAGAACTGGGACAATAAGTTCCACAGAATCCACATCTCCTGTGAGCGAGCGGGAGTCAAGCTTCAAGTCAGGGAGCGCTACTACGCGCTGGCGGATACGCGGCCGCCGGCGGAAAGGATGAAGGCGGTCCTGATGGGGGCTTTTCAAAGCCCCTCGGACGTGGCCGAGATCGGCCTGCGCACGAAAATTGCGCCAATAGGAGACAAGCCGGGGGTGCATCTGGAGGTCCGCATCAATCCATCGGACATCCTGCTGCGCGAGCAGGGCGGCAAGTTTACGGGCGCGGTATATTTCTTGATTTCCGATCGCGGCGCTTCCGGCCCGCTGGGCGAGCCGAGTATCTCGAGCTTCAATCTGGATCTAACGGCCGCGCAGCACGATACGGTGATGAAGGAAGGGATTCCTCTCTCGCAGGACCACCCTACCACCGACGCCGTACAGCAAGTCCGGCTGATTGTTCTCGATCAGAGCACTAACGCGGTCGGCTCGCTAACGTTTGCGGTAAAGTGAGCCGCACTTGTTCCAGCACGCGCGCCGGGTCCGGCTCTTCGACGCGTATGACTGACCCGGCGGGCCGCCAGCGCGCGAACATGCGGGCGCACGAGAACCCCGCAAACACGCTGATCAGCGGGACACCGCAAGCTGCCGCCACATGCTGCCCGGCCGAATCGTACCCCACGTAGAGCCGGCTGCCCGCGATGATCGATGCGAAGCCCGCGAACGATCCGGTCCAGCGATGGACTCGCGTTTGAACCGTCGCTCCGGATTGGGCTATCGCACGCTCCACGCGCTCGGCTTCTTCGCCGCCCGCGCCTTGATCGATGGTCAGCGGCTCGCCAGTCTGCGCCAGCAGCGCCAGCAGTTCCGCTTCGAACGGATCGGCGATTCGTTTGGCGGGATTCTCGCCGACGCCCAGGCTGATGGCTATGCCGGAGGGGGACAGGCCGGAGGCTTGGCCTACGGCGACGAACGGACCGGCGTCGCGGATGCCGAAGGTCTGCTCGGTCCAGTGGCGCGTTAGAACCGGCAGCGGGTCGTCCCCGTCGCCGCCATACGCGCGGCTTTCGAAGAAGTAATAGCTCTCCTCGGGGCATACCGGCAGCAGGCCAAGCTGGGTCAGGCGCGAATCGGGGTCGATCACGATGCTATCGGGCAGCGCCAGCGCCGCGCGCAGCTCCGGCCCTGCCGCCAGGCGCTCCTGCAGCGTGCCGCGGCGATAGTTCACCGGCACGTGGAGTATGCGCGGATCGGCGGCGAACAACTCCCAGTTCTTGCGCGGGCCCACCAGATAAATGTCCGCTACCGGAAAGCGGCGCTTGGCCGCATCCAGGATGACGCTGGTGACGGCGACATCGGCGCCCAGCGTCACGCGGGAGAGCACGAAGACGGTTCGCGGCTCGCAGGTAATGAGGCGCGGAACGCGCACACGCCGGTAGCGTTCAACAAGCGCCGCGCTTTCTTCCGGCGCGATGGCTTCCGCGAACAGCGCCGCAGAGGTGTCGCACAACGCGGGCTCGAAGCGGTCGGCCAAGCCTTCCGCGACCACCCGGAACAGCGCGTCGGAGCACTCGCCGTCCACCAGCGCGCGCAGCAATTCCGGCGGCCACGCCTCGCCACGCAGGCAGCAGCCCAACAGAAGTGCGGCGCGTTCGTTACAGGAAATATTTGCCAACGATCAAGTCCAGTTTGCGCCGGGTCGCTTCCGGCACCAGTTTGCGGTCGGTGATGATAGCGTGCGCCAACGCCGACCCGCACTTGCAGCTTCGCGCGGCGGGCATGCGCTCGACGGCGGCTGCTACCACTTTGCAGGCGTTTTCGGCGTTTTTCACCAGGTTCGCGATGATGTCCGTCACCGTGACGGCGTCGTGCTCCGGATGCCAGCAATCGTAATCGGTGACCAGGGCGACGGTCACGTAGCAGATCTCGGCTTCGCGCGCCAGCTTGGCCTCTTGCAGGTTAGTCATGCCGATGACGTCCATGCCCCAGCTTCGGTAAAGGTTCGACTCGGCGCGCGTGGAGAATGCCGGACCTTCCATGCACAAGTAGGAACCTCCTTTGGCAGCAGCGACTCCGGCGGCAGCGCACGCCTCGCTCACGACTTGGGCGAGCTGCGGGCAGATGGGATCGGAGAAACCTATATGGGCCACCAACCCTTCGCCGAAGAACGTGGAGATACGGCCGCGCGTGCGATCCACGAACTGATCCGGGATCACGAAGTCGAGGGGCTTATGTTCCTCCTTCAGCGATCCTACCGCGCTCAGCGAAATGATACGCTCCACGCCCAGCGACTTCATGGCGTAGATGTTCGCGCGAAAATTCAACTCGGAGGGCGAAATGCGGTGCCCGCGCCCGTGCCGCGCCAGAAACGCCACGCTCTGGCCGGCCAGCTTGCCAACTATGAGATTGTCGGAAGGCGCGCCGAACGGCGTCTCCACGACGACTTCTTCCTGGGCTTCGAATCCGGGCATGTGGTAGAGACCACTGCCGCCTATGATGCCTATTTGCGATTTTGACATTTGACCTCCTGCGAACTGACGCGGCGACACGGCGACGCGGCGACGCGGCGATCCTACCGCTTGTAACAACTGCGGCACGCCGGTTCCATCCGTCGCTACAGTGCGAATTATTGGGGGAGGGTGCCCGTCCTGCGCGAGGCTTAGGGCGCTTTGGATTTCCCGTTCCATACGATCGGCTCCGGGCTGGTCCGATTTGTTGATCACAAAGACATCCGCGATCTCCATGATTCCCGCCTTGATGGCTTGTACGTCGTCGCCCATGCCTGGCACTAACACTACGACTGTGACCTGCGCCACGCCGGCAATCTCGACTTCGGCCTGACCCACCCCCACCGTTTCGATGATGACGAAGTCTTTGCCCGCCGCGTCCAGCAGCGTGACCAGATCGCCGGTAGCTTGCGCCAGTCCGCCGGATGCTCCGCGCGTGGCCATGGAGCGGATGAAGATGCCGGGATCGGCGTGATGGTCGAGCATGCGGATGCGGTCGCCCAGAATCGCGCCGCCCGTGCGCCGGCTGCTGGGGTCCACCGCGATGATTCCGGCTGTGCGGCCCTGGCGCCGCAACTCGCGCGCCATCGCATCCACCAGCGTGCTCTTCCCTGCCCCGGGCGGACCCGTGATGCCCACCACCACCGCATGTCCGGCGCGCGGCTGCAACTCGCGCAGGACCTCCAACGCCCGCGGGTCGCGATTCTCGATCCCCGTGGCGGCGCGGGCCAGCGCGCGTGCATCGCCTTCCGCAATCTTGCGCGCCCAATCCGTCATCAGCTTTTCAGAAGTTGCCGCGCGATCACCAGCCGCTGTATTTCGCTGGTGCCTTCACCGATAGTACAGAGCTTCACGTCGCGGTAGAACTTCTCGACAGGGTAGTCTTTGATGAAGCCGTAGCCGCCGTGGATCTGCACGGCCTCGTTGGCCACGCGCACGGCGGCCTCTGAGGCGAACAGCTTCGCCATGGCGGATTCCTTGGTGACGCGCTTTCCGTGATCCAGCATCCAGGCGGCGCGGTAGTTGAGCAGGCGCGCGGCGTCGATGGAGGTGGCCATATCCACCAGCTTGTACTGTATGGCCTGGAATTCGGAGATGGGCCGGCTGAACTGCCGCCGCAGCTTGGAATAGCGTAGCGCGGCATCGTACGCCCCCTGCGCCATGCCGATGGACAGCGCCGCAATCGAGATGCGTCCGCCATCCAGAACCTTCAGGCTATCCACAAAGCCCTCGCCGCGCTTGCCGAGCAATTGCGTCTGCGGGATGCGGCAATTCTCAAAGATCACTTCGCCGGTGGCGCTGGCACGCAGCCCCAGCTTGTTCTCCTTCTTGCCGGGGCGGAAGCCCGCCGTGCCCCGGTCGATAATAAAAGCCGAGATGCCGTGTTGCGCGGCGGTGCGGTCGGTCACCGCCATGGCCACGCAGACGTTGGCGAAGTGGGCGTTGGTGGTGAAAGTCTTGGCGCCGTCGATCACCCAGCATTCGTTTTCCAGGCGGGCCGATGTGCGCGTGCCCGCCGCATCGGAGCCGGCTTCAGGCTCGGTCAGGGACCAGCAGCCGAGCCACTCGCCCGATGCCAACCGCGGAATGTAGCGGCTGCGCTGCTCGTCGGTGCCCATCTTATATATGTGGTTGCCGCACAGCGAAGTGTGCGCGGCCACGATGATACCCACCGAGCCATCCACACGGGACAGTTCCTCGATGACGATGCTGTACTCGATGTAGCCCAGCCCTGCCCCACCCAGGTCTTCCGGAAAGATGGCGCCCATGTAGCCCAGCTTCCCGAGCTTGCGGATGACTTCCATGGGAAAGATCTGATCTTCGTCCCACTCCATGACGTGCGGCGCGATTTCCGCTTCGGCGAATTCGCGCACGGATTTGCGGAGCTGAATTTGTTCGGGCGTGTATTCAAAATCCATACTGGTGGGGCAGACCCCCTGGTCTGCGCGAGTCCCCCTGGACCCGCTCTTTGCTCGAAGAAGCAATTCCTTGACCATTGTGACAGGCCGACGAGGGCGTCGGCAGCGGTCCAGGGGGACCGCCCCACAATTGGTGCTTACACTATTTCCTCCCGCGCGGCGTCCCACCATACCGCGCGCTGCAGGCGATAGCTCTCCACCGCCATGCGGCAGGCGATCGAAACGCGGAAGCCCAGCTCGAACGGGCAGTTGGCCTCCTGTCCCGAACGGATCGAATCCAGGAAATTTTGCATGTGCGCGTTGGGCGCGGTGCGCGTCGATCCCAGCATCTCCACGCGATCCGGGCGGTTGACCTTTTGCGGCAAATAGCGGATCTGCTGGCTCTTTGAGATTGTGCCGTCCGTGCCCAACACGTCTTCGGTGCTGCCAAGCTGGTTGTTGCCGAAGCCCGAATCCCACGAAAATAAAATCTCTTCGTTATGTTCCAGCGTGACGTTCATGGTGTCCGGCACTTCGCGCCCGTCCTTCCACAGATATACGCCACCCACCATGTTGGCCGTGTGCGGGATGCGCAACCCGATCACCTTGTACCAGAAGGCCAGTTGATGGCACATGTTTTCGTAAACGTTGCCGCCGGAATAATCCCAGAACAAGCGCCAATTGATGTAGCGGTCGGCGTCGAATTCGTGCGCGGGCGCCTCGCCCAGGAAGGCGTTCCAGATGATGTTTTCCGGGGTCATATCGGGAAGGACAGGCCGCGTCCACTGCGGCTTGCCGTGCGGCGTGTTGCGATACATGTGCGCGTGGATGGCCGTGATTTTGCCGACGCCGCCCGCCTTCAGGAAGTTGACCGCGTCCCGCACCTGCCCGGACGAGCATCCCTGGTGCCCGATCTGCACCGTGCGCTGGCCGGCGCGCTCGAAAGCTGCGCGCATGCGCTTGGCATGCTCCACGCTGAACGCCATGGTCTTCTCCTGATAGACGTGTTTGCCGGCGTCGAGCGCGGCGACGAAATGTTCGCAATGCAGGTGCTGCGGCGTGGCGATAAGCACCGCGTCGATGCTCTTGTCGTCCAGCAGATGGCGGTAGTCGAGGTAAGTCTTGGCGCCGGGCGCGATGGCGCGCGCGTCTTCTAGGCGCTTGGTGTAGATATCCGCGACGCCCGCGAATTCCGTGTTCGGACAGGCCAGCGCCTCGCGCATGATCTGCGTGCCGCGATCGCCGGGGCCGATAATGCCGAGACGGATGCGGCCGCTCGCAGCCAGCACGTTGGGCGCGGCGATGGCGCCAGCCAGACCGCTGGCCACTTTGCCGATAAAAATCCGGCGAGACTGCATGGAAACTCCTTCGAGAGCACACGTCAGCGCAGACGGACGGATGGGCGCTTAAGGATCAGGATAGCATTGCGGGTTTATGGCGCGCTTTTGAAGCGTAACCGATGAGACGCCAGCGAGTGAAGGTGGCGATGCCCGCATTGAAGCCGGGCATCGCCCGTGCGGAACTAATGGAGCGTGATCTTCGCCGCGCCCTTTATTGTGACCGTGCCGATCGTGGTGGAAACGTCGATCGTAGCCGCTCCTGCCACGCCCCCGGTGAAACTCACGGGGCCGACCTCAACGACCTCAACTACATTTTTCGCAATGGTGCCGATCAAGCCGGAATATGAGAAGATAGTGGTCGCCGGACTGCCCTGCGTCACCGTGACGGCGATGGTGGCCGTGCCGGTCGCCGTAGTAGTCTGGAACGTGTAATAGATCTGGCCGCAACCGGAGCAGCTCTTCGACCAAATCTGCTCTGGCGTGCCGACGACGAGGCCGCCCGCCATGATGCCGGCGCAATCGGTGGACCCGCCGAAGCAGGGCCAGTCGCCGCTAGCCGGCGGATTCGGACCCATGCCCGTGATCCCCTGGTACATGCCCGGAGAAGTAGCGTCCGGTGATACGTCGGTGATGTGACCGACAGCGATAGCTCTGACCTGAGCGTCTCCAGCCAGATCTTGTGCCAGCGCTTGCCGGCCGCAAATGCCGCAAGCCAGAACTACGGCCAGGGCGATAAATAAAGGCATACGAACTTTCGTCATTTAATGGACTCTCCAAATTGGGGTGCGGCGCCGGTTCGTTTGACCCGGCGTGATCGTAGTATGCTCCCATCCACGGTGACTGTCAACGGAAAGCTACTGAGAAAAGTACAAGAAGTAATGTAACAGCCGTACCAGGTGTTCTAAGCCAAATCCGCACGGGATCGGCGGCCGGTGAACTGCCCTTCTTTTCGGCCACGTAGTACCCGACCTCCGCGGAATCGACTTCTGGCTGGCGCGCCGATGTGTGGCGCATGCGCTAGGCGGGCCCGGCCGTCTGCCATGATTGGAGAGAGGAAGTTTAGGCAGAAAGTCCCCCTGTCTGACTTTCGGAAGGTTCCATTCCTATGTCCGCCGCTTTAGTTAAACTGCAAAGGAAAGGCCATGGTATCCCCCGGAGCCTGCGGGAAGAGGCTGGCGTGATTGAAGGCTGCCTTCTTCAGATCGAAGTCCTTATTCCACTCGCTCCGCTTGGCCGGCTTGGCCTTTGCCTTCGTCTTGGCTGCCTTTGCGGGTTCTTCGCTGTTTCAAGTGGGTAGCGGGGTCAGATCGAGTTTGCCTGCGATGAGGTAAATGATGGTGGCAAGGTTGCGCTCGGAGCGATAGCCACGGGCTTTGGCCTTGGCGGCCTGGAC
>Ga0182015_10002201_pt1 | contig 24150 bp, 18 predicted proteins | sample 712P3MmetaG_FD_120478 | JGI IMG/M metagenome (GOLD analysis project Ga0182015, IMG submission 120478) | Permafrost microbial communities from Stordalen Mire, Sweden - 712P3M metaG | ecosystem: Environmental > Terrestrial > Soil > Wetlands > Permafrost | place: Sweden: Stordalen | collected...
ATCCCACTTGACTCACCTTCCCACCTGGCGTATGCTCTCGCAATGGCAACTCCCACGATCATCAAGAACTCCGAATTCGAACTGGTCTCGGAATTCGCTCAGCCCGACGCGAAGAAGCGCCTCTCATTGGGTCAATCGCTTCGCGTAGCCACGGCATTCAACATCTATCGCAATTCTCTCGGCCAGTTCATCCTCGACCCGGTGAAGGCCATTCCAGCTTCAGAGATGTGGCTCTACGAGAATGCTGATGCTCTTGCCAGCGTGAAACAGGGTCTGCGTGAATCAGCCGAGGGAAAGAGCGTCAATCGAGGCTCGTTTGGAAAGTTCGCAAGAGAATAGAGGCAAGACATAGATATGAAATGGTCAAGACAAAGATAAGAAAAGGTCGGGAATGGTACGAAGGATCGTATTCACGCCCACGGCGAATGCACAGCTGACAGCACTGGAAAAGACGCCATCGCAGACTGCGCTCCTGAAGCAGGTTCGCAAAGCCCTCGGTTACCTGGAAATCGATCCGCACCATCCAGGCCTCCAGACACACGAGTTCACTTCGCTCTCCGGCGTTCACGGCGAAGAAGTCTTCGAAGCCTACGCCCAGAACAACACTCCCGGCGCGTATCGAATCTTTTGGCACTACGGCCCCGACGAGATCAAGCGGAAGAAGCGGGTCTCTGTCATCACCATCATTGCGATAACCCGCCACTCTTAATTGCATGCGTCGGCCACGCTGTCCAGAACCGTACACCGCCTTTCAAAACCGAACACCTTTATCGGACAAACATGCGCAGCGGAGCCGCCAATCCTATTGAGTATGAAGCTCTTGGCCCGCGCCAAGAGTCAGAAATTCTGGCCCCCGAATTGCTCCCAATCACGCATCTGCACCACCCAGGAGGCCCCCCATGGCGTATTTTGAGCGAGTTCGCGATGTCGTTTCCGGTCCTTTCAGCCCCGATATCATCCAGCAGCGGACAGCTACCGGGTGGCAAATGGTCTCCATCGAGTGGCGCCGCGAGCTGCCCGACTCAGAAACCCCGCCCGAAGGCGGATTCGTAGAAGACATCCCCTACGGCCTCCGCGTCTCCGACGATTGCAGGCGCCTCGAAGTCCATCCCGCCGAGCACCAAACCCTCATGCTCATGATGGAGTTGCTCGTTCAGGATTTCAGTTACTCGGCCATCGTCAGCGATCTCAACGAGAAAGGCTTCCGCCAGCGCGACGGCCGCCCCTGGAGCCGCATTGCCGTCTTCAATATGATTCCCCGTCTCATTGAAGTCGGCCCCCGCTTCTTCAACTCCGCCGAGTGGGAGAAGCGCCGCCAGCGCTTCGCCAAGGCCAAAGCCCCAGACGTGCTCTAAAAGCTTTTCCTTCCCACCTCACCTTAGCAGCGGCCCCAGCGACCCCGGATTGTCCCCTCCGCGCGGATCCACCTGGAAATCCCACACCGACTGGTTGATGTCCGATGGCGAAATGATCTCCACCAGCGCATACTCTCCAATCGTCAACGTCTGCGCCGGCGTGATCTTCATCCAGTGCTTCCCCGGCATCACCTCGGCCTTCGCCGGAATCACATCCTCGTCCTGCGTCACGGTTCCAGTTGCGCTCATGTGGATGGCCCCCACAATCCGCACCGTGTTCCGCTCATCCACCCGCACAATTGCAAATCCCGAGCTAGGCGAGTGCGCGCCGTGCTTGCGTCCCGCAATCTCTTTCGCCCCGCCCGTGTTCATGGTCATCGGATGCGAAAGCACCGGCTCCGTTTCGTTGCTCACGTTCAGCGACAGGTAGATCGTCGGATCGTTCACATGCAGATGTACCTTCGCATGCGCCCCCTCCAGCTCGAGCGTCGCCTTCGATCCCGCAAGCGGATTAAGCGTGCTCAGCCCGTGCTTCGTCTTCGCATTCGCTGTCATCTCGCTCGGTAGCAACTCAACCAATTCGGGCGTCCCCTGGAAAGTGTCCAGTACAAACACCCCATCTTCGTCCGGCAGTTCCAGCCCCTTCGACACTTCGGGCCGGCTCGATTTCAGCTCCTCGCGTTCCGCGGTTTCTTCCTTGTCGATTGTTTCGGCCTCTTTCATGGCCGGCGAGGCGTCCTCTGCGGGCTGACTCGCGTGGTCGCGTTCCCACTTGCGAGTGGCTTCCCAGTCCACCAGTTCCGCAGGCAGCTCTTCCCATTCGCCCCCACGCTCAATCGAAATGTAGCGAACGCGGTCGCCCACCACTTCATACTTGCGGACGATTTGGTAGGTCCCGTCTTTGAGGATGAGGCGATGGTTCGTCCCCATGCCAGGGACGTCAGGCTTGACGGGCAGCGGTTTTTGGGCGCAGAGCGGCACTGCAACTGCAAAAAGGGCGAGGACGGCCATGAGACCCTCCAAAAGCCAGCGTCGATGAAGCAACGAACTCATTTGACTGGGTTTTTCCCCTGCGCATCAGTTTAGACGAGGCGCGCGGCCCAGCGTTTGCTGCAAAGGCGCTCCCCAGAAGCCATCGAGCGTGCAACCAAAACCGAGGCTGATCTGTCCAAATCTGTGTATCTTTAGTGTAGGGAAGGTATCGAGTTGCCAGGATTGGGTACAAAGTGGGCCACAAATCGCCGTGCAGGCTTCAACGCCCTGCCGCTTGTGACCCTTGTGTGCCTCGTTCTGCTCGCGTTGCTGGCTGTGGTGCAGGTGGCTCACCTTCACACAAGTGACAGCGATGCGGACCACTGCCCAATCTGCATCATGATGCACTCAGCCGCGCCGGTTGCGGTGGCTTCAATTGTGGTGGTTATGGTCCAGATCGGCAGGCAGACCCTCCCTGCGGAAGAACGCAGTCCTGTCCGGTACTTGCATCCCACGCTCTACATCCGTCCTCCTCCAATCGGCCTCCAGGGCTAACTTCCGATTCTCCGGCTCCTCTTTCGCCACTTGCCCTTCCGCCCCTTCTGGAAAAAGGGCGGATTGAGGCGCATTTCCTGCAAGCAGGAATTCCGGAATTCAAGTCAGCCTCATCCACCGAAGATGCCGCTCTTTCGCTGCGGCATCAGTCATTGGATCCTTCAGCCATCATCAGGAGGCCTTCTTATGCCGTCATTTCGCGGCACGTTTTCCCGTATTCTCCCCATTGGGATTCTGTTCTTAGCCACAGTTAGCGCCCAGGCGCAAAACGCCGGCGCAGTCACCGGCACCGTCAGTGATCCGACCGGTGCAGTCATTCCCGGCGCCACCGTAAACCTCAACAACGCATCCAGCGGACTCGACCGCAGCACAATCACTGACGACCAGGGACACTTCACATTCACCAACGTTCCTTTCAACCCCTACAAAGTCACCGTCACCGCCAACGGATTTGGCGTGCTCAAGCAGAGCACCGAAATCCGCTCAATGGTGGGCGTCAGCCTCAAGCTCGTCCTGCAAATCGCCGCCGCCGATTCCACCGTCACTGTGGAAGCCTCGGGCGACCTGGTCGAAGACGATCCCACCTTCCACACCGACGTCGACCGCGATCTGTTCATCAAGGTTCCCATGGAGAGCCAATCCTCTTCCCTCAGCTCGCTCGTCCAGGCCACAACTCCCGGCGTCTCGGCCGACTCCAACGGCCAGGTCCACGGCCTCGGCGACCATGCTTCCAACTCCTTTTCCGTCGATGGCCAGTCCATCACCGACCAGCAGAGCAAGGTCTTCTCCAACCAGCTTCCCTCCAACTCCATTCAGTCCATCGAAGTCATCACCGGCGCGCCCCCAGCCGAGTACGGCGGCAAAACCAGCCTGGTCATTGTTGCCACCACGCGCTCTGGACTGGGTCTCACGCGTCCCACCGGCAGCATCGACACCTCCTACGGAGCATTCGGATCATCCTCCGCCAGCTTCGATCTCGCCTTGGGTGGCAAGAGCTGGGGCAACTTCATCGAAGCCGATGGCCTCAACACCGGCCGCTTCCTTGACCCTCCCGAGTTCGCCGTCTTCCACGACAAGGGAAATGAGCAGAACACCTTCGATCGAGTTGACTACTCCTTCAATCAAGCCAACTCCGTCCACCTCGACTTCAACTACAGCCGATCCTGGTTCCAGACCCCCAACTCCTACGACAATCTGAACGTGCTCAATGTCGTTTCCAACGGCGCTGCCAACAGCCCTGTCTTTGCAACGGTTGGAGACACCGACCAGCACTCAAAGATCGGCACATTTAACATCTCCCCGACCTACACGCGCATCATCAACGACAACGCTGTCCTCAACTTTGGCGGATTCGTTCGCCGCGATAACTACCACTACTATCCCAGCGAAGATCCTCTCGCTGACCTCGGCCCTCCGTCCCTCCAGACGTCATCCATCTCCCAGCAGCGTACCCTCACCAACGCCGCCGTACACTCCGACATCTCCTACGCCAAGGGCATACACACCTTCAAGGCCGGAGCCCAGTACGGCCAGACCTTCCTTGACGAGAACGACAGCCTCGGTGTGGTCGAAGCTACCTACGACGCCCCCTGCATGGATGTGAACTTCAATCCCCTCGCCGGCTTCTCCGGCCCCGCTTCCTGCAACGGTGTCACCTCCCTCATCAACCCCAACTACAAGTCCGTCCTCGCCCCATACGACCTCACCCGCGGCGGCAGCTATTACCTCTACACCGGCCACACCGACGTCAAAGAGTTTGGCGCCTACGCCGAAGATCAAATCAAAGTCCGCAACTGGCTCTTCAATCTCGGCCTCCGCGAAGACCTCTACAACGGCCTCACCCGCGCCAACCAGACGCAGCCCCGCATCGGCATCGCCTACAACATCAAGCCCTCAGGCACCGTCCTGCGCGTCAGCTACGCTCGTACCCTCGAAACCCCGTTCAACGAAAACCTCGTCCTCTCCAGCGAGGGCTGCTCCAACGCCGTTCTTGCTCCGCTCCTCAACTGCACCTCCGGCATTTCAACCGCCGAGGCCCCCGGATTCCGCAACGAGTTCCATGCCGGATTCCAGCAAGCCTTCGGCAAGCGTGTCGTCATCAACGGCGAATACATCTGGAAGTACACCCACAACGCCTTCGACTTCAGCGTCCTCGGCAATACGCCCATCACCTTCCCCATTGACTGGCACAACTCCAAGATCCCTGGCTACGCGCTTCACGTCGAGATTCCCACCTTCCACAACGTCAGCGCCTACGTCGTCATGTCCTCGGTTGCTGCGCGCTTCTATCCGCCCCAGGTCGCGGGAGCCGGCTCCACCGTCGGACAAACCGGCCTGCCCTTCCGCATCGACCACGACGAAAAATTCAACCAGGATTCACATCTCCAATACACAATTCCCGGCGCCAAGGGGCTTGGCGGCCTTTGGGGCGGCTTCAACTGGCGCTACGATTCCGGTCAGGTTGCCGGTGCCACCCCGTGCTACGGCATCACCGACCCCAACACGCCCTGCGCCAACAGCTCAACCACTCTCAACGGTCAGCCTGCCATTGCCATGGTCGACACCAACATCGCCGGCACCGTGAATCCGGTTACTGGCCTCACTACCTACCTGCCCCTCACCGCAGACCAGGAGTTCCAGGCCGGCCTATCTTGCAATGGCTTAAGAGCCACACCCACCCAGGCCCTGCCAGCGGTCTGCCCGGCTAACCAGTTCAGCTCTACCCTCCTTCGCATCCCCGCCCCCAACACCGGCGACAACGACAGCAATCCTCAGCGCATTGCGGCCCGAAACCTCTTCGACGCCTCACTCGGAAAGAACAACATCTTCCACAAAGAGCGCTATAAGGTCGATCTCGACCTCACCGCCATCAACGTCACCAACAAGTACGCCCTCTACAACTTCCTTTCCACCTTCAGCGGAACCCACTACGTAACCCCGCGTGCGCTCACGGCAAAAGTTACATTGAACTTTTAGCCGCGTCTCACCGTAAAGCTACATGTCGGCAGACAGGGAGGTTAATGCCTCCCTGTCCTCTGCCGAGAATTGTTGTGGGCATTTCAGCGGTCTCTGACTGCCTCCGAATTCCGCGATTCAATCCAAGAAGGAGATCCATGCGCGTCCATTCCAGAAAGCTGCTCTTTATCCCGGCTGTCGCCGCCCTCGTCATTGCCGCTCCTCCGGTCCTGGGCAACGCCCAGCCTACAGCGCCTGCTGCCGTCGCTGCCAACACGCCCGTCATCATCGCCAAATTTACCAAGCTTGTCTCCACCAAGAACCTCAAGGCCGGGGACGTCATCGACGCCAAGACCATCAAGCCCTACAAACTCACCGACGGCACCGATATTCCCAAGGGCTCCACCCTCATCGCCAAGGTCAGCGTGGTCAAATCGAAGTCGGAGAACAACGGAAACTCCATCCTCTTATTCCGCATTGACAATGCCGAGCTCAAGGGCGGCCAGCTGGTTCCCATCCACGGCATGGTTATCGCAATCGGCCCAAGTCTTTCGCCCAAGTCCGGACTTGGGGCCGGCTCCGTTATGGGCCGCGGTGGATATGGCAGCGGAGACCCATCCGGCGCCGGAGGTGCGGGTAACGACCCCAACATGGGCCTCGGCAAAGCTGGCGCAAGGGATGAAACCGACATCCCCATCGGCAGCACCCTGCCAGGCGTAGGTCTGGGTGTTCACAAAGACGCCGATTGGACCACCCCGCTCCAGGGCGTCAAATGTGACATAGAGCTCGACACCGACGTGCTCATCAAGGTGCAACTGAAGTAGCTCGATTCTCCGGCCCGGGCCTTGAACAAGGAGCCCCCAAACTCCAGACGAAAAAAGGCGGGCAAAGGCAGGCGCGAACCTGCCTTGGCCGCCTTTGCCCGCCATTCGCTTTTTCTGTCCCATCCCTCCAGCATGCATTTCTCACAAGCCGCTGGAAGCGGGAGCGCCGGTCTCCGGACCGGCTATCCCGAAGGCGTCCCGGCCCTCAGGTTCGTCGCCAGACATGGAATTCTGACTTGTCACGTCTCATGTGAGAAATGCAGGCTACCCGGCCTTCGCCCATGCCAATGCGCTTTGGTACGCCTGATATACCGAGTCCCCAAAGCACGAGAAGATCACCTTCTCGATCGATGGGTTCGCGCTCAGCTCCGCCCTCGTCTCCCGCACCGCAATCTCCACTGCCTGCTCCATTGGAAAGTGATAGATCCCGCAACTGATCGCCGGGAACGCGATCGTCTTCACACCGTGAGCCCGCGCCAGGGCAAAGCAGCTCTTGTAGCAACTGGCCAGCAGCTTCGGCTCGTTGTGGTCGCCGCCATTCCACACCGGCCCCACCGTATGAATCACAAACATCACCGGCAGCCTGTATCCCCTCGTAATCTTCGCCTGACCCGTCTTGCAACCGCCCAGTTGCTTGCACTCGGCCAATAGCTCCGGGCCCGCCGCACGATGGATCGCCCCATCCACCCCGCCCCCGCCCAGCAACGAGCTGTTCGCCGCATTCACAATCGCGTCCGCCGCCAAAGTCGTGATATCCGTCTGGCGGACCTCCATTCTATGGCTCAGAATCATCATCCCTGCCTCCAACGGAACAAGAGTTGGTTTACCCCGAAACCGCCCCATTAAAGTCGATGCGACCACCATACCCGGTCCCCATCGGAAGAATCTTCGTCCTTTGGATGGAGACCGGGTTCCTTACAAATCCATGAATCTCAACTGATTGTGATACGTCTCACGCCGGCGTTCGGATTACCTAATTTTCTGTTCCTTTTCCGAGCCGACTTCTGCCATACTTGATTGTGCCCACCAGGTACGTCCAAACCCAACATTCCAAAAATGAGGTTGCACAGATGTCGGCAAAGTATGTCTTTGTGACGGGTGGAGTTGTGTCCAGTCTAGGCAAGGGCCTGGCCGCCGCTTCAATCGGCTGCCTGCTCGAAAGCCGCGGCCTGCGCGTCAACATGATGAAGTTCGACCCCTACCTCAACGTCGACCCCGGCACCATGTCCCCATTCCAGCACGGCGAAGTTTTTGTCACCGACGACGGCGCCGAAACCGACCTCGACCTAGGCCACTACGAGCGTTTCACTCACGCGCCGCTCTCCCGCGACAACAACCTCACCACCGGCCGCATCTATGAGCAGATCATCCTCAAAGAGCGCCGCGGCGACTACCTCGGCAAAACTGTTCAGGTTATTCCCCACGTCACAAACGAGATAAAGAACGCCATGCGCAAGGTCTCTTCAAACGGCGCAGACGTCACGATCGTCGAAATCGGGGGCACCGTCGGCGACATCGAGTCCCTCCCATTCCTCGAAGCGATCCGCCAGATGCGTCAAGAACTTGGACGCGAGAACACCGTTTTTGTCCACTTGACCCTCGTACCCTGGATCGCCGCCGCTCAGGAACTCAAGACCAAGCCCACTCAGCACTCCGTCAAGGAACTCCTCTCCATCGGCATTCAGGCCGACATACTGCTCTGCCGCTGCGACCGCAACCTCAGCCGCGAGATGAAAACCAAAATCGCCGCCTTCTGCAACGTTGAAGAGCGCGCCGTTGTCGCCGCCAAAGACGTCCCCTCCATCTATGAAGTCCCCCTTGGCTTCGCTCGCGAAGGTGTCGACGAACTCATTCTCAAGTACTTGCACAAAGAAGCCCCCGCGGCCAACCTCGTTGCCTGGGAGGCCCTCGTCGATCGCTGCTACCACCCCAAAGATGAAGTCCACATCGCCATCGTCGGCAAATACGTCGAGTACGAAGACAGCTACAAGTCCCTCAAAGAAGCCCTCACTCACGGCGCCATCTCACAGAATTTAAAGCTCGAAGTCACCTGGATCGAAGCCGAGGGACTCGAGTCCAAAACCCCCGACGACCGCGACTACGAAACCCAGCTCGAAGGCTTCGACGGCATCCTGGTCCCCGGCGGCTTCGGCAAGCGCGGCATTGAGGGCATGCTCAACGCCATCCGCTACGCCCGCGAGAAGCAGGTCCCCTACTTCGGCATCTGTCTCGGCATGCAGACCGCTTGCATTGAATTCGCCCGCAACGTATGCGGGCTCAAAGACGCAAACTCCTCCGAGTTCGACCCCGCCACCCCCCACCGCATCATCTATAAGCTTCGCGAACTGCTCGGCGTTGAAGAGATGGGCGGCACCATGCGTCTCGGCGCGTGGGCCTGTATCCTCCAGCCCGAATCCCTGGCTGCAAGAGCCTATGGAGGAGTCACTGAGATCAGCGAGCGCCATCGCCACCGCTACGAATTCAATCGCGAGTACGAAGCCTTGCTCACCGGCGGCGGCCTTCGTCTCAGCGGCACCACCCCCGACTCCACCTACGTAGAAATCGTCGAGATCCCCGGCCACCCCTACTTCCTCGGCTGCCAGTTCCATCCCGAATTCAAATCCAAGCCCCTCGAGCCCCACCCCCTCTTCCGCGAGTTCATAATCGCCAGCTACGAGAACCGGAAAACTCATGCGGCCGCGTCCGAAGTTGGCGAATCATCTGCCCGCACGAACGCCCTGTCATCCTGAGCTCCGGTCGCCGCAGCGACCGGAGCCGGGAACCCCAACGACAGGTCTTCGTCGTCGGGGTGGGGAGTCGAAGGACCTGCGGTTGCTCTTCCCGCTAAATTTTGGTTCCGGCAGCGTGATTTGATCGAGAAAAGTCACCTTGGGTTTTTCATGTGCCCTACGGCGTCAAAATCCGCTCCGCCAGATCCGGCGCCACCAGCTTGAAATGCCGCACATTCCATGTATAGATTTGCGCCGCATCAACCTTCCGCGCACCTGCCATGTGGAGAGCGTCGTAGATGATTCCGCCAGACAAGCCCAGATTCGCCGTCCTCCTCAGAGTCTCGATGTACTCATCAGGTGTCAGCGTCACGAGTGTCAGCCTCTGCAGAAACGTCTCGACGGCAAGTACCCCATCGCGGGGCGAAAGGCGCAGCCCCGGTGGCATCGCCGTGAGCGTGTTGTACACTTCGGCCATCGTGTGCGTGCTCACCGCCGACCCTTGCCGTGTGCAATGGTTCCACAAAGTCTCGCTGCGTTTATGATGTTCGTGATTTACCTGTGCGGTTCCAACTAAAACCGAGGTATCAAGGAAGATCACTCGTTCACTCCGGCGTCATCGCCGTCCAGACCAAGAAAACGCCGCTCCCGCTCCTGGCGCCCCCGCGCAACAAGCTCATTCACCATCGCCACGGTAACCACCGGCTGGTTCGCCCGGTTGGCCGGGAAAATCAGCGGCGTCCCATTCTCGATAACCAGCTGAGCTTCATTGGAACTTGGCATGAGCGTGAGACTGTCGCCCGTACGCTCAACTGTAAGTCGCGTCCCGGGCGTTAGGTGCAGCTCATCCCTGAACCGCTTCGGCACGACAATCCGCCCCGCCTTGTCGATCTCCACAATGGCATTCATAGTGCCATTTTACCATCAACAATGGCATTTGTCGCCCTGCCAACAGTTTCGGGTCTGACCCCCCAAAGGCATGTTGACAACACCCCAACGCCGGGCCTATTGTTTGCAAGTTTTTCTGAAAGGGAGATTCAACACCATGGCGTACTTTGAACTGCAACCCGCCGAAGCAGACCTACAACAGTTGGCGGATCAATACTGGCACGAAGCCAGCGAGCGTGAGCGGCAACTTGAGACAGCCGCTTTCGAGGCCGGCGCGGCCATTCGCGAAGGCGACTACTCGCTCCACAATCTTGAAACCATCGTTCGCTGGAAGTCCGAACGCGTCGTCCACTATCTCATCGCCAACAGCAATGAGAGCATCAACAAGGCGCTTTCCGTGGCCGCCAACGCCGGAACATCCGTCCGCGATGCGGTCAACGCGCTCACAGCCCTCCGCGGTATCGATCTGCCCATCGCCACAGCCATCCTGGCCGCCATCCATCCCGACCGCTACGCTGTCCTCGACTATCGCTCGCTTGAGGCTCTCGGCCACTCTCGCCACGACGTTGAGTTCTATGAGGGCTACCTCGGGTTCTTCCGCCATATCGCCGACTGCGGAGTCGTCAAACCCCAAACCAATCTCCCCGGAGACACTACCTTCCACGCCCTCGAACGCGCCCTCTGGGAGTGGTCCCGAAGCCACGCAAGCGAACGCGTCCCCGTATAGGCGGCCTCGTCGCGCCCCCGTCGTACAATCGTCCACGTGACGAACTCTTTTGAGATCGGCCCGGTCCACGTCGGATCGGGCCAGCTGTTCCTCATTGCCGGTCCCTGTGTCATCGAGTCTGAAGCCCATGTGCGCCGCATGGCCGAGTCCCTCCAGCGAATCGCCGCCGACCTTGCCATTCCCTATATCTTCAAGGCCAGCTACGACAAGGCCAACCGCACCAGCGTCAAAAGCTTCCGCGGCCCCGGCCTCAAAGATGGCGTCGGTATCCTCGGCCGCCTAGCCAAAGACACGGGCCTCCCAATCCTCACCGACGTCCACCAGCCAGCCCACTGCGACGCGGCCGCCGAAGCCGCTGACGTCCTCCAGATTCCCGCATTTCTCTGCCGCCAGACTGACCTCCTGGTCGCCGCGGGAAAGACCGGCCGCGCCGTCAACATCAAGAAAGGCCAGTTCGTCGCCCCCTGGGACATGACCCACCCGGTCGAAAAGGTCCGCTCCACCGGCAATAGCCGCGTCTTCCTCACCGAGCGCGGAGCCTCCTTCGGCTACAACAACCTCGTCGTCGACTACCGCTCGCTCGCCATCATGCGCCATACCGCTCCTGTCGTCTTTGATGGCACCCACTCCGTCCAGCAGCCCTCAGCCGCCGGTGGCGTCAGTGGCGGCCAGCCCGAATTCATCCCCCTGCTCGCCCGCGCCGCCGTCGCCGCCGGCATCGACGGCCTCTTCCTCGAAGTCCACGACGACCCCGCCAACGCCAAATCCGACGGAGCCAACGCCCTCGACCTCAAACTCCTTAAGCCCCTCCTCGAAACCCTCCTCGCCATCCACGCCGCCGCCCAACTGCAACCCTGAACCGTCAACTTATGCAAGATAAAGTGACACCTGCGGTTTCGCCTGGCCAATCCAAGTTAACGCCGCGCCCGGCCCCTGCAATCACAGCCAAGCACCTGCTCGCCATCCTCTCCCTTGTCCTTGTTTGCGTCCTCACCTCCCTGCGCTTCACTTCGCTCACTGCCGATTTCCCCAACTGGTCCCAGTGGATGATCGATCAGGCCAAATTCACCGACGAGGGCTGGTGGGCCAGCGGCGCGGTAAACCACTTTCTGCTCGGCCATTGGAATGTCCCCGGCGATTACAATCCCGCTGCTGCGCTCCCGGTCTGGCCCTTCCTGCTCGGCGTGCTCTTTCACTTCACAGGCGTGAGCATCGTTGCGGCCAGGGCTTTGAATGTCGCTCTCTCCATCGCCACCATCGGCCTCGTCTACTTGCTTGTGCGCCGCAACTGCGGCGTCAATCGCCCCACCCCCGCCATATTCGCGGCTTTGCTCTTAGCCTCCAGCCCCTTCGCCTATGCCTTCAGCCGCCTCGCTATCCTCGAGCCGTTAGTCGTCTTCGAGTTTTGCGTGGCCCTTCTTCTCGCATCCTCCCTGACTCCAAAGCGCATCGGCATCCTCGCCGCTTTAACTCTCCTCATCGCGTGCATGATTCTCACCAAGACAACCTCAGCGCTCCTCGTTCCCGCCGTCTTCTGGTTGGCTTGGAGAACGATGGGCGGCAGGCTCCCCTCTCTTGCGCTCTCTCTCGTGGCTATCTGCGCGCTGCCCGCCGCAATCTGCAAGGCGTACGCCCTCATTGTTGCGAAACTCGGTTACGCCGCCGACTATAACTATTTCTTCAATGTCAATGCCCTCGACGACATCGATTGGACCCACGCCTGGACGACCACAATCGGGCTCTTTCACCACGGTTTCTGGGTCGATCGTGTCCTGTTTCTTGTAGCTGTCGCCGTCATCGTTTTCTCGGCTGTGCTAATGCGCAAGGTGTGGCGCAACCCCCTCTTCACCGCGTCCTGGATTTCCCTCACGGCCCAGGCTCTTTTCGTCTTTAGAGTCGGCGAAGACTATGCGCCCCGCTATTTCCTGGTCATGCTCGTGCCCCTTGCACTCGTCGTCGTGCTCGCCTTTGAAGCCCTCATGCCGAACGCGCGAAAAGCCGCAGCCCTGCTTGCCCTCGCAATGGCTGTCTCCATTGTCGCCAACCTGATCTCGACCATCGGCTTCGCTACTCACCGGAGCTACGCCCTGCAAAACGCCGCCGCCGCCATCAACAAGACCGTCCGAGACGATCCAAGCCAGAGTCCGCTAATCATCGGCGTGAGCGCCAGCCAGATATCGCTGATGACGGGCATTCCGTCAATCAACGATGCGTATGGCATCGAAGATCTCTCTCAAAAGACCGCATCGTACAAGCCTGGATGGTATCTCGCCTGGAACGGCATCCCCGCGTCGAACGCAGACTTCCTCTCGCCCTATCGCCTCGAAGAGGCCGGAACTTATCTCCTGTTTGACGACGATGACAGGCACAAACTCATCCTCTATAAGTTGATCCCCCGCCCTGCCGCTGGCGAACCAGCACACAAGGCTGTAACGCTGGGCGAGCAGCATCCTTGACCGGCGCCGGAAATTGCCTGATAGCATTTCGATATGATTTTGGCTCCTCTTCGCAGACCCTTTCGCCCCTCGACGTTTGCCGCGATTGCGCTGGCTCTTAGCTCGGTTTTGTCTCAGTTCAGCGCATCCTCGCAAAACGCGCAGCCAGTCCCCTCGCCTAAAGACCCCGACCGCGCCCACATTGAAGAGGTTCTCAACGGCATCGTCCACGGCCACGGCGTAGGCCAGGTCTCCATCTCCCCCGACGGCAAGCGTCTCGCCTGGATCGAGGGTGCCCGTTCCGGCGGCGATATCCACGTCGCTCCTCTCGACGACCTTAAAAAGACCGATCACGTCACCGCAGCCTCCAAATCCGACCAGCACTGCCGCGAAACCCAGCTAGCTTGGGCCCCCGACTCCAAAACCATCGCCTTCCTCTCCGACTGCGCACGCCCCGGCGACCAGCTCGACCTCTACCTCTCTCACCTCGACGGCAAGCCCGCGCAGCGAATCACCACCCTGAACGGCTACGTTGAAGAGCCGGCCTTTTCTCCCGATGGTTCCCGCATCGCCTTCCTCTACGTCGACGGTGCTACCCGCCCATCAGGCGCACTCGCCGCCATGAAGCTCCCCTCCGGCGTCATTGGTGAAGACGGTGTTGAAATCCAGCGGATCGCCGCTGCCCGCGTCGACGTCTCCAAGCCCGCTCCGCAGGAGATGGTCTCACCCCCCAACCTTCACGTTTACGAGTTCGACTGGTCGCCCGACTCCAGATCGCTGGCCTATGTCGCCGCCGACCCTCCTGGCGAAAACAACTGGTGGGTCGCCAAGCTCTACACCCAGGCCCTCGGCGCTACACCCACCGCCATCCTCACCCCTGCCACCGTCGCTGGCCCGCTCCACGGCCTCCAGATCGCCGTTCCCCGCTGGTCCCCCGACGGCAAATCCATCGCCTTCATCGGTGGCCTCATGAGCGATCAGGGTTCGACCGGTGGCGATCTCTGGATCATCTCGTCTGCCGGCGGCACTCCCCACAACCTCACCCCATCGCGTCCCACCTCGCCCGCGTGGATCGACTGGGACGGGAACGAGCACATCTACGTCAGCGAACTCGCCGCCGGCAACAACCAGCTTGTCCGCATGACGATCACGGGCGACAAATCCGCTGACGGTGTCTCCTCCACCTTTGCTGAGCCGGTCTTCAATATTCCCGCCTCTGTTGGCGACGGCCTCTTCAGCCGCAGCCTCTCCGCCACAGCCGACCACTCGCTCTTCGTATTCTCTGCCAGCAGCTTTGATCGTGCCCCTGAGTTCTTCGGCTCGCGCACCGGCCTCTCCACCGCCAAATCTCTCGACGGCCTCCTCCAGCTCTCTCACTTCAACGACGGCGTTCGTCCCAACTGGGGCCGCTCCGAGTCCCTATCCTGGAAAAGTGAGTCCTTCAACGTCCAGGGCTGGCTCACGCTGCCCAAGGACTATGACCCCGCCAAAAAGTACCCGCTCATCGTGATCGTCCACGGTGGCCCCAGCGCAGCCGAAGGCTCCCAATGGGGCGGGTGGGGCAGCCTCAGCGCAACTCCCTTCTCCGCGCTTGGCTACTTCGTCCTCCAACCCAATCCGCGCGGCAGCTTCGGCCAGGGTGAGGCCTTTACCCAGGCCAACGTTAAAGACTTCGGATACGGCGACCTGCGCGATATCGTCGCCGGCGTCGATGCCGTCGAGGCCCGCTATCCCATCGACCCGCAGCGCGTAGGCCTCACCGGCTGGAGCTACGGCGGCTTCATGGCCATGTTCGCCGTCACCCAGACTCACCGCTTCCGTGCCGCGGTCGCCGGCGCAGGCATCTCCGACTGGCTCAGCTACTACGGCGAAAACTCCATCGACCAGTGGATGATTCCCTTCTTTGGCGCCTCGGTCTACGACGACCCCGCCGTCTACGCAAAAAGCTCCGCCATCACCTACATCAAGCAAACCACCACGCCCACGCTGGTCGTTGTCGGCGATCGCGACGGCGAGTGTCCCGCGCCGCAGTCCTACGAGTTCTGGCATGCTCTCCGCGACCTCAACGTTCCCTCGCAGCTTGTCATTTACCCCAACGAAGGCCACGGCTTCGTCGACCCAGTCCATCGCCGGGATGTCGTCGTCCGTGCGCTCGAGTGGTTCGCTCACTACATGCCGCCGTCGCAGTAGCCGCCCATCCCTCAACAGGAGAGTCGACCCCAACCTCCCCTGATCCCCCTGCTTCCGCGATCCTGCGTTCCTGCTTTCCAATGACCCTCCCAGCCCGTCTATTCCTCAAGCACTCAGCGCACGCGTACGGCTCAAGACGGTCGGCACGGATACACGCGGCAGGCCGGCAGGTCTTCCATCGCGGCCACCCCGTCCTGATACACTTTTCATTGGAGCTTTTGCCGCACTTTTGTCTCACGGCTGTGTACAAAGAGTCCCGCCGGAAGGCGTTACGCGCAGGGTGTGCGGAGGCGGAATTACGTTTGGCTCGGTCCCTTGTGCGTTACGCCCGTGGACCGCAGCATTAACTCGAATCGAGCGATTGCAGAATCGCTAAAAACCGAAGATTTCTTGATGAAAGACAGACCGTTCCGCGGTTTGAGCGAGCGGGGCGGGGAGGATTCATGCGGCGGTTTTTGACGCTTGTTTGTTTGTTGGGTGTGGCCATTCCGGCCGGGTTTACGATCTCCGGCTGCACGCGCAATCCCGGTGGCAACTATTGCAACGGCCTCGGCTACGGCCTCAAGGACACTGACCCCGCTTCGATCACGATCGGGCCTCAGACCACCGGCGTCTCCCTTGCGTTCGGCCAGACCACCCAAATCTCGTCCCCCTCTGTCAAAACCTGCAAAGGAACGAATGCAAGCTTAACCAACTTCTCCTACGGCACCACCAACAATCAGCTCGTAGACATGTCGCCCACCGGAAGCATCTGCGCCGGAACGTGGAACCGCAACTCCGGCGGCGGCATTGCGAACTACACCATCTGCAACTTCCCCAATCCAATGCCCAATACCAGCGGGCTTCCCTACGGCGTCGCCTACATCACGGCTTCCGCCGGATCGATCACTTCAAATCCCGTCGAGGTCTACGTCCATCCACAGGTGACATCGATTTCGCTCGTCGGTCCACAACAATGCACATCGCAAACTCAGACTGCGCAGCTCGATGCCCAGGCCTGTTTTGCAGGAGCTAACAACCAGCAGCAGTTGCTCTGTGCTCCTTCATCGGTTTCGCCGGCAAACTACGTTTGCCCTGCTCCCGCCGGAGCTGCAATCCAAAACTGCTCCGCTTCGCTCGGTACGCTCGCGTTTAGCCTCGGAAACAGCTCTCTCGCTTCAATTAACCAGGACACAAACGTGATCACCGCCGAGCTTCCTGGCACTACCGTGGTCACCGCCTCGGTCGCAGGTGGCAGCTCCGCCGCCGGCTTCTTCTCCATCTGCCCGCCTGCTTCCATTAACGTCACGCTGGCCAACGGTTCCACATCAGGAACCATTACCCAGGGCGTTCAGCAGAGCCTGACCACCACCATCACGGATACCAGGGGCAACTCCATCACCGGCCTATCGCTCGACTACCAGTCCACTGACCCGATCGACATCTCCGCCGCGGGCGGTGAGGTCAGCACATCATTCGCGGGCATCGCTTCTCTCTACGCCATTTGCCAGCCAAGTAACTGCAATCCCGCTCCTATTAATCAGATTGGGCTCTATGGCACCGGCCTTCCCCTCTCTTCTAACCCGGTCACCGTCACCACCCCAGGCACATCCAGCGACCTGCTCTGGTTCGCTTCTCCCGGCCAATCCCAGTATTTCGCGCCAATTGAACTGATCACCGGAACTCTCGGCGCGACCGTGCGGATGCCCTACGTCCCCAATTCGATGATCATGGACAAGTCCGGCTTAAACCTCTACTTCGGTTCGGCTCACGAGGTGATGGAATACGCAACGTCCTCCAATTCGCTCGTCAAGCAGGATCCGAACGTCCCCGGTGTCGTCCTCGCCGTCTCTCCCGATAACAGCTATTTGCTCATCAATGACCAGGCGCGCCACATCTTCTACATCTATCTGGTTGGAGGCGGCAGCACCAGCACATTCGGCGGAATGGGCAACGCTGCGGCCTGGACCCCCGATGCAAAAACCCTTTACATCACAGACAATGCGAATCTGAACAGCCCGGGCTACGTTCAGGGTCAGCCGGCTCCGGCGGGATGCCCAGCCACTCCCCTCATCACCGGCCATTCCGACACTCTTTACGTCTACAGCGAGAACTCCGGCTGGACTACCTATCCGATCCCTCCCAGCCCACTCCCGCCCGGAGCGCAGCCCACCTGCAACACCCCTCCAAACGTTGCCGGCAATCTTCCGGGATCCGGCCCTGCCATCAACCTTGGATCCTATCCACCGATCCAGACCCCGGCAATCACCATCCCCAGTGTTGGCGCCTACCTCCGCGGCGAAATCACTGTCTCGCATACATGGTGCCCCGCTGGAACAGTTGGCGGAGTGCTTCAGTTCTATCCCCAGGGGGACTCGGTTGCGGTGCAGAGCGATGTGCTGGCTGCTACAACAGATGGAAATCACATCCTGGGAGCCTCGCTCAGCGGCGCTCAAATCAACATTGCCGACATCGGCGTCTCCGTGCCCACAGGTGTCAATGCGCAATGCCCTGGCGCTGGCACCAACACGCTTACTCCGCTTTCAACCAACGGTAAGCTTATCGGTACCGCTGCTATCAACCAGGTTGTCGCAAGCGCGGTCGACCAGGTTATCGCCTCTCCTGCTTCCAACCTTGCCTTCATCACCTATAGTGGCTCGGCGACGGGCGCTTCCCTGCCGTATTACATTCCATCCGCTTCGGGCGTAGGCAAGGTCGGCTATGTTGCGCTCGCAGGCAGTGCCAACATCACTGCCCCGCTCACAGGTGTATTCACGCCCGACGATCAGCTCTTCTTCGTTTCAACAGCCGGCGACAACATGATCCACTACATCAGCGTTCCCACCCTCACTGACATGCAACAGATTGCGCCAAACCTTCCCGCCTGCACACCCGTCGGCGAGGGAGGCAACGACCCCGGCTGCACCTACTCGGGTGGCGCATCCGTCGTTCCCACAACTGTCATCGTCGTTAAGCCGCGGCCGACCACCTAATAGCCCTGCAGCTTTGATTGCTCAGCGAAGAGGCCGGCTCTCTGCCGGCCTTTTCACTGCCCTCGAAGCGAACACGCCTCACTCAGCCGACCCGCTCCCACAAGATAGAATCAACCGGTAAAGGTCCTGCGCATGATCAAGGGAATCTCGTTTCTTCGCGCCGCAACAAGCCCCGATGCGTGGCTCCGGCTCTCCAGTTTTTTCTCCGCGCTCGGGTTCGCCGCAGGCGCGGGCTGGAACGAAGGAAAAAGCCGTGGAGCATCCTTCCTCGCTCCGCTCGGCAATCTTGAATTCGTCGACGGCCAGTTCCCCTCTACCGCCGATGTTCTCGTTGAAGTCACTGCCCTTGATGCTGTTCATCAATCCGCAGCCGCCTGGCTTCGCTCCGAAGGCAACGACAAAGATGGCTCCCGCCTGAGCCCCATCACCGACACGCACTGGAAGTCGCGCATTTTCACAGTCGAGCCCGAACCCGGATTCGCTTTCACCTTCTGGGCCTGGGCCGATCCCGTAAAAGGCAAGCCTGTCGCCCTCGAAGGCGATCTCTCCGCCATCGGGATGAAGTTCGCAATCGTCGTGGCCCGCTGGAACGCCGTCATCACCGACCGCCTCCTCGATGGCGCCCTTGACGCACTCCTCCGCAGCGGTGCGCACCGCAGCGACATCCAGGTCGTCCGCGTGCCAGGAGCCTGGGAAGTCCCCGACGGCGCACGCACAATTGCCAACCTCGGCCAGGTCGACGCTGTCATCACCCTCGGCTGCCTGCTGCGCGGCGAAACCGCCCACTACGAAGCCATCTACAACGAAGTCGCGCGAGGCATCGGCCAGTCTCAACAGGAAACGGGAATTCCCCACAGCTTTGGGGTGCTCACCTGCGAGAACCTCGAGCAGGCCCTCAACCGAGCAGGCATCAAGGCTGGCAACAAGGGCTTTGAGGCCGCAATCGCCGCCATTGAAATGGTCAGCCTCAAGCGCTCCAAAGGCCAGGACGGCGCCGCTTGAGCCCCGCAAAGAATCATGGCTCGGGACGCCGCAAATCCCGCGAACTCGCCATGCAGATGCTCTTTCAGGCGGACATCGGTAAGCAGAGCCCCGAGCAGGTCCAGGCGACCTTCTGGATCAGTGCCGACCCCGTCGAGCTTGAAGTCCGCGGCTTCGCCGAAGATCTCTTTCGCGCTGCCATTGCCCGCCAGCCGGAGATCGACGAGCTCATCGCCCAACATTCCAAGCATTGGCGTCTAGAGCGAATGCCCGCCGTCGATCGCAACCTCCTGCGCATGGCCATCGCCGAAATGCTCGCCTTCAAAGGCACCCCATTTCCCATCATCATCAACGAGGCCCTCGAAATCGGCCGCCGCTTCTCCGCCCCAGAGTCAATCAACTTCCTCAACGGTATGCTCGACGCCGTCGCCCGCGGCCAAATCGGCAAATAACCCTCCCTGATCTACCCCTGCTGCTCTTCTTGCCATCGCCCCACTTGCTATCCCCCCTTGCTATTCTTGAATGGTGAGAAAACGTTCCCCCCTGCGCGGCCTTCTGAGCCTGACCCTCCTGCTCTTTGTCGCTCTCTTCGCCTGCCACAAAGAAGAGCAGGCCGTTGTCGGCGTAGCCAGGACCGCCGTCACCGCCGAACAACAGGCGGCCGCTGCGGCAAAGGCCTCCGAAAGCAAGAAAGAAACCCAGCGAGCCCAACTCGCCCAGATTCCGCTCCCCACCAAGAGCATGTACGTCGATGTTCATGAGCCCGGCGCATGGCGCAATCCATTTCTCTCTGTCGATGCTGACAACATCGGTCTCCGCATCACGCTGCCCGACGCCAACACCAGCCCTGTCGGTCAGGGAAGCATGCTCCGCCCCGAAGGCGCTCGCCGCCAGCAGCTTCAGATTCGTCCCGCCGATCTGCCTGAAGCGCTCATCGCTCTCCCTGCCGGAGCATGGCACTATGGTCGCGTCGTCGCCGTGGCCGAGTCACCCAATCCCAACAAGACCGATCGACCCAGGCTCCGTCGCAACGTCGAAGCCGTCATGCAGCAGCTCAACGACCTTGGCGTCGTCGTCGATGAGTGGCCTACCCGTTAGGTGTGCGGAGTTTCAGATTCGAAGCCAGAGGTTTTGCCCTGCTATCCCGCTTTGCACCGTGCTTGTCGAGCCTGCACTGAGCGAGTCTGCGAATGGCGAGTTGGGGCAAATTGAAAGGTCGATTGAATGACAGAAGAGGGGCTCAAAGGCGCGGCCAGAGCGACGGAAGAGAGGTTGCCACGACGGGATCGGATTCTGCTTCCGTGCGTGTTTTTCGGTACCGTAATCCTATTGGGAGGTGGCGCAGAATTGGTCGCGCGATTGGTATTCACCCAATCGCAGACCGGGATTGAGCGTTGCACGGTCTTGAACGACGCCACGACCGGCGTGCGGGGAATTCCAAACTCGGTGTGCTTCGAGAAGTCTCCGGAGTCCGCGAATATCGAGTTCAATTTCAATAAATGCGGCCACCGCGCGGGGATGGAGTGTGGCCCCAAGCCTGCCCATGTCTATCGGATCGTGATGACAGGTTCGTCTTTGGCCTTGGGTGAGCGTGTGCCGCAACGGGAAAGCTTTGCCGCTCTGCTGCCAACAGCACTCTCTCTGAAAACGGGGCGTTCAGTTGAGCTTTACAACGAAAGCATGTTCTGGGGATACACGCACAGCGTCACCCTGCGATTCAATGATGTACTTGCGGCCAGGCCGGACCTGATTCTGTGGATTCTTACGCCGGTCGACGTGGAGCGATCTTTTCTGGTGCTGCCCTCGCCGGACGAAATAGGGCAATGGAAATCAAAGAGCCTTTCTGAGCGCATATGGTTGCGCTTGAACTCCATTCTCGCAAGCGAGGCAGGGAAGGCCGCGATAACCGATCTATTGGGTCGCAGCAGGGCAACGCTCATGTTGCGGCATTTTCTGTATCAGAGCCAGAGCCTTTATGTGAATGCCGCTCTGGCAGGGCTTGACAATGACGCAGGGTTTTTTCGAGATCCCATGAGCGCGCTTTGGAAGGAAGGGCTGAAGCAGGTGGACAGCGATGCCGCGACCATCGGGGCTCAAGCCAGTAATGCAGGCGTTCCTTTTGCGGCGGTCTATGTGCCAAACAGGGCTCAGTCGGCAATGGTTTCCATGGGGCAATGGCCAACCGGAATTGACCCATACAAGCTGGACGGCCAGTTGCGGCTGATCATCGAGAGCCACGGCGGGAAGTACATCGACTTACTGCCTGAGTTTCGGGCGGTTCCCAATCCTGAACGGTTCTATTTTCCCGTGGATGGGCACCCGAACCCGGAGGGGCATGCATTGTTGACAAAGTTATTGGCCAAAGAGCTTACGAGTGGAGTGGTCCCGACGTTGACTGTCAATAAGCAGATGGGGATGGACGCGGTCGGCAGCCGATAGCCGCAGCGTTGGTACCCCGCGTCTGACGGGCATCAAGTCGAATCACACATCCAGCGAACCGTCATCGCCAACCCCATCCCCTCATTTGCAGTAATCTGTCTCTTCACTCAGTCTCTCGCTTCTCAACGACTCCAGCATGACCGTGACCTCCGACCAGATCGCCGAACTCCTCCGCCAGCCGCCGCTCGATCATGAGCGCTTTGCAGCCCATAGCGAGCTCGAGTCCCGTCTCAAATCCACGCTCCGCGGCGATGTCCAATTCGATCTCGGCTCGCGCGCCCTCTACGCCGCCGACGCCTCAAACTACCGCCAGCTTCCCATCGGTGTCGTCCTCCCGCGCGACACCGCCGATGTCGAGGCCGCCGTTGCCGCATGCCGCGCCGTCGGAGCAGCCATTCTTCCCCGCGGAGCCGGCACCAGCGTCGCCGGTCAAACCGCCAACGTCGCCGTCGTCTTCGACTTCTCGCGCTATCTCAACCGCCTCACCGCACTCGACCCCGCCGCCCGCCTCGCAACCGTTGAGCCCGGCATCGTCCTCGACCGCCTGCGCGAAGCCGCCGAGCTCCACCACCTCACCTACGGCCCCGATCCCGCCACCCACAGCCGCTGCACCCTCGGCGGCATGATCGGCAACAACAGTTGCGGCGTCCACGGCCTCATGGCTGGCAAGGTCGTCGACAACGTCGAGTCGCTCGATATCCTCCTCTACGACGGAACCCGCCTCGCCGTCGGACGCACCAGCGAAGACCAGCTCCACTCCCTCATCTCCGCCGGCGGCCGCATCGGCTCGATCTACTCCCGCCTCAAAGCCCTCCGCGACCAACACGCCGATCGCATCCGCCAGCGCTTCCCTCGCATCCCGCGCCGCGTCTCCGGCTACAACCTCGACGAGCTGCTCCCCGAGAACGGCTTCAACGTCGCTCGCGCCCTGGTCGGTTCCGAAGGCACCTGCGCCACCATCCTCTCCGCCACTCTCAACCTCACGGCCTCGCCGCCATTCCGCATTCTCACCGCGCTAGCATTCGACGACCCCTTCCAGCCCGCCGATGTCGTTCCGCGCGTCCTTGAATTCGGTCCCATCGGCCTTGAAGGCTTCGACGGCACCATGGTCGGTTTCATGCTGCGCAAGAAGCTCAACGTCGCCGACGTAGCTCTTCTTCCGCCCGGCCAGGGCTTCCTACTCGTCGAGATGGGCGGCTGGACCGCCGAAGAAGCCCAGTCCCGCACCGATGCCCTCATCGCCGCCTCCAAATCCTGGCAAGAATCTCCTCGATGCCGCACCTATGACGACGCCGACGCCGCCCGTGTCTGGCGCGTCCGCGAGTCCAGCCTCGGCGCAACCGTCTTTGTCCCCGGCGAGCCCGAACGCCACGAAGGCTGGGACGACGCAGGCGTTCCTCCCGAGAAGCTTGGCGCTTATCTTCGCGGCCTCACCGCCCTCATGGCCGAATACGGCTACTACAGCCCCCTCTACGGCCACTATGGCCAGGGCTGCGCTCATCTCCGCATCAACTTCGACTTCCACTCTCTGGAAGGCCTGCGCAAGTTCCGCGAGTTCCTCAACCGCGCCACCGACCTCGTCCTCTCCCTCGGCGGCTCACTCTCCGGCGAACATGGCGACGGCCAGGCCCGCGCCGCCCTCCTGCCAAAGATGTTCGGCCCCGAGCTTGTCGACGCCTTCCGCGAGTTCAAGTCCATCTGGGATCCCGACAACCGCATGAACCCCGGCAAACTCTCCGATGCGGTTCGCGTCTACGACCCCGTCCAGAACCTCCGCCACACCCCCGGCGAGCCCGGCCAACGCCCCCACCACCACACCGACCTTGAGACCCACTTCGTTCTCCTCAGCGACGAGGGCTCTCTGGAACGCGCCACCGCGCGCTGCGTAGGTGTCGGCGCATGCCTCAAGTCCGACGGCGGCGTCATGTGTCCCAGCTACCGCGCCACCCGCGACGAGCAGCACTCCACCCGCGGCCGCGCCCGCCTCCTGTGGGAGATGCTCGCCGGCGCACTCCGCTCTGAAGGCTTTCAGAGCCACGCCGTCCATCAGGCCCTCGACCTCTGCCTCAGTTGCAAAGCCTGCAAAACCGAGTGCCCCGTTTCCGTCGACATAGCCACCTACAAGTCC
>Ga0182015_10002204_pt1 | contig 24144 bp, 23 predicted proteins | sample 712P3MmetaG_FD_120478 | JGI IMG/M metagenome (GOLD analysis project Ga0182015, IMG submission 120478) | Permafrost microbial communities from Stordalen Mire, Sweden - 712P3M metaG | ecosystem: Environmental > Terrestrial > Soil > Wetlands > Permafrost | place: Sweden: Stordalen | collected...
CGGTCCCCCTTGCCCAGACGCACATGCACACGATGGTATTTCCGCATGGCCCCAGGTTCAGACTGTTTCCAATCCCTGACAAGTGCCTACAGAGGTACATCATCATATGGTCTCGGTACTAGGTCGCAACATTTTGGGCGAAGTTGCTCATTTGACTCATTGGCGCTTGTCACTCTTTTTCGCTAATGCGCCGAACGGATTCGGACTGCGGCCGCAAGATCGCGAGATAGGTGCAAAGCCTTCGAAACGCCGCTGGTCCGCAGAACAAAATCATCCGGGGGCCGGCTTGCGACCTGTAACCGCGCGCCCGGTGTAATGCCGTGGGCCCTGAGCCGCCTCAACAAGAGGGCATCCTGATCGGAAACGCTGTCTACAACAAAAGTCCCTTGCTCACGAAGGTCCGTCAGTGGCACGGAAATCTGCTTCGGCATTTTTCCGTCCATCGCCGGAATGCAGTGCCCGTGCGGATCGAACTTCGGATGGCCCAGCTTTACTGCGATGCGCTCTTCGAACCGTTCCGAGATGAAATGTTCGAGGCGCTCCGCTTCCTCGTGAACCTCTTCGAGAGGGTAGTCCAGCACCTCGTAGAGGAATGTTTCGATGAGGCGATGATGGCGCAGCACCTCAAGAGCCCGTCGCTTGCCTGCCGCCGACAGGAGAACTCCGCGGTGCCTTTCGTATTCGACTAACGGCAACAGAGAAGACGCCAGCTTTTGCAGCATATTGGTGACCGAAGCCGGCGCAACTCCCAACCGGTCGGCGAGGGATGTACTCGATACGCGCTGCTCTTCCGGCCCGCTGAGGGCGAGGATCGCCTTCAGGTAGTTGTCCACTGATTCCGTGTTGGCGTTCCGCTGGCGGCTCGGCGGCATGGCCTGGCATCTCCTCGGCGAGTTGACACTTTCACTATTTTAGGTCAACCTAATTCATTAGGCGCGCCTAAATATGGCGCCCTGAAGTTTCTTCTTCCCTCCCGCAACGTTCCCAGCCCCAGGAGGCTGTTGTCCATGCGAATCCGCAACGCAAACAACCTCGCAATCCTGCTGCTGTTAACCATAGTTAACGCTTGTACTTTACAAGCGCAAAGTGGGACGAGCAGCGCGGTCACCGGAACCATCAGCGATGCGACGGGGGCCGTCGTGCCCAATGCCGCGGTGACGGCCAGGGACGCAGGCACAGGAGCAACTCGAACCGCGAGAAGCAACGCCGACGGGCGCTTCCTCTTCGCCCAGCTCAATCCGGGCACCTGGCGGATTGTCGTGCAGGCCGAAGGCTTTGGGTCGGCCGAGTCGCAGCCTGCGACCGTTGCCGTGGGTCAGACCATCGCCGTGAACTTCACTCTGTCGCCTGCAGCCACTTCGCAGACGGTCGAGGTATCAGCGGCACCCACCGGACTCCTGAGCCTGGAGAATCCGAACACCTCGACAACACTGGAAGCGAAGGCGATCGAGAAGCTGCCGAATCCCGGGCAGGACCTCACCTACGTGGCACAGTTCGCGCAGGGAGCGTTGATGAACACGGCAGGCTCTTCGAACGATGCCAAAGCGGCCGGCGGTTATGGCAACGTGGAATTCAACGGGCTCCCTGCCACTTCGAATGGGTACATCCTCGATGGCTACGATACGAACGATCCCTGGCTGGGACTGAACATCGGTCTCTCCACGAATCTCGTCATCGGGCTCGATGCTGTCGAGGAGGCGACCGTCAATACCAACTCCTTCTCCGTAGATCAGGGGAGGTACGCCGCAGCGCAGGTGAACTATTTCACCAAATCGGGCACCAATGTGTTCCACGGAGACGCCTACGAAATATGGAATGGCTCGCTGTTCAACGCGGAGGACTATTTTCTTCATGCGAACGATACGTTGGACAGCATTGCGAAGAAGCCGCGTTCCACTGTCAACGAATTTGGTGTGAGTATCGGCGGTCCGATTCGGAGGGGCAGGCTGTTCTTCTTTGCCCACTACGAGGGCATTCGCATTGCTCTGCCTCTCGTCTCCCAGATCACCCTGCCGACACCGGCTTATCAGCAATACGTATTGGGACAACTCGCAACGGGGGGAACTGACCCCATCACGGGCACGGCTCTTCCGGCTCAGCCTGCGGAGGTCCCCTTTTACCGGAAGATGTTCTCCCTGCTGCCCGCATCGGGCGGCTCCCCCGTGCCCATCGTCGGGTGCCCGCTTGGCACAAACGGCGATGGCTGCGCAAGCCAGCGCCAGGCTTCGCTGAACAACAGCGACACCGAAAACCTCATCGTGGCGAAGATCGATCACACAATCGACGCAAACAACAGCGTCTGGTATCGCTTCCAGCAGGACACGGGACTTCAGGCAGCCTACACCGATCCCGTCAATCTTGTTTTCAACTCCTATTCACCTCAGCCGCAGCGCACTCTTGTCGCGGGCTACACCCATGTCTTCAGTTCAACCTTCGTCAACCAGTTCAATCCTGGTGCGAGCTGGTACTCCAGCATCTTCGAACCAAACAACTACTCTCAGGTGCTCGAGACCTTCCCCATCGTGCTGGAATCTGGTAGCGACAGCGTTCCCTTCACGACCATCGGCGGCAATGACAACACCTACCCTCAGGGCCGCAAGGTCACACAATGGCAGATCAACGACAATCTGACCTGGACCTTTGGGAAGCATACCTGGAACTTCGGCATCAACACGCGGCGTCTCGACGCAACCAACTATGACCTCGGCGAAGGCACGGCGCCGACGGTGACCTACAACGATCTCGCCCAGTTCACATACGGAGCCGCCTATACGGCGAGCCAGAGCTTTCCAGTTTCGCTGAAAGAAAGAGTTTCGTCAGGCAATCTCGAATACTACGCGATGGACACCTATAAGCCCGTCGCCACGGCCACGATCACCTACGGCATGCGCGTCACCTGGAACACGAACGTCACCAGCGAGAAGAATCTTTTCGCGCGCCCGTCCGGCTCTTTCCTTGACGCCTCTCATGACAGCGATCAACCGCTGAATCAGGTCGTATCAGGGGATGTCCACGACCTGTTCCCCGCGACGCCGCTGTTCGTCTACCAGCCTCGGGTATCGTTCGCATATCAACTGCATCCGCACGTGGCCGTTCATGGCGGATTTGGAGTTTTCAACGACATCATTCCCATGCAAATTGCCGATCTCGGCGCTATGAACGCGCCCAACGATCCGACTTTTGTAGGCGGGATCGGTGGCCAGGTCGGCGGCATCGGGATTGCTCCAGGTATTGCTGGAAGCGCCGTTGATGCCACAGTGAATGCGAACCATTCGTTCCAGAAGATCTTTAGTTCCGGCGGTGCTCCCTGCGCGGGGATTCAGCCAGGCACCCCCACCTGTCCGCTGGCAGTCAGCCTTAATAGCTTCCCGAGTGGAACGTTCAAAACACCGTACTACTACCAATACAGCTTCGGCATGGAGCAGCAGATTGGTGCGCATGGAAATCTACGGACCGATTTCGTCGGCACTCGAGGGCTCCATGAGCCGTTTCAGGTGCAGCTCAACGGCTATCAGACGGTTTGCGATGGATGTTTCGCCCCGTTTCCGTACCAGAAACCGCTCGATCAGCGCTTTGGGAACGTCAATGAGTTTCGCACGGACGCCAACAGCAGTTATGCCGGACTGCAGACATCCTACTCCCAACAATGGCGAGGACTAACTCTGCACGGTAACTACACCTTCAGTCATTGCCTCGACGAGGTATCGAACGGCGGCCTGCTGTCGTTCTCCACGCAGGGATTGATGTCGCCGCTTCCCGGGGAGCTCGACCGGCAGTATGCCAGTTGCGACTACGACGTTCGCCACAACATCTCCGCCTATGGGGTGTACCAGGTGCCGTTCCACTCCAGACATCGATTCCTTCATCAGATCTTCGCAGGGTGGTCTGTCTCCGAGACCGCCATTCTGCACTCTGGCTTGCCGTTCAGCGTGCTCAGCCAGCCGTACATCGCAAACGGCAATGGCGTCTATCAGGCGAGCGGAGCCAGCACCATCCAGTTCAATGCGCCCGCTTACGCTAACCGGGTTCCCGGCGCTCCTGTGTATCAAAAGAACTCGGTCGCGGTCGTCACCGTGGCAGGCACAAAACAATGGCTCAACCCGAGTGGGTTCGTCTCGGCGGTCGACCCAGCGACAGGATCATGTGTGGGAGGCGATTCGCCGGCAAACTGCCAGTTCGGCAATACTGGACGCAACTCTGTCCGCGGAACGCACTACACGAACTCCGACATTTACATCACCAGGACTTTCCCAATCAAAGAAGGAATTAGCTTCCGTCTCGACGCGCAGATGTTCAACGCATTCAATCATCCCAACTTCGCTCTGCCCAGCGAGGTCGAAGCCGGCGTACCGGGTGGTTCAATTCCAGCTAGGTTTGGCACACTTGGAAACACGATCTCGCCTCCAACCGGACTGCTGGGCGTCGGTCTTGGCGGCGACAGCTCCCCACGCATGATCGCTTTCCAGGGCCGAATCGAGTTCTGAGGAGGCCAATTGTAGAGTCTGCTCGGCTCGGTGAATACCAATGCTGCGTGAATCTAATGGGGTACAGAAGCTCAATGAGTACCTCATCGCCCAATTCCTCATCGACGCAGCGTTCTCACTCTGATTTATGGCGTCGGGATCGTCGTGACCACACTCATGTCGAATGACGCGACAGCTGTCGTCCTTACGCCAGCTGTGCTGACCGCGGTGAAGCGCGCGAAGGCTCGGCCCATGCCCTGCCTGCTGACCTGCGCGCTCATCGCCAACGCTGCCAGCTTCGTCCTGCCTATCTCAAACCCTGCAAACCTCGTGGTTTTTGACAGCGCCATGCCGCCGCTGGGACGGTGGCTCGTGATGTTTCTCTTGCCATCCGCCGTGTCCATCGTTGCGACTTACTTCTTGCTGCGATGGTACAGTCGCAACGACCTGGCACAACCCTGCCATGCCGCCGACGGCAACTTCACTCTGACAGCGGCCGGCCGCATCAGCCTCTTCGGCATCCTTGCGGTTGCCGCTGTATTGCTCATCGCCTCAGCTCTGCGCTGGAATCTGGGCTTGCCGACCTGCCTGGCAGCTCTCGCGGTGACGGCAATCGTTCTTGTCCGCGAAAAAACCAGCCCCCTGCGCCTGGTTCGGGAGATTTCCTGGAGCGTTCTGCCCCTTGTCGCCGCGCTTTTCTTCATCGTCGAAGCAGTCAAAGGCGCGGGAGCGCTGCACATCCTGCAAACTGCACTTTCCTGGGCTGAGCATGGGCCGTCCGTCGTCACCACTCTGGCTGTCGGCGCAGCCATCGGCATCGGCACGAATCTGGTGAACAATCTACCTCTCGGCCTGATCACGGGAGCCGCGATTCAGTCCGCGCCGGCGCACCTCCTGCTGTCGAAGGCCGTGCTCATCGGCATCGATTTGGGTCCGAACCTCTCAATCACCGGATCGCTGGCCACCATCCTTTGGCTCATCGCCATCCGCCGCGAGGGCATGGAGGTGACCGGCACTCAGTTTCTCAAAGCAGGCTTGCTCATTATGCCTCCCGCGCTCTTGCTCGTACTGCTCGCCGCACTGCTCGTCGCACGTTGAATAACAACACTGGAGGATATCGATGAAAACTGCGTGGATCTATCCCTTCATCATCGTCGGCGGCATGCTGCAGGCCGTCGGTGCGCCGATGAATGGCGTTCTACTCGCGTCATTGCAAAACAAGTGGCTCGCCACGGCGGTTTCGTTCATGGTTGTGACCTTTTTCTTTATTGTTATGTTTTTGATTCAGCCCACGCCTCTGCCGAGCATGCGCGACCTCGCTCACATGCCGTGGTGGGCGCCCATCGGCGGACTGGTCGGAGCCGTTCAGGTTTATGCCGGGCTCACGCTCGTTCATCGCGTGGGCGCTGGTCCGTTCATGGGACTCACCGTCACCGCGGCTCTCATCGCCTCCGTGGTCATTGACCATTTCGGCTGGTTACATATGCCGGAGCATCCGATCCACCTTGGCCGCGTGGCCGGTGTCGCATTGATGGTGGGCGGCATTACTCTGATTGCCAGGTTTTAATTGAACGTCTTCTCCTTCAATGTCTATGTGCGAAGCCGCGCTTTAGCCGCACACTGCGAGTTCTGGGTGGATGGTCGCCTATACGGAAATTACGCATTGGTAAACACCGGCCTACACTGTTGCCTCAATCGTTAATTCCGTGTTGCCGGTGATACGCCCAAGTCGGCATCGGATCCCTGTGAGAGTGCGAGAGCCGATATATCGGTATTGATCCGACTTCGACGAGCGCGTTGGCGATTTGCACTAACCCGCTAGCGCGGGAGGGAATGCTTGGCCAGGGACGCAGAACATCACAATAATGAAACATACTTCGAATACTTAGCTGATCATTTGGCCTTCCGGACAGCATGACGCGTTGATTCAAAGATCGGCCTTATGCCAGGGCCGAAGCTGCGGCTGGTTCGCGCATCGCGATGGCCGCAATCTGGTGGAGCATCCCCTGGAAGATGCAGTAATGGATCGGATAAAGAGCGTACCAATAGAGGAGGCCGCCGAGTCCGGCTGGATCAAAAATTGCAGTTTGTCGAATTACGGAGCCTCGGTCATTTGGTTCAACCTCAAACTGAAGCCACGCACGGCCCGGCACTTTCATCTCCGCTACCAGGCTGAGCCTGCGGTCCGGTTCAAAACTCTCGACGCGCCAGAAATCCAGAGCATCGCCAGCTACGAGCGTATGAGGATCGCGGCGTCCCCCGCGCAGTCCCACGCCGCCCACAAGCAGATCGAAGAAACCGCGAATCCGCCACAGAAAACTGGCAAAGTACCATCCGTTCGAACCCCCAATCCGCCGGATCGGAGCAAAGGCCAGAACCGGGGGAACGGGCACCTGCGTGGTCCGGGAATCGACCAGCCGTGTCCCGAACCGCACACCACCCCAGGACGTCGGCTTGCCGCTGGAGGAGAGCGCGTCGGACCAGAAGGTCGCGGCATTTCGGGCCGAATCCCTCTTTTTGGCTCGCAATTCGCTCGAAACCTGTGCCGAGCAACGGCAGAGGTAAAGAGGTTCGACTCTCTTATCGACAGATAGGCGTGCTCCGAATCGGCAGAGGTCCGACATGACGGGTTTTCGTGATCGGCCTTGGGTGCCGCCGGAAAACTGACAAAAATGACGAGGGTGCTGAAGGGTGAAAAGGGTGCGTTTTTGATGCTTTCGGGGGCTTTCGATAGCCATCGGCGCCCATGTTATGTTGAACTTACGTTTCCTGACCTAACTGTCACGGCAGAGGTCGCGGGTTCGAGCCCCGTCGTCCCCGCCAGATTTCCTTGCGAGTTCAGCGAATCTCCCGCCCAAACGAGAGCACAAAAAGACTCACAGCTTAAAAAGACTCACAGCTTAACGCCGCATCGTCTGCCGTCCCTCGCTCTTGTCCCATACCATGGCGTCGAATCGATGGGTTCCCCTGAAACCAAGCCATTCGTACAGCGACACCGCCTTTCGATTTGAGGCCGTCACGGTGAGCGTCAGCAGACTGAAGTTACGCTGCGCCAGAGAGCGCGCGCATTCGGCCATCAGCAATCTGCCGAGCCCCAGGCCCCGGTATTCAGGCCCAACGCAGATTTGCGTTACGTGGCCCACATCCTCGCGCACCCGCGAGCACAGCAGCAGGCCGGCGAGGTCCGCGCTCCCCCGCTCCACCAGAGCTCGAGAAGACTCCGCATCGAAGTAGCCGCACCCGGGAAACCGCACGATATTGTGCAGGAATCGCTGCGAACCGGCTGCCGTCCGGTATTGCTCATTGATGTGACTGTCCAGATGCCCCTGATAAGCCGTGGAGATCAGCCGCGCCGCACCCCCCAGGTCGTTCTCCGCCCACCGTCTCATCTCCATGCCCTCCGGCAAGGAGACCTCGCCATTCAGGCCGAAGCCTCCTCCGTCGCGCTCTACCCCGGCAGCCGGCTGCAACCGCCACTCCATGAAGATCCGCTCGTGAATCTCGAATCCCGCATCTTCGAAGACCCGCTGGTGCGCGCCATGCGGATGCAGCAGCAACTGCGATTCGATGCGCGTCACTCCCGGCGTGCTCTTCAGCATCTCGAACAGGCGCAGCAACAGCTCGTTACGTACATCCGCGGCGGATTCTTTCGCGTCCACGGCAAAGACGTCGCCGATGACTGCCTTGTATCCCTCGTACACGCAGAACACGTAGCCGACAATGCGTCCGCTCTCCACCGCGACGTAGCCCGGCAGCACCCGCGAATCCAGATACTGCAGCAACAGATCCGCCGACCCACGGTAATCCCAGTGCAGCCGCTCGCTCCAGACGCGGCTCTCCTCTTCCAGCAGCGGCCGCAGACTGCCTGCCGAAAAATGGCGCAGGTCCAACAACTCGAATTGAAGCGCCGAGCTCATCGATACAGCAACCCCAGGACGCATTCGCATGCGCCACAGGTATCCCTTCCCGGCCTGATTGCAATGAACTGCTCACCGGCTATGGTCTGCTCTGCTCGTGTCGTTCTCCATAACTTCGTACACGACCAGGTTTTGCGCGGGGTAGGTGAAAAGCGGCTCGTATCGCCTGCCCTCGAGCGTTTGACGAAGCTCCGTTGTTGAAGATTCCGGAATTACCAGCAGATGCTGCCTGTCCGGAATGCCGTCCTGCATCGTGCCGCTCGCGAACTGCGGCGCTTTATCCGGAATCCTGGGATCGAGCACCTCGAATTCCAGCTTTACTCCTGGCTTCCATCCCGCCCTCATCGCGTCGAAATCCGCCGCGTTCAGTACAGGCTGGCCGTTCACCGCTACAAGATCGTCGCCCTCGAGCCTGCGCAGACCCATCTGTTCCGCGGACGATCCCTCTTTTACCCCGTCGATGACCACCCCGTGCGGGCCCGAACCGGCGCTCCTCGGTGAATCACTGACACTAATCCCAACATCGTAATTCACTACCCGGTTATTTCGATAGAAAGAAAGACCGTACTGCACATCTCTTCGTACATGCCAGACCGCTATAGTACCCGGCGGTGGGCTGATTTCGTTTAGGATCTGCGTTAGCGGACGCGCCGAAAACGTCATATCCAGCAGATTGATATTGCGTTTTGTGCCGTTGATCTTTCCAATCCCGAAAACAGGACCAATTCCAAACATATACAGCAGCAGGATCACCATCGGCGTCATGGTGGCTATGCGCAGCCGCTTCAGGCCGAAGTGCGCGACCGTAATCAGGATGAACACCGCTGCCGCCACCCCCACCATGCTGGCCGCGATGATCGCTATCCGCGGCGGCACTGCCTCCGGATTGTTCAGGTGAAGCGGCATCAGCAACAAAAACATCGTCAGGATTCCGGTCAGCAACGCATGCAGAACCAGCAGCCAGGTCTTCAGCCCGCGACTGCGAATGCGGTTCAGATAATCCCCGCAGAGAATCGTCAGCGGCGGCACCGCGGGCAAAATGTACCCCGGCAGCTTCGACTCGGAGAACGAAAAGAACACGATCGGCACCAGCGCCCACAGCACCAGAAACTCCGGGAAGGCGTCGCCCGCCCGGCCGTGCCCCACGTAGAGAAACTTGGCGCGCCGTACCCGCCATTCGTCGATTGATCCTCTCACCGCGTCCACGAACGCCGTTACCGCGATCACTGCCCAGGGGGTCAGCCCCAGCAGCATCACCGGCACGTAGTACCAGAATGGGTGGTAGTGCTCGAATCGATCCGTAGCAAACCGCTCGAGGTTATGCTCCAGAAAGAAAATTCTCAGGAAGGTTGGGTTGCGCCTCTGCACCGCGATGAACCATGGCAGCACCATCGCGAAATAGAGCACGATGCCCGGCCCCCACAGACTGCGGCGGAACAGCGACCACTCGCGACGCAGAATCGCGAAGATTGCAATGATCACCAGCGCCATCAGTGGAGCGATCGGCCCCTTTGCCAAAGTCGCCGCCCCCACAAAAAAATAAATGTCGAAGAGCCAGAACTTGCTGTTCGTCTCGTACCACGCATACCAGCCCAGCATGCCGATAGAAAACGGCGCCGCCAGTTGCATGTCGGTCGAAGCGCCCCGCGCAAAACCCAGCACCGCCGCACAGGACGCCGTGATCAACGCCGCATCCAGCTGTCCCCCATTCCGAAAGCGCCGAATGTGCAGGTAGATCAGCACCACCAGCATGAACGCAAAGCTTGCCGACGGCAGCCGTGCCGTCCAGTCTTGTACGCCAAATTCGCGAAACGCGAACATCGCCCGCCAGTAGTAGAGCGCCGGCTTTTCAAGCCACGGATGTCCCCACAGCACCGGGGTCACGTAATCGTGCCGTGCCAGCATCTCGCGCGCTACCTGCGCATAACGAGGCTCGTCAGCGCCAACCAGACCGAGGCCATCGCCGCCAAAAATCGGCACCAGACCGTAAAACAGGAAAAAAGCTGTCAGCCCAAACAGCGTTCCCGTTTCCGCAATTTCTCCGAGAGCCGGGAATCGGGCTCGGACGCGAGCCAGCAACCCTGGCGATAACGCCTGCACCGTCGCGGCGTGGTTGACACTGCTCGACTCTGCCGCTCCATCCTGCGAGTCCCCGGAACGCGCAGCGGTCGCACTCCCGGCGTGATCCCCGGAATTCGTCTCACTTTTCTGCGATTGATGCGAAGTCTCGGTCACTTGTCCGAGTCAGCCTACCAGATTCCCGCCCGGTTCTCCTGTCGTTCCGGATAGCCCGGAAACCATGGTCATGAGCTCACGCCGCATCACATTCAGAATTTCCTCCGTCGCCGCGCGCGGCGGACCCGCCAGCGTGCACCCCCCGGCATGCCGATGGCCCCCGCCACCGTAGCTCGCCGCGATCCTCGCCACGTCCAGTTGACCCTTACTGCGCAGAGACAGCCGCACCCGATGATCCGCCAGTTCGCGCAGCAGAACCGCTGCCTCGACCCCACCGATTGCGATGGCATAATTCACAATCCCCTCGCAGTCTTCCTCGGCCGCTCCGCTACGGACCATATCGTCCTGCGTCACCCACAGCCATGCCAGCCGCCCCTCGCGCCGCAGATTCGAAAGCGCTGCCCCCAACAGCAGCATTTTTGACAGTGGATTCGAGAAGTACACCTCTCGAGCGATTCCAGCCGCGTCAGCCCCGCGCCCAACCAGCTCCCGTGCCAGCTCAAAGGCGTGAGCGTCCGTCCCCTCATAACAGAATGACCCGGTGTCGGTCAGCACCCCTGCATACAAACACGCGGCCATCTCCGGCGTCACCTCCGCGCCCGCGGCCATAGCCAGCCGATGCACCATCTCGGCCACCGCACAGGCCTCCGTGTCGATCCAGTTCACATCCCCAAAAGCGCGCCCACTCACGTGATGATCGATGTTGACGATTAATCGACCCTCCAGACCCGTTAGCCGCGATCGCTGAATACCGTCGCACTCCAGCAGAATCACCGCGTCGTACTCGCCCTCGAGCTGAGTAGTCTGCACGATCGTCGAAGCACAGGGAAGGCCGCGATAAATCAACGGCACCGGATCGGCGGAAACCAAGTCCGCCTCTTTCCCCAGCTGCCGCAGCATCATCCCACAAGCCAGCATCGACCCGACCGCGTCGCCATCCGGCCGCGCGTGCGATCCAAGAGCGAACCGCTGCCCGCGCCGCACCACCTCCAGCACGGCGCTCATACCGTCGCTCGAATATTCCCGGGCGTTCTCCGGTGTCTTGCGCGGAACACGAACCGCGCCGCTTCCCTCACCTCCATGCGACGAAATGTGGCTCCCTGCCGCCATCGGCTGCCTTCTGTTACCGATTGCCTGTCTCCTGTTCCCTGCTCCCGGCTGCTGGCTCCCGGCTCCCTGTTCCCTGTTCCCTGTTGCCTGTTCCCTGCTTTCCGCGCTTCCTGCCCAGCAACTCGTCGATCCGCGCCTTCATCTTTTCCGAGCGATCGATATGGAAAGTCAGCTCGGGGATATAGCGCTTGCCCGTCCGCTCCAGCAGCTCATGCCGGATATACCCCCGTGCGGCCATCAGCCCGTCCAGTGTGTCGGCTTCCTCCTGCAACCCGCCGTCCACCGCCACATAAATCAGCGCCGATTTTCCTCCCGGATTGATCACCACCTGGCTGACGTAGGCGAAGCTGATCCTCGGATCCGACAGCTGGCCCTCGATCATTGCCCCGATCTCATCGCGCAGCGTCTCTGCCACCCGTTCCTGGTGATATTTCCGCCCTCTCTGCTCCGGCATCGTCCACTCCTCTACCGCCCTGCAAGGTCTAAACCCAGAGACGGAATAAAACCCCTGAGAATATCAGACCGGAAGCGGCCAGGGGGCGTCATCGGGAGCCCGAGCAAAAAAGCGTCCCCTCGTTAACGCCGGATACTTCTTCCACCTGAGCTTGCTCGATGTACAGCTTGTGCATACAATATAGCCGTGGGCTTCGAATGGGATCCGGAGAAGGCTCAGGCGAACTTCGCGAAGCATGGCGTTCGATTCACTGAATCTCTTCCCGTCTTCGACGACGATCTTGCCGTTACCCTGCCGGACGACGAGTCGGATCCCGGCGAGCGGCGTTTCGTGTCCGTAGGAACTGGGGCAAAAGGCCGTGTGTTGGTGGTGGTGTACACCTGGCGGCGGACCAACATCCGCATCATCTCCGTACGAAGGGCTGAAGCGCAGGAACGGGTGGAGTACGAGGAGAAAAAATGAAGAAGCGATACGATTTCAGCAAAGGAAAGCGGGGGAAAATCCTTCCCGAGAACCCAGGATCCCGTGGCAAGACGCGCATCACTATCCGCATCGACGACGACCTGATGGATCATTTCCTCAAAGAGGCTGACGCTTCGGGGGGAACCCTCGGTTATCAAACGCTCATCAACGACGCGTTGCGCCAATTCGTGCAGGGCACCGCGCCAAAGTTCGAGGACACGCTCCGGCGCATCGTCCGCGAAGAGGTCCGCTCCGCCAACTGACCCGTTACTGTCGTCAGTCCCAGAACACCGAGGGCCAACCATGGATCGCCTCTCTCTGCACGCCTTCATGTCGCAGTATCGATACGGCGTCGTCTCCAGCATCTCCCCAGCCGGCACGCCGCAGTCGGCCCTGGTCGGCATCGCCACCAGTCCCGAGCTCGAAATCGTCTTTGACACCGTTAAGTCGTCCCGCAAGTATCCCAACCTGATTGCCCGTCCAGCCTGCTCCTTTGTCGTTGGATGGAGCGGAGAACAAACAGTCCAGTTCGAAGGTATCGCCAAGGAGCCACTGGGACCCGAGCTGAAGCGCTGTCAGGAAATCTACTTCGCCGCCTGGCCCGACGGCCCGGCACGCATGGCCTGGCCCGGCATCACCTGGTTCGTCGTGCGGCCCACATGGATTCGCTACAGCGACTTCGACCAACGCCCGCCCCTCATCGAAGAGATGGTCCTGGCCAGCAAATGAAAAGGGCATCCGCAGATGCCCTCCTTCTTCAACCTCGTTACTCCTACGACGTCGGAGCGGGCAGCGGAGGCAGCGTCACATCGTCTGCCACGTAAGCCTTCAGCGGGGTGCCCTGCTTGATTTCGATTTCCTTGCCGTGCTTAATCAACCCGATAGGGCCGAACAACACGGTGAGCGCAACCGCGGTACCGGTCTTGTCATCCCCTTCTCTGCCCTTGGAGCCGCGCAGCATCACCTTTGTGTCGCCTATCTTCACATAGTCGAGCCGCATGTTGAGTTCTCCGCCTTTGCCCATCATCCCAGCTCTTTTCGCATGTGTAACCTCGCCGTACGCCTTGCAGCCGGCCCGCGCAACCACCATGTTGTCGACGGTCAGATCCTGATCCAGCACCAGGACCACGGGATCCCCCTCATTCGCAGTCTTCGAACTCAAGTCCTGATTGAATTTGAGGTCCACGTCCGAGCCCTCCTTCAGAACCAGCTTGCCGGAAGCCACAGTTGCCGCCGCAGAGGCAGCAGCCGGTGCAGCATCTGGGCTGGATGCGGGTGCGGGTGCCGGTGCTGTCGTGGGTGTGTCCGGCGAGGCGGGTGTCTGGGCCAGGGCCTGCGGCGCGAAACTCAGCGCGACCGCACCAACGAGCAAACCAAACGGGCAGAAAATCGCAATCCTTTTCATACGCACAATTCCTTTTCCTGGTAGTTTCCTGGAATCATACGCCCTTTGCCCCACCTGCGATGCACCTTTTTGCTTGGAGTTACAAGCCAATGCTAACTCGTGCCCTACGCACACCTTTCCGGATAAGACGGTCGCCTATCCTCAAATCACCCGCAGCACCACCACCGTCTCATCATCAAAGCGATCCTGCTTGCCCTGAAACTTCCCTACGTCGCTCAGGATGCACTCCGCCAGCTTCGACGCAGGCTTGTGCTGATGCTTCTTCACCGTCGCAATCAGCCGGTCGTTACCGAACATCTCGCCCGCCGCGTTCTGCGCATCCACAATCCCGTCGCTGAAGAAAATCACCGAATCCCCGGGCTGCGTTGCGATGCTGAACTCCTCCCAGGTAGCATTAGGAAACATACCCAGCGGAAAACCCTCCGCACGTATGGTCTCAATCTCCTCGCCCCGGCAAAAGAGCGGCTGCACCGACCCGCCATTAGCGATCTGAATCGTCATGTTCTCGTCATTCCACACGCCAAACAGCATCGTCACATATTGCGAATCGAGCTTCCGCTCCTGCAGCGCGTCGTTCAGCGTCTTCAGCATCTCTGATGGCGACAGGTGCTGGCTGGCCACCGAACGCATGATGCCGCTCACCAGCGCCGCGTACAGCGCCGCCGCCGCCGCCTTGCCGCTCACGTCGCCCAGCGCAATGGCGCTCCGGTTCGCGTCGTACGGAAGGAAGTCGTAGAGGTCGCCCCCAATAGTACGAGCCGGCAAAAACCGCGCCGCAAACTCCGCCCGCTTGTGTTGCGGCTTCGTCGGAGGCAGCAACCGCAGCTGCACCTCCCGCGCCATCGCCAGATCCCGCTCCAGTCGCTGCTCCTGCTGCATCACCCGCTGATAAAGCCGCGCATTCTCGAGCGCAATCGCTATCTGCGCGGCCAGCGTGGTCATAGCCCGCTCGTGATCCTCGGTGAAATAGTGCAGCCGCGTGTGCTCGATATCCAGCACCCCGACCGCCGTCCCTTTGTAGATTAGCGGCACCGTCATCTCCGAGCGCGTCTCCGGATTCACCATGTGATACCGCGAGTCCTTGCGGACATCCGCCACGTAGATCACCCGCTTCTCCCGCATCGCAGCGCCCACCAGTCCCCGCTCCAGCGGTATGGTCACGCCGATCAGTGCGTCGTTCTTCGTTTCTCCCAAAGCAGCGTCCGTTGCGGCAACCGGCGGCGGTTCCGGTGGTGAAGAATCCCAGATGCTCCGCCGCGGCTCTTCCCGTTTTTCCTTCACATCGGATCGGTGCGTGAATCGAATCGACAGACGATTTTCGAGCATCTGATTTCGGTCGTTGACCAGCCACACCGAAAACATCTGGTAGTCGATGATCCGCCGAACCAGCTGTCCCACCCGCTGCAGCAGCTCGTCCGGATCCAGAATCGAAGTGATCTCCCGGCTGATTTCGTTCAGTACCTGCAGCGTCTGCGCCTGGCGCGCCACGCGCGTGTAAAGCCGCGCATTTTCGATGGCGCCCGCAATCCGCGATGCCGTCAGAGTGAGCAGGTGCAGGTGCTCCGGCGTGAAGTAATTCGGCTGTTCGGCCTGGATGTCGATGACGCCGATCATGCGGTTCTTCGTGATCAGCGGCACCGCCAGCTCAGAGCGCACATCAGGATTGGCGTTGATATAGTTTTCCGCCTTGGTAACGTCATTCACCAGCTTTGCCTGGCGCGTCTGCGCGGCCTCGCCCACAATGCCCTGGCCCATCCGGATGCGCATCCGCTCGACCTCCGGCTTATGACCGATCTGAAAACGCATGCGCAGATCATGGGTGCGGTCGTTGACCAGCAGGATCGCGAAGATCCGATAGTCGATCACCGCCCGCACCATCGCCGCGGTGCGCTCCAGAAGCGTCTTCAGGTCGAGGGTGGTGTTCAGCGTATCGGCCAGGCGGACCAGAAACTCCGTCTGCAGCGGATCGACATGAACCTGGGCAGGCCGCCGCGCCTCCGGAGAAACGGGCCGGTAATCCCCTTCCCATGTCGGTTCTGCCGTTTTCTGCTGGGGCTCGTCGCTCACAATTCTCCTGCTGGCGCACGGCCCCGCCAGGGCCGAACGAATGCCATCATACGGCGTTTTGCTTTGGACTGTTTAGGTTCGCGAGTCTCCGCGTGGCTAGCCACATGGCGGCGTCCGATCGCGCGAGAACCTCAGACCGTCTTCACTTCTCCCAGGATCGCCACGCTCGCGCTCGCGCCGATCCGGTTCGCACCCGCCTCCAGCATCCGCCGAGCATCGGCCAGGGTGCGAATCCCCCCCGAGGCCTTCACCCCGCAGCGGCCACCCGCCACGCCGCGCATCATCGCCACGTCTTCCGCACTTGCGCCGGCCGAAGAGAATCCCGTGCTCGTCTTGATAAAATCCGCGCCCGCTGCGATCGCCAGCTCAGACCCCCTCAGCTTCTCTTCGACCGTGAGCAGGCAAGTCTCAAGAATCACCTTTACGATCGCCCCTGCCTCGTGCGCAACCTCGACCACTCCCTCAATCTCCTGCTGCACAGCCTGGTTCTCACCCGACTTCACCAGCCCCACGTTAATTACCATGTCCACGTCGTGCGCGCCAATCTTCACCAGCACCGCCGCCTCATCGCGCTTTGTCGTTCCCAGCGAGGCTCCCAGCGGAAATCCAACCACAACCCCCACAGGTACTCCCGTTCCCGCCAGCTCCGCGTAAGCCAAAGCCGCCCACGTGGGATTCACCATGGCGCACGCAAACCGATGCTCCGCCGCCTCGCGGCAAAGCCGAATCACCTGTTCGTGGGTCGCCTCGGGTTTCAGCAGTGTGTGGTCGATCACTGCTGCGAGATTCTGCTGTGACGACAAGGCCTGCATCGCAAAAGCCTCTGCGTCGAAGCCTGGTATTTCCTGTTCCTCATCTTCATCGACGAGGTGAACGTGTGTGCTCATCGGGCAAACTCCTTTCCGCCCGCCGTTAACTCTGGCGCGTCCGGCATCAGACAAATGTCCGGCAGATTCCGGTAGCGCTCCGCAAAATCCATCCCATATCCAATAACGAATTGATTCGGAATGGTGAATCCCACATAATCGGCTTCAATTTTTTCCAGACGCCGCGATGGCTTGTCCAGCAGCGCCGCGATCCGCAGCGTCTTCGGCTCGTGCTGCTCAAAAAGGCTGCGAATAAACCCCAGCGTCAGCCCCGTATCCAGAATGTCCTCGACGATGATGACGTTCTTGCCTTCGATCGGCTGATCGAGATCCTTGATCAGCTTGACCGCGCCGCTGGTGCGCAAACCCTTGCCGTAGCTGGATACCGCGACGAAATCGAAGGTGTTGTCCACCGAGATGCTGCGCGCCAGATCGGCCAGAAAAATCGCAGCTCCCTTCAGCACTCCGACCAGAACGACTTTCTCGCCCGCGTAGTCATCATCGATCTGCCGCCCGATCTCCAGCACGCGATCCCGAATCTGCTCGCGGCTGAACAATACTTCAAGCCCTGAATGAATACTCGTCGTGCTCACAGGTCAGATTAACTCCAAAGCCCCCTGTGGAAGATATACTGAGAGACGTCAGGTATGTACCCCTTCATTCATATTGGCCGCTTCTCCGTCGGCACCTTTGGCATTATGCTCTGGCTGGCCGCAGTGGCCGCCTGCTGGATTCTTTACCGCAATTTTCGCCGTTGGGGCATCGACGCCGACGCCATCAGCATCGTCGCCGTCTCCACCGTCGCCGGCGTCCTCGGATCGAAAATCTGGCACGTCCTCGAAACCCCCGGCGCCCTGATGCGTCATCCCGCCGAACTGCTCTTCGACCGCGCAGGCTTCGCCTGGTATGGAGGCCTCATCGTCGGCATCCTCACCCTGCTGTGGCAGGCCCGCGTGTACAAACTCGGCTCTCTCCAGATGCTCGACCTCGCCTCTCCCGCCGCTGCCATTGGCTACGGCGTCGGCCGCCTCGGCTGCCTCGTCTCCGGCGATGGCGACTATGGCATTCCCACCACGCTGCCCTGGGGCATGAGCTTTCCCCACGGACTGGTTCCAACGTTTCGGCGCGTTCACCCCACACCCATCTATGAGCTGCTCGGCGCCCTCCTGATTACCTGGATTCTCTGGCGGCGCGGCGCCCCCGAGCGCCCGAAACCCCTTGGCCAGATCACCGGCGAATATCTCATCCTCACCGGACTCGCCCGTTTCCTGGTCGAGTTCATCCGCATCAATCCCCGCATCCTCTGGGGCATGACCAACGCTCAACTGGCTAGCCTGGGATCCATTGCCTTCGGCCTGGGTTTAGTGCTGCTCGCCCGCGCCCGAACCGGCGCAAAGACCTCCGCGCAGACACGCCGAACCGCAACCGCCCATAGTTCATAAAGCGGCAAGAAGTTCGCCTTCAGGCTTCCCAGGGATTCACAACTCGAATCCCGCACTCCTCGAAGTCAGCAGTATTCCGCGTGGCCAAAATTGCTCCGTGTAGACGAGTGATCGCCGCGATCTGGACATCCAGTCGGCCGACGATTCTTCCTGTCGCGTATCGTTGTCCCACCATCTCCGCATAGATCTCCGCAGCCCCACCGTCGAAGGCGAGAATGCCACGTTCAAAGTCCTCATTGAACATGGCGTCGGCCTCGGTCTGTAACTCCCTGCGGCGTCTTCCCACGGGCATGCGGGCAATCCCTGCGAGAATTTCCGCCTTGGAGACTGCTGTCGTGCAAAGTTCCTCAACCGGCTGGCTCGCTAGCCAGGCCATCACACCAATCGAGGGTATCGGTGCCATGGTCTCTGACAGCACATTCGTGTCGAGGATGATCACGGCTCGTCGTCGTAGGCACCGAACTCCGGACCGCTGAAATCTACCAGCGGACGGTCCCCGGTTCTGGGTGGAATATCCAGCTCGACCCCACCCAGGGGCTCAAATCGCCTGCGGATCCGCTCCGCCATGTTCCCGCGTGGCGCCGAAGGAGCCGTGGTAAGCGACTTCTCCAGAATCGCCCGAACCTCTTCCTCCATCGAGCGCCCATTCTCAGCCGCGCGCACCCGGAGCTTTGACTTCACGGAATCATCGAGTTTGCGAATCGTCAGGGTCGCCATGAACCAAGACTAGCAGTGTGCAGTCAATGCTGTCAATGCAATCACTGCATGCATTGATAGCACCACGGCCAGCCTACCCGGCATAGCTCCGAATCCACTCCACCACGCTCCGCACGGCGACCCCAGTCGGCCCCGACGCCAGCCACGGCTTCGCGTCGTCGTTCCAGGCCACGGCCGCAATGTCCAGGTGAATCCAGGGCGTCTCCTCGGCGAATTCCTTCAGAAACATCGCCGCGTTAATTGCCCCACCGTAACGCCCCCCGGTGTTCTTAATGTCCGCGATGGTCGACTTAATCACCTCGCGGTAGTCGTCTTCGATCGGTAGCCGCCAGAACCGCTCGCCCGAAACTTTCAACCCCTCCACGAATCGCCCGTACGTATCCTCATCATTCGAAAAAGCCCCCGCGTTGATCTGCCCAAGCGCCACGGCGACCGCTCCCGTCAGCGTAGCCGCATCGATCAGATGCGTAGCCCCCAAAGACTTCGCGTAGGTAATGCCATCAGCCAGCACCAGCCGCCCCTCGGCGTCCGTATTGATAATCTCGATTGTCTTCCCCGGCTTACCCGGTGCCGGCATCGCAATCTGCACGTCCCCCGGCTTCTGCGCCTTGCCCGAAGGCATATTCTCCGCCGCGCAGACAATGCCAATCACCTTCACCTGCGGCTGCAGCTGCGCGATCGCCCGCATCGCGCCGATCATCGCCGCGCCCCCAGCCATGTCGTACTTCATCTTCTCCATGTTGTCCGATGGCTTAATCGAAATGCCGCCCGTGTCGAATGTGATTCCCTTTCCCACCAATCCCAGAACCGGCCCCGCCGGCGCATTCTTAGGCTCATAGGTCATCACGATCAACGCCGGCGGCTCGTCCGACCCCTGCGTGACACTCAGGAACGCCCCCATTTTCAATTCGCGCAGCTTGTCCGCTCCGGAAACCTCGCAGCGCAGCCCGTATTCACGGCACATCTCTGCAGCCCTCTCGCCAAGAATCGTCGGCGTCAGCCGATTCCCCGGCTCATTGATCAGCTCACGAGCAAAGTTCTGCGACTCGCCTACAATCACTCCCTCGCGCAGTCCGGCTTCCGCAGCAACGCGATCCGCCGACACAGGCGCAACGATCTGAACTGACTGCACGCTGCGATCCTTCCGCTCAGAACGGTACGTATCCGAATCGTAGTCCCCCAGCACCGCGCCTTCAGCCACCGCACGCATGGTCAGCTTCGGACCCAAACCCTCCGCCACCGGCACCGCAATCGCAACCTCCCGCAGCCCGCGCGGCTTGGCAAATCGAACCGCCGTTCCCGCCCCCTTGCGAACCTCATGCGGAGTCAGCTTCGCCACCTTCCCCAATCCGACAATCAGCAGCCGCTTCGCCTTCAACCCAGTAGGTTGGTGCAGCAGCAGCGTCTCGCAGCATTCGGCCTTGAACTCGCCTCCGTCGAGGATGGCCCGCGCGGCCTGCGCCGGAACGCCGTCGCCTGCCAGCAAGCGAATCTCAGGTTTTACAGCTTTGTTCGCGGACGCATCAACCGCAAACACAGCAAGAAGTTCGGTTTCAATCTCAGAGGTAGCAGCAAAAAGAATTTTTGTATTCATAGGGATTTTTAGAGTTCTGCGAGGTGTCTACCAGATCACTTTAATTTCGGAATAACGCCGGAAAATCCGGTCGCCAGTCACGATCGGCAGTTTCTCGGCGACGGCTGTGGCCAGAATCATGCGATCAAACGGATCGCGGTGGTGCAGCGGAAGCGAAAATATTTTGAAGGCATGCCTCGGTTCGAACGGTAGCTCCGTCAGACGCAGGTCTCGGATGGCCTCGCGAACCGCGCCCTCGTCCATATCCAGTTTTCCGATTGCGTACTTCACCGCGATTTCGATGATGGAAACGGAACTGATAAGCCGGATGGTCTCGGGATCGTCAATCAACTCAAGCCAAAACGAGACAACTTCTGCAGCTCCCCTCGATACGCGAGATAGATGATCTGGGTGTCCAGCAACACCCCATCCATTCAGTAGCGGCCTTCAACAAAGGCATCTGCTTCTTCATCCGTCATCGCGTCAAATGCATGGGGATCGATCAGCCGAACCCGTCCCTTGCCGGTTCCGAATCTCGGCCGACGATCCTCCGCGGGTGCCGGCGAGATCACCGCAATCGGCTTTTTGTATCGCGAAATGACGATGGTTTTCCCCTTCACAACATCCCTGAGAAGCTTCGGCAGATTCGCCTTCGCATAGGCGGCACTGACAGTAGTCATGAAAATATTGTACAACAAATGTTGTACATCTTTATGCCTTCCGGCTCCGGGCAATCGCCGCCCGCGCTTCCTTATCCGCCTCCCTCCGCCGCTCCGTTTCCCGCTTGTCCCACTCCTGCTTCCCGCGCGCCACGGCCAGCTCGCATTTCACGCGCCCGTTACGAAAATAAAGCCGTGTCGGAATGAGCGTTAACCCTTTTTGCTGCGTCTTTCCCGTGAGTTTACGAATTTCCTCCTCATGCAGCAGCAGTTTCCGCGTCCGCAACGCGTCGTGGTTGTTGTAGCTGGCGTGGGAGTACGCTCCAATATGCGCATTCAGCAGGAAGGCCTCCCCATCCTTGACCAGGCCGTAGGCGTCCTTGAGATTCGCCTTACCCTCCCGGATCGACTTAACTTCGGTCCCGCGCAATGCCACGCCCGCCTCATACTTCTCAAGTATGAAGTAATTGTGCCCCGCCGATCGGTTCTGCGCAGCGTCACGGCTCCCCGACGCCACCGGATCGCGCGGCTTGGCCTTCGGCGGAGCCTGCTTCACGGGATGGCTGGAGGGGCGGGCCATGTGTCTCGTCGCAATCTCTCATCCTATATCGTCGCCCCAAACGTTGCCGCCAAGCCGCAAAATGACTGTCCCGGAACTCCCCGCGAAGTTGCACCCCATATTGGGCGGCGAAACAGGACTGGGATGCGATACTATACGCGGCGCAAAGTGGCTGCACCGGGGAGTGATTCTTCGCTCGCGGTCGCTCTTGCGCGCAGGATTCTCTCTCCTCGATTTGGAGCCGCATGAAGCGAAGTCTCGTTATTTGGGCTTTCCTCGCCGTCATTTTGGCGGCCCTGCCATCGGCGCACGCGCAGTCTGCGGCGCACTGGTTCAAACAGGGTCAGGCCGCTGAGACAAAAGACGACACGCAGGCCGCCTACGAGGCCTACTATAAGGCCTACCAGAAAAAGCCAGGCGACGAACGCTACAAGCTCGCATGGGAGCGCACTCGTTTCTCCGCCGCCTCCCTCCACGTCGAGCACGGCGAGCGCCTGCGCGATCAGGGCGACGACACCGCCGCCCTCACCGAATTCCTGCGTGCCCTCGAAATCGATCCCAGCAATGAGCTGGCCTCCCAGGACATCAAAGCAACCCGCGACAAAATCAATTCACAGAGTCCAGCCCCGGAGAGCGCGCCCAAAACCACCGACGAAGCTCTCGAACTCGCGGCCCCCATCCAGCTCAGGCCCATTTCAAATGAGCCGCTCACCCTGCACATGGTCGAGGACAGCCGCATCGTCTACCAGGCGGTTGGCAAAGCCGCCGGCATCAACGTCCTGTTCGACCCCGCCTACACCTCCAAGCGCATCCAGGTCGATCTGAACATGATCACCCTGCAGGATGCCCTGCGCATTGTAGCCACCGTCTCCAACACCTTTTGGCGTCCCATCACCTCGAATACCATCTTTGTCGCAGAGAACACCCGCAGCAAGCACACCGAGCTGGATGAGCAGGCAGTCGAGACCTTTTATCTCCACAACGTCGCCCAGCAAAACGACTTCACCGAAGTCCAGACCGTTCTGCGCAATCTCTTCCAGGGCGCCAGAATCAACGGCGTCGCCAGCGAAAGCGCCATCGTCATGCGTGGTACTCCCGATGAGCTTCTGCTGGCACGCCGGCTCATCGACGACCTCGACAAAGCCCGTCCGGAAGTCGTCGTCGACGTGGCCGTCCTCGAAGTCAGCCGCGATCTTCTCCGCAACATCGGCGTTCAGCTGCCCCAGACCGCCAGCATCAGTTTCCAGCCCTCGAACGCCAATTTGAGTAACACCACCAGCTCGACGAACAACACTTCCACCACAACCCCAGCCGCCTCCACCACGACCAGCAGCATCACGCTCAATAATCTGGCCCACCTCAACTCGACCAACTTCGCCGTCACCATCGGCCAGGCCGCCGTGGACCTCCTGCTCACCGATACGCGTTCCCGCATCATTCAGAACCCGCAGATTCGCGCTTCCGACGGCCAACAGGCGACCCTGAAAATCGGCGAGCGGATCCCAATTGCCACCGGTTCTTATCAGACCGGCGCCGCCACCGCCATCGTCAGCTCACTCGTGAACACGCAGTTCCAGTACATCGACGTCGGCGTCACCATGGACATCAAGCCCACCGTGCACTTCGATCGCGACGTTACCCTGAAAAGCAAGATTGAAGTTTCCGCCACCAACGGTAATTCCTCCATCGGAGGCATCACCGAGCCCATCATCACTCAGCGCTCCGTCGATCACACCGTTCGTCTCAGAGACGGCGAAGCCAATCTCCTGGGCGGTATCCTGCAGCACCAGACCACCTACAGTATCAGCGGCACTCCCGGCCTCGGCGAGCTTCCCCTCATCAAGTACCTCTTCAGCACCCAGCAGAAGGAAGTCACCGACGACGAAATCGTCTTCCTGATGATTCCCCACGTCGTGCGTGCCGAGCAGGTCGATCCGGAAAATATTCAGCAGATCGATACGGGCACCACCAACAATATCGAGCTGCGCCCAATCACTACGCCACAGCAATTGTCGGTCGCCCTGCAGTCCACGCAGCGGCCCGCGCCGCCCCAAACCAGCGCGCCGGCAACCACCCAGGCTCTCGGAGGACAGCAGAACCTACCCGCGACTCCGCCACCCGTGGCCCAGCAGACCGTAGCTCCGCCAACGGCCGCTACTGCAGCCCAGCAAGCCATGACCAACATGCAGCAGCAGGCGAATGCCCCAGCCCCTGC
>Ga0182015_10002205_pt1 | contig 24135 bp, 22 predicted proteins | sample 712P3MmetaG_FD_120478 | JGI IMG/M metagenome (GOLD analysis project Ga0182015, IMG submission 120478) | Permafrost microbial communities from Stordalen Mire, Sweden - 712P3M metaG | ecosystem: Environmental > Terrestrial > Soil > Wetlands > Permafrost | place: Sweden: Stordalen | collected...
CGCTTGTAGCCATCAGCGCTGGCTGTACCAGAGTGGTCAGCTTCAAGAGCGACGTTCATCCCATCTTCCAGGAACGCTGCATGACATGTCACGCACCCGGCAGCCCGGGCTGCGTCGCAAGTGGATTCAGCGTGGCGACCTACGCCAGCCTGATGCAGGGCACCAGGTATGGTGCGATGATTGTCCCCGGCCGCAGCCTCGACAGCAATCTATTGAAGCTGGTGAAACACGAGGCTGACCCGAGCATTGCGATGCCGAGAAGCCTGACGCCGGGAAAGCCGGCGGAATGGCTCAAGCCCGAGCAGATCAATCTCATCGAGACCTGGATCAATCAAGGCGCAAAGAATAACTGAGCCGCGGGCCGCATTGGCGGCACGATGGTTGGCCGGCCCATATCGCAAACCTGTTCACCCCTCGCTACAGTTTAATGCGCACGAACAACATGTACGAGATCGGCCCAACCCCATAAGCCACATCCAAGAGCGCTGGATAACGATACGCTGTAACCAAACCGCCGACGCCGATTCGGGCTTGTTCCACATGGGTGAAGTCGTAGATATAACCCAGGGACAGGCTGTCGATGGAGAACGTGCGGCCGTATAGCGGCTGCCCCGGGAGGAACAAATCATCCTTGGCAACGCGCTCTGCGCGCCCGAAAAAAGTGTGCGCGTCGGCGAATATGAGTTCCGATTCGAGAAGCCACGCATCGCTGGCAATTCCGGGGTCCGGATCATTGCGACCAAACGCAAGGGTCGTTTGCCATTGGGCCTGCGCGACCATCCGGTTGTAACTCGCCGACGCCGTGCTGCGATGAACTGCAACGTTAGGTGTCAATTGTTCGGGGCTCACCAGCCGGCCGGAGCTCACTTGAAGGGATAGGTCCGGCAGCGGGTTGTAGGACAAGCGGGCCGAATACGAATCCAATGGTTCCAATTCGACGTCATATCGATACTGATCCGGTTCACGGCCATTGAACACAGATGCGTCCAGCTTGACTCGATTCCAAACATAACCCGCCGTGACGACTCCGTAGGTGACGTGCGTGGAGTCGAGCCAGTGATGGCTGAGCGGTGCCTCGGGATTATCCATGGCCGAGAAGCGATCCATGAACGCGGGCGGTCCGAGTGCGGGCTCGCCGGCGATACCCGCGTATGCAAAAACCGCGGTGTCGGCTTGCAGATTCACGCTATAGGCGACCGCCGCTTCCATCAATAGATTATGGGGATGCTGCCGGTCGATCAGCGGGTGCACGCCGTCCGCCGTTTCACCGGTCTGAAATAGCTCGGGGTAGCCGCTCTTGCCCATCATCGGATCGGCGGAGAGCATCAACCTGACACCGAAGGCGCTGTCCTCAAGTGTTCGCCGGCCCATGAACATCAGCATGCTATTGGAAAAAGTCTTCGTATCGCCGCGCGGACCGCCCTGGTCGTCATAGAGGAAATTGGCGAATCCCTGCCACATCGTCATCCAAGCATCGCCCATGCGATTCAATCCCCCGACCGGGGTCGAGTCGGGTTGCCAACTGGTGCCGGAGGCCTCGCGCGACATTGAGTATGGACCGAACATGCCGAACATCATCATCGGCATCATTTCAGACGACGTCATTTCATCGGAGGGGCCGGCTTGGTTTGTACCCACCTCACTTTGCACAGCCGCCATCGTTTCGGCATTGCAACTCGCTCCGGAAAGCAGCGTGTACAGTGCGAATGCCGCGAACGCCAATCTTAATAGGATCATATAGGCGAATTATCCCATCGCGATCATTCTTACGGAGGAAGTACGGCGCGCCGCGTTGAGCGGACTGATCGCCGCCTGCCATCGCACCGCAAATGCGGATCCATGCCCGATCATTCAGGCGCTGGCGCCTCGCAAGGCGCGTTCCCCCGATCCGAACGGTATTGGTCGCACTCCGACTCGCGTGCTCGACGGCCCAAATTCTGCTTCGTAGGCCAGTCGTAAGTTATTGATTTTATGGCGCTCCCTACGAGATTCGAACTCGTGTTACAGCCTTGAGAGGGCCGTGTCCTAGGCCTCTAGACGAAGGGAGCGGTGACTTGAGATCTTGAGCCGCCTGAGCTCTGGCGGGCTGGTAGTATAGCCAGCAATTTTTTGGACTCAAGCGGAACTCCCTTTTTTGAACCAAGCTTCGACTCAATTCCCTCACCGGGTCATCCCCAGATCCGAGCATTCGATATCGCGCACGGCGATTTCCCCCAACGCGTTGAAAGTGCTCTACCGGCTGAAAGAGGCTGGATATCAAGGTTTTCTGGTAGGCGGCGCGGTGCGCGACCTGTTGTTGGGGATCACGCCCAAGGACTTCGACGTTGCCACCAACGCGTTGCCGGACGAGGTGCGCCGCCTGTTTCGCAACTGTCGCCTCATTGGTCGCCGGTTTCGCCTGGCGCATGTGCACTTCGGCCGGGAAATCATCGAGGTGGCCACATTTCGCGCGGCCGCCGCGCCGGAACGCGAGGACGCCGAGGACGACGGGGACGAGGACGCCGCATCGAGAGCACCGGCGCCGGACGAATCCGCGCACCGCGCATTCGATCCGACCGGGCGCATCCTCAGGGACAACATTTACGGAACCATCGAAGAGGATGTGTGGCGGCGCGATTTCACGGCCAACGGGCTCTACTACAACATCGACGATTTTTCCATTTGGGATTTCGTCGATGGGGTGAACGACGTTCGTGCGCGCCGCCTGAAGCTGATCGGCGATCCGGAGACGCGCTATCGCGAAGACCCGGTGCGCATGCTGCGCGCCGTGCGATTCGCGGCGAAGCTGGACTTCTCGATCGAATCGGGTACGGAGCTGCCAATCCAGCGGCTGGCGAATCTGTTGGACGGCGTGCCGCCGGCGCGGCTGTTCGATGAGTGCCTCAAATTGTTCCTCTCGGGTTTCGGGCTGAAGTCGTTCCGCCTTCTGCGGCAGTATGGTTTGTTCGAGCATCTGTTCCCCCTGTCGGCCGCCGCAATGACGCTGCCGCCCTATGCCTATGCCGGGGAGATGCTCGAGTTGGGCCTCGCCAACACCGATGCGCGCATTGCCGAGGACAAGCCGGTGACGCCCACGTTCCTGTTCGCCATTCTCCTGTGGGGCGCGGTGCTGCGCGAGCTCAACGAGCGGCAGGCGGGCCCTACGCCCGATCTCGGACAGCTCATGCAGGCCTGCGACACGATCCTGAAAGCGCAGCAATCGCGCGTCGCCATCCCGCGGCGCTTCGGTGTTCCCATGCGCGAGCTGCTGATGCTGCAGCCGCGCTTCAATAGGCGCAGCGGCGTGAAATCCCTGAGCCTCCTGCAGCATCCGCGGTTTCGCGCGGCGTTCGATTTTCTGCTGCTGCGCGCGCAGGCGGGAGTGGCCGACCCCGAACTCGCACAGTGGTGGACCGACGTTCAAACCATGCCGCAGGAGGAGCGCGTCGCGCTGGTTCAATCCCGCCCCGCAGATGGTCCCGGCATTGCGGCGGGGTCGGCGGAGAACGGCGCGGCGTCGGCGCCCGGCCGCCGGCGGCGTCGCCGCCGGCGCAGCGGAGCGGCCCGCAGTTAGTCTCATGGAAGCGCTTTGGCGCCCTGCGTATGTTGCGCTGGGAAGCAATCTCAATCAGCCGCGGGAGCGGGTCATGGAGGCCTTCGACCGACTGTCCGCGCTGCGCGAGACGCGGCTCGAGATCCGGTCGCGGGTGTACCTGACGCGGCCCATGGGGCGGCAGGACCAACCAGACTTCGCAAATGCGGTGGCGGGTGTGTTGACGCTGCTCCCGGCGCGGAAATTGCTCGACGCGTTGCTCGACATCGAGCGCGCCATGGGGCGGGATCGCCAGGAGAGGTGGGGCCCGCGCATCGTCGATTTGGATCTTCTTTGGATGACGGGCGAACCCATCCATGAGCCGGGCCTGGAACTGCCGCATCCCGGGGTGTCTGAGCGCAACTTCGTCCTGTATCCTCTCTGCGATATTGCCCCCACCTTGCTGATTCCGGGACACGGGCGGGTCGTCGATCTCAAGTCGCGCGTGAATGGCGACGGGATTTCTGTTCTTTAGCTTCGTGAGTAGTCAAGTGCGCGCAATTCCGCAGAAATTCGTCGTGATCGAGGGCCCGATCGGGGTGGGTAAAACCAGCCTGGCGCGCCGTCTGGCGCAATCCATGAACGCTCAGCTGGTCCTCGAACAGGCGGATCAAAATCCATTCCTGGAGCGGTTCTACAAGAATCCGCGGGCGGCGGCGTTTCAGACGCAGCTGTTTTTCCTGTTCCAGCGCGCGCGCCAACTGGAGGAGGTGCGCCAGGAGGACCTCTTCGGCGCCGTACGCATCGCGGATTACCTCCTGGAGAAGGATCGTTTGTTCGCGCGCGTGACGTTGGACGATGCGGAATACGCGCTCTATGAGCGGGTCTACGAGCGGGTAGTCGTGGATGCGCCCAAACCCGATCTCGTCGTCTATCTGCAGGCGCCGGTGGATGTGCTGGTCGACCGCATCTCGAAGCGCGGAATTCGGTATGAGCAGCATATCGAGCGCAGCTATCTGGAGAAGCTCACCCAGGCCTACGCGCGGTTTTTCCACAGCTATGATGCGGCCCCCTTGCTCATTGTCAACTCGGCGGCCATCGACCCGGTCAACAACGACGTGCACTACCAGTGGTTGTTCGCGCAAATCACGAAGACGCGACGGGGCCGCCACTTCTTCAATCCCACGGGCAGCAGCCTGCTGCAGGCCGATTGACGCGAATGCCCGAAGGAGCGCTTAGCGGGGATTGCCGCCGGGACGGTCAGACCGGGCGATCCTCTGCCGCGTGAGCGCGGCGCTCGTGCTCGATGAGCGCCCATTGCACGTGCTCGCGCACCAGCGCGGACGGCGAGGCAGCGCGCGCCCGCAGAGCGCGAATGATGGATCCGGTGCTCGGCGCATTGCCGAGGGCAATCGCGAGGTTGCGCAGCCAGCGCTCATATCCGATGCGCCCGATCGCGCTGCCGCGCGTTTTTTCGACGAACTCCGCTTCGCTCCAGGCAAACAACGCCGCCAGTCCCGCGTGATCGAGCCCGTGGCGCACGGCGAAGTCCGGCTCCCGGGCCGGACGCGCAAACTTGTTCCAGGGGCAGGCCAGCTGACAGTCGTCGCAGCCGAAGATCCGATTGCCGATGGAGCGGCGGAACTCGAGCGGAATCGACCCTTTGAGCTCGATGGTGAGATAGGAGATGCAGCGTCTCGCATCCAATCGATAGGGGGCGACGATGGCCCCCGTGGGACAGGCGGGGATGCAGGCAGAGCAGCTCCCGCAATGCGCGGTGGCCGCATCGTCCTGGGGAAGGGGGAGATCGAGGTAGACCTCGCCCAGAAAGAAATAGGAGCCCGCGTCGCGGTCGATGAGATTCGTGTGTTTGCCAATCCACCCCAGGCCGGCATTGCGCGCCAGCGCTCTTTCGAGAACTGGGGCGCTGTCGGCGAACGCACGATGGCCGATGGGGCCGACCGCCCCGGCGATGAGATCACAGAGCCGCTGAAGGCGGGTTCGCATGAGCTTGTGGTAGTCGCGGCCCAGCGCATAGCGGGAAACGTACGCCAAGGCGCCGTTCTCCAGGACGCCCTGCGGGTCGGCCGCGGCGGCGGGCCAGTAGTCCATGCGCACGCTCACGCAGCTGACCGTCCCCGGCAAAAGCTCGGCGGGACGTGAACGCTTGGTGCCGTGGCGGGACATATATTCCATCTCACCTTGGAAACCCGCGGCCAGCCAGTCGCGGAAGTGCGCCTCATCGGCCGTGAGATCGAGCCTGGCGATGCCCACGCGGCCAAATCCGAGTTCTGCGCCCCAGCGTTTGATGTCCGTCGCCAGACCGGCGCCGTGCGGGGACGTGCCCTGAACATCCTGGGTGCTCATCACGCCTATAATGCGCGATAACGCCGCCAACCGGTGTTTCATTCCAGCGGCATGTCCGAATCCCACCTCGAATTCCTGTTGGTCGATGCGCAAGCCACCGAGGCCCTCGGCGCGGCGCTGGCGCGCGCCTACGCCCGCGATGCCAAGGGCAGCTCCGTGGTGTACCTGCATGGCGACCTGGGCGCCGGCAAGACCACCTGCGTGCGCAGCCTGTTGCGCAGCCTCGGGGTCCAAGGGCTGATTCGAAGTCCCACCTACACCTTGGTGGAGGCCTATCGACCCGGCAGCGCGACTTGCGTTCACGTGGATTTATATCGCCTTCAGGGACCGGTCGAAGTTGAGGAGCTTGGCCTGCGGGACTATTTCGACGCCGACAGCCTGCTGTTGGTGGAGTGGCCCGAGAAGGGTGGACCGGCGCTGCCGCCGGCAGATCTGGATTTGCAGCTCGAATACCGTGGTGATTCGCGGCTCGCGCGGCTCGAGGCGCGCACGGCCCGTGGGCGGCAGTGGCTTCAGCTCTTGCTGCATGACACTAGCTTAACCTCCTATCTATCTAATTTAACTTGAAAAAAATTCGGCCACAGCGTTAACTTGGTGCCTCATGGCCATCCGACACGGTTTGTTGCACCTGTTGGCGCTCTTGGCGCCTGCGCTCGCGGTTTCAGCGCCCGCGCCCCGCGTGCACGCCGTGGAAGTGCGGGATGTGCGCTTGACGGCGGGGCCGGCCGGCACCCGCATCGATCTCGACCTGTCGGGCACGGCGTCGCACACGTTGACGGTGCTGAAGAATCCGGATCGGGTGGTGCTCGACGTCGCCGGCGCTCGATTGGCGCGCGGCGCCATGGCCTCGCCCGCTGCCGCCGGCGCGGTCAAGCAGGTGCGCATGGGCCGACGGCCGACCGGCGAACTACGCATCGTTTTCGATCTGTCGCACCCGATCAGAGCGAAGAGCTTCGTGGGGGATCGCAAAAATCATCCGGGCTTCCGGCTGGTCGTCGAACTCGACGGCGCGGCCGCGTCGGAGACTCCGGTCAAGGTCGAACACGCGCGGCCGGATGCGCGAAACCTCATCATCGCCCTCGATGCCGGCCACGGAGGGGAGGATCCGGGCGCCATCGGCAAATACGGCACCCAGGAGAAGGACGTGGTCCTCGCCATTGCGCGCGCGGTCGCATTGCGCGTCAACGAAGAACCCGGGATGAAGGCCGTTCTCACCCGGGACGGCGATTACTTCGTGCCGCTCCGCGACCGCATGCGCCGTGCACGCGCGCGCCAGGCCGACCTGTTCGTCTCGATTCACGCCGACTCCATCCGCGACCGCAGCGTCGATGGCTCTTCCGTCTACATCTTGTCCCAGCGGGGAGCCACGGATGAAGCCTCGCGATGGCTGGCTGAGCGGGAAAATGCTTCCGATTTGATCGGCGGCGTATCGCTCGAGGACAAGGGCAACGTGCTGGCCTCGGTGCTGCTCGATCTGTCGCAGTCCGCGTCCCTGACCGCGAGTCAGGCTGCGGCCGAGCACGTGCTGCGGCAACTTAACCGGGTCGGCGAGGTTCGCAAGCCGCTGGTACAACAGGCCCGCTTCGTGGTGCTGAAGTCGCCGGATATACCGTCGATGTTGGTGGAGACCGCCTACATCTCCAATCCGCAGGAAGAATTGCGCCTGCGCGGAGCGGTGCATCAGGCCAAGCTCGCAGCCGCCATCCATCAAGGCGTACGCGCCTATTTCTATGACGACCCCCCGGCCGGTACGCGAATTGCCGAACTGACGGGAGCGCGCGCACCCGCCGCCGCTGCGCCGAGCGTGACATCCGGCCAGAATTCAGCGGCTTCCCCGGGCGCGGGCGCCGCGGAGTCCGCCGGCTCGTCGGCCGCCGCGATCGCCGCACAGGCCCACCCGGTCCTGGCCACCGTCCAGGGGGATCCGGGCCGCTAGAGTTGGCGAGGTCGCCGCAGACCAGCGACTCCCGAGCAGCGGCGTTGTCCGCTTCACCTCGACCGCGCTGTGCGAAAATGGGAGATTCGCGAGGTTGACGTTGCCCATTCAAATCCTGTCCGACGAACTCATCAGTCAAATCGCTGCAGGCGAGGTGATCGAGCGGCCGGCATCCGTGGTCAAAGAACTGGTGGAGAATTCCCTCGATGCCGCAGCCACGCGCATCGACGTGGAACTGGAGCGGGGCGGATGCGGCTTGATCCGCGTGCGCGACGACGGCATCGGAATCGACGCGCACGAGATCGGCATCGCGCTGTCGCGGCATGCGACCAGCAAGATCGCCTCGCTCGGTGATCTGGAGAATATTGCGACGCTGGGTTTCCGGGGCGAGGCCCTGCCGAGCATCGCCTCGGTTTCCTGCCTGTCGCTGACTTCACGGCGCGCGGCGGAGGAGCACGCCTGGGCGGTGGAGGCCCGTGACGGAGAATTGAATGCACCCAAACCGGCCTCTCACCCCAAGGGAACCAGTCTGGAAGTGCGCGATTTGTTCTTCAACGTCCCGGCGCGGCGCAAGTTTCTGCGCACCGAAGCCACCGAGTTCCAGCACGCGGTGCGCATGTTGGAGCGTCTGGCCCTGTCGCGCTTCGACGTGGGGTTCACTCTGACACACAACGGTAGGAAGACATGGACGTTGCCGCCGGCGCACTCGCCCGCCGAGCGGTTGGCGCGCGTGGCGCAGGTCTGCGGCGAGGATTTCGCCGCGCATGTGATCGAATTGCGGCACGAGACGGAAAGCATGCGATTGAGCGGCTGGCTGGCGCTTCCGACGTTTTCCCGCACGCAATCCGATCTTCAGTTCGCGTTCTTGAATGGCCGCTTCATACGCGACAAGGTGGTGTCCGGCGCAGCTCGGCTCGCCTATCAGGACGTGTTGTTCAACGGCCGGTTCGCCGCGTACTTGTTGTACCTGGAGCTCGATCCGGCCGCGGTCGATGTCAATGCGCATCCCCAAAAACTGGAAGTGAGGTTTCGCGACTCGCGCCGCGTCCACGATTTTCTTTTTCGCACCCTGGAGCGTGCGCTGGCGGATACGCGGCCCACGGCCGGGTCGGCGGGCAGCGCCCCCCTGGACTGGCTTACCGGCAGCGCGACCTTCGGCGGGGCGGCTGCGCCGTCCCAGGCGCGCTTCGCGCTGCCGGAATCGAGGGCCCGGCCGGGCGCCGATGCGTATCGCAGCTTTCTGGGCAATTCGGATTCGGCCGCAGGGATAGGCGAGCCTGCGGCCGGGGCGGCGACGGCGACGGCCGAACCGCAGCCCGGCGCGGCCGCCCCACTGGGTTACGCCATTGCGCAACTCCACGGCGTTTATATCCTGGCGCAAACCGCCGAGGGCATGGTCTTGGTCGACATGCATGCCGCGCACGAGCGCGTGATGTACGAGGGTATGAAGAAATTGTTACAAGGACAGACCGCGCAGCAGGCGCTGCTGGTTCCGCAAGTCATGCAGGTGACGGCGGCGCAGGCCGAGGCCGCAGAGGAGCATGCGGCGGAATTCTCCGCGCTGGGATTCCTCGTGACGCGATTGGCGCCGGATCAGCTGGCGTTGCGCGCGGTGCCGAGCTTGTTGTCGGGGCGTGATCCTGCGGGTGTGGTGCGCGACGTATTGTCGGATCTGGCGGAAACCGGGCATTCGCGGCGCGTGGAGGAGTCGATCAATCACCTGCTCGGGACCATGGCCTGCCATGCCGCGGTTCGCGCACAGCGCAATTTGACATTGCCGGAAATGAACGCGCTGCTGCGGGAAATGGAGCGCACGGACCGGGCCGACCAGTGCAATCACGGCCGCCCGACCTGGGTTCGGCTGTCGCTGGGCGACCTCGATCGTTTGTTCATGCGCGGCCGCTGAACGTGTGCGCGCCGACACGCCGTGGCGCCGTGCTGTTGATGGGGCCGACCGGCGTCGGAAAATCGGAACTTGCGGTGAGCCTCGCGCGCGAATTTTCGCTTGAAATCGTGAGCGTTGACTCCGCGCTGGTATACCGCGGCATGGACATCGGTACCGCGAAACCGGATCAGGGCACGCGGCGCCTGGTGCCGCATCATTTGATCGACATCCGTGATCCTGCCGCGACCTACTCAGCCGGAGACTTCGTGCAGGATGCCGCGGCCGCGATGGACGCGATTTGGCGCCGCGGGCGCCAGCCGCTGCTGGTCGGCGGCGCCATGTTGTATTTCCATGCGCTGTCGCAAGGGATTGCGGCATTGCCCGAACGGGATTTGGGGGTGCGCGCAGAAATCGACGCCCGCGCGGCGGGGTCGGGGTGGGCGGAGGTGCATCGCGAGCTCGCTCGTGTGGACCCCGAGGCCGCGGCCCGCATTCACGTCAACGATCCACAGCGCATTCAACGCGCGCTCGAGGTGTATCGGTTGACGGGGCAACCCATCTCGCGGCTGCAGGCCTCGCGCGTATCGGCGCTGGCCGGTGTCGAAGTGCTCGAAATCGCCCTCATGCCTGTTGACAGGAATCTCCTGCACGGGCGCCTCCAGGCGCGCTTCGATGCGATGCTTGCGGCCGGATTTGTGGACGAAGTGCGAACATTGCGCGAAAGAGGTGATCTAACCGCGGAACATCCGTCGATGCGCGCGGTCGGATACCGGCAGGTATGGCGACATCTCACGGGTGACTGCACCTTGGACGAGGCGAGCTCACGGGCGATTGTGGCGACGCGACAACTCGCGAAGCGACAGCTTACCTGGCTACGTGCGCGTCCGCAGGCGCGCTGTTTCGATTCGGCGCATCGCAATGTCGCATCGTTGGTGGCCGGCGCACTGTCAGAGTGCGGAGTCCCGCAGTGGCATTAGGTGTTACTCCGTGCGCGGCGGCTGTGCTAGCATGTAAGCGGTATTTGCATTGTGCCACACGGAAGTGACGCGGCGATGCTAACGAAACTAAAAACAAGGAGCTCTCCCATGGCCCGTGGCCAGTCCCTCCAAGACCCTTTTCTCAACGCGCTGCGCAAAGAGCGCGTGCCGGTTTCAATTTATCTTGTGAACGGCATAAAACTACAAGGGCAGATCGATTCATTCGACCAATTCGTGGTGTTGCTCAGAAATAGCGTGAGTCAGATGGTCTACAAGCACGCCATTTCCACCGTGGTGCCTGCGCGCAATGTGCGCCTGCCCACGGGCGAAGACGGCGAAGTGACCGAGCCGGCCGTCGTCGAATGACCTTGGGTTCAGCGTTTCGCCCGATGCGGCCATGTTGCCAAACAGAGTGACCGGGCGGCGCTCTGCAATTGTTTGAACGCCCCCGGGGCGGCGAGCGGGCCATTTTGGTGGGTGTCGGAATCGGACACCCGGTCGATCCCTGCGATACGTCGGAGTTCAAGGCGCTCGCAGCATCCGCCGGTGCCGACACTGTCGGGATGGTCCTGGCCACACGGCCGCGGCCGGATCCGAAGTACTTCGTTGGGTCGGGCAAGGCGCAGGAAATCAAGGATTGCGCAGATCAACACGACGCCGACGTGGTGCTCGTGGATCAGACCTTGACTCCAAGTCAGGAGCGCAACCTCGAGAAGCTTACAAATCGTCGAGTGCTGGATCGTAATGGCCTGATTTTGGACATATTTTCCCAGCGCGCTCGCAGTTTCGAAGGCAAGCTGCAGGTTGAATTGGCGCAGCTATCACATCTGGCGAGCCGGTTGGTGCGCGGGTGGACCCATCTCGAGAGACAGAAGGGCGGCATTGGCCTGCGAGGCCCCGGCGAGACTCAGCTCGAGACCGATCGGCGCCTCATTGCCAAGCGCATCCGCACACTCAAGGGCCGGCTCGAGAAACTGGCGCGGCAGCGCGACACGGGCCGGCACGTTCGGCGCGAGGTGCCGGTGCCCACGGTGGCTCTGGTGGGCTACACGAATGCCGGCAAATCGACGCTGTTCAATGCGCTGACCGGAGCCTGCACTTATGTCGCCAACCAGCTTTTCGCAACGCTGGATCCCACAGTAAGGCGGGTCAAATTGGCGGGCATCGGTGAAATCGTGCTGGCGGACACCGTCGGATTCGTCAGGGCGCTGCCCCACGAGTTGGTGGCCGCGTTTCGCTCGACGCTTCAGGAGGCGCGTGATGCGGATCTTCTCCTGCACGTGGTCGATGCCAGCGATCCGCTGCGCAACGAACGCACCCAGCAGGTTCGAGAGGTGTTGAAGGGCATCGGCGCGGGCGACATCCGCGAACTCTTGGTGTTCAACAAGGTGGATCTGCTGGCGGGCGCCGCCGGGCCGACGGTCGTCATGGGCGACGACGGCGTGGGTCGGCAGGTCTGGGTGTCGGCCATCGTCGGCGCGGGGCTCGACGAACTGCGCACGACGCTGGCTCACGCCGTGCGGCCCGATCGTGTGCGCCGCACTTTACACCTGGAATTGCCGGCGGCTGCTGTGCGGTCGGACCTCTACCGGCGAAACGCGGTGCGCTCCGAACGCCAATGCGATGACGGCAGCTGGGAACTCGAGGTCGAGCTGGATGTGTCCGAGATCGCTAAACTGCTGGGCGGTCCGGGAGTCAACTTGGTGGATAATAGCCAGACAAGCCGCGAACAGCGCGTGGCATAGCTGCGGGAGCCGGGTCGGCTGTTAGAATGCCCGGCTGCTTACCAATGAACAACCGTCCGCAAACCCTATTAGGCATCACGCATGGCTTGGAATGAACCTGGGGGCGAGAAGCGCAATCCGTGGAACCGCCCGCAACAATCGCAGAACGATTTGGACGATGTATTGCGCAATCTACAGCGCCGGCTGGCGGCGCTGTTCGGGCGCGGCAGCGGCGGGGGCGGCGGAGGCCAGAGCTCGGCCAATTTCAACAAGGGTCTGGGCAGCGCCCTGATCCTGATCGTGGCCGTATGGGTGGGCAGCGGCGTGTATCGTGTCGATGCGCAGGAGCGCGCCGTGATTCTTCGTTTCGGCAAATTCGAGCAGATCACCGGTCCCGGCTACAACTGGCACCTACCCTGGCCGATCGAGCGCCGGATCATCGTGAACGTTTCCCGCCAGTACAGCGTCACGGACGATGCCAGCATGCTGACCGCGGACACCAATCTCGTGGAGGTGAAGTCCGCCGTTCAGTACACCCAGCCGGATCCGATCAAGCTGCTGTTCAAGGTGCGCGACGTGGAGGAGACCTTGGGCCAGGTCAGCGAGAGCGCGATGCGCGAGGCGGTGGGCCAGGCGTCGCTCGACAAGGCGTTGGCCTTCGATCCTTCCATCACGGACCGTGCAAGGACCCTGTTACAGCGCACGCTCGATTCGTACGACATGGGAATCCGAATTTTGAGCGTCAATCTCACGGACGTGAATGTGCCCGAGGCGGTGCAGGACGCGCAGCGGGATGCGATCAAGGCCGACAAGGACCGCCAGCGCTACCAACAGGAGGCCGAGCTGTATCGCAACGACGTGCTGCCGCGCGCGCGTGGCGAGGCGGCCAAGCAGATCCAGGATGCGGAGGCGTATCAGCTGCAGGTGCTTGCCGTGGCGCAGGGCGACACGTCGCGCTTCGACCAGGTGCTGGATCAGTACGAGCGTTCGCCGGCCGTGACACGTGAACGCATGTATCTCGATACGATGGGCAACGTGTTCAAGAATTCCCGCAAGGTCATCGTCGACGTCAAGAACGGCAGCAACATGATGTACCTGCCGCTGGATAAGCTGATGTCACTGGGACCGCAGGCGATCTCGATGCCCAACGATACGATGACGGTGGCTCCGGCCCGCATGCCCGAAGTGCAGGTTGCGCCGGTCGAGGATCCGGCGCGCGCGCGCGGAGTGCGATGATGCAAAACAGGGTTTTGTATATTTTACTGGGCCTCGTGGTGGGAATTCTCGTGATCCGCGCCAGCGTATTCACGGTCAACGAGGGAAGGCTCGCGATCAAATCCGTCGGAGGCGAGATCGTCGATTCGAACATCGTGCCCGGGCTGCATTTTCGGATTCCCTTGGTCGAAGAAGTGGCGCTGTTCGACAAGCGCATCATCACGCAGCTGTATCCCGCCGAGCGGTTTCTGACGCGCGAACAAGAGCAGCTCAACGTGGACTTTTACGTCAAGTGGCGCATTGCCAACCTGCGCCGCTATTACGAGGCGACCGGCGGCACCGAAGAGGTCGCCAATGCGCGGCTGGGTGAGACCATCAAGGACAGCATCAAGAGCGTGGTCACGCAGCGCACGTTGCAACAGGTGATAACGGCCGAGCGGGCGGAATTCACCGATGCGATGATGAAGAATGCCCGTCCCGCGGCGGAACAGCTGGGCGTGCAGCTCGTGGATGTGCGAATCACCAAGATCGACCTCCCGCAACAGGTGCGCGACTCGGTGTACGACCGGATGCGTGCGACCTTCAAGGCGCAGGCCGCAAAGCTGCGCGCCGAGGGCATAGAAACATCGGAACGCACCCGCGCCGAAGCGAATAAACAGCAAACCGAGATACTCGCCGACGCGGCGCGCGATGCGGCGAGGATCCGCGGGCAGGGCGACGCCTCGGCGAGCGAGGTGTACGCCCGGTCGTATTCGAAGAATGCGGAGTTCTACAGCTTCTACCGCAGCATGCAATCCTACCGTGACGCGGTCGGGACCCAGGGCGATGTGCTGGTCATCGCTCCGGACACGGCGTACTTCAAGTACTTCAAACAGCCGCAGCCGCAGCGCTAGGCTCCAGGGTTGGCATGATGATGGAAGTTGGTTGGAGCGAGCTGGCGCGTTATTTGGGAGGCGCGTTTGCGCTGTACCTGGTGCTCGAAGGGATTCTGCCGTTCCTGAATCCGGGCGCGGCGCAACGCCTGATGGCCAAGCTGGCTCAAACGGAACCGAAGCAGCTTCGCTGGGGCGGACTCATCAGCATGATGGCCGGACTCGCGTTGTTGTGGATGGCGCGCAATGGGTAAGAACCTCGTCGTGATCGGGCTGCAGTGGGGCGACGAAGGCAAGGGCAAGATCGTCGATCTGCTGACGGACCAGGTTCACGCGGTAGTGCGCTTCCAGGGCGGTCACAATGCGGGACACACCCTGGTCATCGGCGGCAAGAAGACCATCCTGTCGCTCATCCCATCGGGCATCCTCCACCCGCAGGTCAGGTGCTTGATCGGCAACGGCGTCGTATTGTCGCTGGACGCTCTGTTCAAGGAAGCGCAAACCCTGATCGGCGAGGGAATACCGGTGTTCGAGCGCCTGAGGATCAGCCCGTCGTGCCCGTTGATCCTGGCGTCGCACATTGCACTCGACCGGGCGCGGGAGAAGTCACAGGGAGTCAACGCCATCGGCACCACCGGCCGGGGGATCGGTCCCGCGTACGAGGACAAGGTGGCGCGGCGCGCACTGCGGGTGTCCGACCTGTTCCATCGGGAACGCTTCGCCGCCAAGCTTGGTGAGATTCTCGACTATCACAACTTCATCCTGCAGCGGTATTACCAGACCACGCCCGTCGAGTTCCAACAGGTGCTCGAGTCGAACCTGGAACTCGGCGAGCGCGTGAAGCCGCTGGTGGCGGACGTCACGGGCATTCTCGAGGAGCTCAGCGTCGACGGCCGCAACGTTCTGTTCGAGGGAGCGCAAGGCACGATGCTCGACGTCGATCTGGGCACGTATCCATTCGTGACCTCGTCGACGACCACGGCCGGCGGGGCGGCGGCGGGCACCGGCTTGGGCCCGCGGCGGCTCAACGAGGTTCTGGGGATCGTCAAGGCTTATGCGACCCGTGTCGGCGCCGGCCCGTTTCCAACCGAGCTGTTCGATGAATTCGGCGAACACCTGTCGAGGGTCGGCCATGAATTCGGCTCGGTCACCGGTCGGCGCAGGCGCTGCGGGTGGTTCGATGCCGTCGCCCTGCGGCGCTCCATCGTGCACAACAGCTGCTCATCGCTGTGCGTCACCAAGCTCGACGTGCTCGACGGCCTGGATACCATCCGGATTTGTGTCGGATACAAGGTCGACGGTGAAACCGTGACCGCGCCGCCGCTGTTGTCCCAGCACTTTTCCGAGTGCCAGGCGGTATACGAAGAACATCCCGGGTGGAAGCAAAGCAGCGTTGGAATCACCCGCTATGAGGAGTTGCCGCCCAATGCCCGCACTTATCTCGAGCGTCTGCAGGCATTGGTTGGCATACCGATCACCATCGTCTCCACCGGTCCCGATCGGGAACAAACCATCATCCGGAATAATCCCTTCGGGTGATTCGGGTGCGTAACGGCGCAATCGGGCTCTTCATGGCCATTGCGGTCGTGGCGGGCGCCTCGCCATGGACCGCGGACGCCGCGGGCGTGCGCCCATGGCAGGATGCCGGGCTGTCCCCCGAGCAGCGGGCAAAGCTCGCCGTCGCTGCGATGACGCTGGATGAGAAAATCGGTCTGCTGCACGGGGTCATTGCCTTCAAGTGGACACGGGGCGGCGAGGTGCTGGAGCCGCCGCCCGGCGCGCTCGCGGCCGCCGGCTATGTTCCCGGGGTGCCGCGCCTCGGGATTCCGGCCCTCTACGAAACCGATGCCAGCCTGGGCGTCGGAAACCCCGGGGAGGTGCGCCCGGGCGATGTGGCCACCGCGTTGCCGTCGTCGCTGGCGCTCGCCTCGACGTTCGATCCGGAACTTGCCTATGCGGCCGGTGCGATGGTTGGCAGCGAGGCCCGGGCAAAGGGCTTCAATGTGCTGCTGGGCGGCGGCGTGGACCTGACACGCGATCCGAGAAATGGCCGCAACTTCGAATATCTGGGCGAGGATCCACTGCTCGCCGGCATCCTCGCCGGCGAGGAAGTACGCGGCACGCAGGATCAGCGCGTGATTTCCACGCTCAAGCATTTCGCCCTCAACGCGAATGAAACCAACCGTACGACCTTGGATGCCCGGATCGGCCGCGCGGCGCTGCGCGAGTCCGATCTGCTCGCCTTCGAGATCGCCATCGAGCACGGCCACCCCGGTTCCGTGATGTGCGCCTATAACCGGGTGAATTCGGAGTACGCCTGCGGCAATCATTGGCTGCTGACCGAGGTTTTGAAAAACGATTGGCATTACCCGGGGTGGGTGATGTCGGATTGGGGCGCGGTGCACGGTACCCTGGATGCTGCGAACGGCCTGGATCAGGAGTCGGGAGCCCAGATGGACAGCGCCGAATATTTCGGGCCGCCGCTGAGGCGGGCGGTGCTGGACGGCGTCATCTCGGCCGCACGGCTCGACGACATGGCGCAGCGCATCCTGCGCTCGATGTTCGCCGTCGGCATCGTCGATCATCCGCCCGTCAAGGAGGCCATCGACTACCGGGCGCACGCCAAGCTCGCGCTCGACATCGCGCGCAAAGGCATGGTGCTGCTCAAGAATGGCGGCAGCCTGTTGCCGCTCGCCGAAGACGCCGGGAAGATCGCCGTCATTGGCGGTTACGCCAACGCGGGCGTGCCCTCGGGCGGCGGTGCCGCGCAGGTGCTTCCGTCGAACGGAGCGACCGTGCGCATTCCGATCGGCGGCGCCGCCCCCAATTGGTTGGATGAGTTGCTCGATCCATCGGCGCCCCTCGACGCCATCCGGGCGGCGGCTCCGCAAGCCCTCGTGCGCTACGATGACGGCGCGTTCCCGGCGCGCGCAGCGGCGCTGGCGGCCAAGTCGGACATCGCCATCGTCTTCGCCACCCGCCACGAGCAGGAGGGCTTCGACGTACCGAACCTCGACCTGCCCAACGGGCAGGATTCGCTCATCGCGGCGGTGGCGGGCGCCAATCCCCATACCATCGTGGTTCTCGAAACCGGCAATCCGGCGGCGATGCCCTGGCTGGATGAAGTCCAGGCAGTCCTGGCGGCCTGGTATCCCGGTCAGGAAGGCGGACAAGCCATTGCCGACGTGTTGTTCGGCAAGGTCAATCCGTCCGGCAGGCTGCCGATCACGTTCCCGCGAACCGCCTCGGATTTCGTGCGTCCCACGCTGCCCAATCTGCGCAGCGACCCGAACGAGCCGGTCAGTGTCGACTACACCGAGGGCGCTGAGGCCGGCTACCGGTGGTACCGGATGCGGGACGTGCAACCACTGTTCCCATTCGGATTCGGCCTGTCCTACACCCGCTTCGAATACGGCAATCTGAAGGTGACGGGCGGCAAGACCGTGACCGCACGGTTCGACGTGCAAAACACCGGCAGTGTGCCGGGCGCCGACGTACCGCAGGTTTACCTGACCTCGGCCGCCGGAGAGCGCGTCTTCCGCCTGATCGGTTTCCAGAGAATCGAACTCGGGCCGGGCGAGAAACGAGCCGTCACCGTGACGGCAGATCATCGATTGCTGGGAAGGTTCGACGAGGAGCATGGGCAATGGCAGGTCAAGCGCGGCTCATATCGGGTCAGTATCGGCAGGTCCGCGGGTGAGTTGGTGATCGAGGGCGACGCCGCCGTCGCCGCATTGAAGGAGAAGTAAGCATGATGACAGTGACGCGGCCGCTCGGCGCGGCGCGCGCCGGGCACGTCATTTCTTCAGGGTGACCCAAATCAGGTCGATTGGGTTCGTCCCCACGTTACCGGACTGATGTTGTTCGCTGATGTCGATTGTCGGCATCCAGCCGACGGAACCATCCGGCGATTCGTCGGGATAGGCGAGCGGCGGGTGGCCCTTCGAGCTTGCGGCCCAGTGACCGCCTTTGATGTGGATGTAGAGCATGTCGGGATGGTGGGCGTGGACGCCTTCCCATTGGCCGGGATTGACGACGAAGCGCTGGACGATAACCAGCTCGTTCTCCAGCAGATCCTCGCCGGGTATGTTCGGATAGTTGAGATAGCGATATTTCGGCGTCCCGGAGGGCTTGCCGGCGGCCGCTTCGGTTGCAGCGGGGGCGACTTGTTTCAGGATGACGGAGACCATCTCGATGGGCGTTTTTCCCGAGTTGGTGGCGCCCTCGTCGGTTCGGCCGCCGGCGCCATGGAACACCACGCGGCCGTCCTTCCACAGCGCAGAGCGGCCTGTCGCATTCAGCGTCAATACGCCGCCCTTGATGAACACCAGCAGTTCGTCATCCGAGTGACCTTGAGCGCCGGTCGATTGGCCTGGCTGCAGCATGAACTTCCGAACGAACACGCGCTCGTTGTCGAGCAGGATCTCGCCCTGCAAATTCGCGTACAGCGGCGGGCCGGGGGTGTCGGCCCGCGCGGTGCCGCACGGCATCCCCATCGAGGCGACCAAGGTGGCACCGACGACGGCGATCCAGGGCGGGCGCAACCCGTTCAACCGAACAGCTTGATGGCGTTCTGCAGCGTTTTCGAAACGCCCCACAGCAGCGGGATTCCGACGGCCAGCCAAAGAACGACGAAGCGAAATTTCATGAACGGCTCCTATTTCGCCGGCTTCGGTGCGCGGTAATGGTAGCGCTCCGCGACGGGGTGCATGGCCAAGTTGCACAGGAAGCCCACGAAGAGCAGCCCGCACATGATGTACATGGTGATCGAATACGCCTGCGCCTTCGCAACGCCATGATCGATTTGAAACTGACGGATGTAATTCACCAGGACGGGCCCGAGCACGCCTGCCACCGACCAGGCGGTCAACAAGCGCCCGTGAATCGCGCCCACGTTCATGGTGCCGAACATGTCGCGCAGATAGGCCGGGATGGTGGCGAACCCGCCGCCGTACATGGACAGAATGACGCCGAAAACGGCGACGAACAGCTGAATATAGCCGAGGTGTCCGAGCGTCGGCACCGTCGAATACAGCAGAATTCCCAGGAGAAAAAACACCATGTAGGTGTTGCGCCGGCCCAGATAGTCGGAGGCGCTTGCCCAGATGAATCGGCCGCCCAGGTTGAACAGACTCAGCAAGCCGACGAAGCTCGCGGCGGCGGCCGGCGTCACGCGGCCGGAAAAAATCTCCTGGATCATGGGCGATGCCTGGCCGAGCACGCCGATCCCGGCGGTCACGTTCATGCACAGCACGCCCCACAACAGCCAGAACTGAGGGGTGCGCCAGGCGGTATCCACGGTGACATTGGCGGTGGTCACCAGCCGCAGCGATTTGTCGGTCGGAACCCACCCCGCCGGCTTCCAATCCGCGGCGGGCACGCGCACCGCGAACGCGCCGATCATCATGTACATGAAATAGATCACGCCCATGGTCACGAAGGTTTCGAGCACGCCCGTGGAGGTGGGCGTCTTGAAATGGTCCATCAGCAGTATAGACAGCGGCGCGGCGATCATAGCCCCGCCGCCGAATCCCATGATGGCCATGCCGGTGGCCATTCCGGGCCGATCCGGAAACCACTTGATCAGGGTCGAGACCGGCGAGATATAACCGATGCCGAGGCCGCAGCCGCCCAGGACTCCGTAGCCCAGGTAGAGCAGCCAGAGCTGGTGGAAGTGGATTCCGACGGCCGCGACGATAAAGCCGCCGCCGAAGCATAGCGCCGCGGTGAACATGGACCGGCGCGGCCCCACCCGCTCGACCCAGCGCCCGAAAAGGGCGGCGGACAGCCCGAGGATGGCGATGGCGATCGAGAACGTCCAACCCACCTCCGTCAACTTCCAATCCGCGGGTTCGGAGTGCGTGATGCCGATCAACCTGGTCAGCGGCAGATTGAAGGTCGAAAAGGCGTACGCCTGGCCGATCGCCAGATGCACCGCGATGGCGGCGGGAGGCACGAGGAAGCGGTTGTAGCCCATGGGGGCTACGGTGCTTTCTCGATCGAGGAAAGAGGATGGCATGGTGGCTCGCGTTCCCGGCGGGTTTTGTTGATTTGCCTCCAAATATGCACTGGTCCGGTCAAAGTTGCCACACCCGGCTGGGGTTGGGCGATCCGAGCGTTGCGTCACACTTACGGTCCAGCGACGGGCCCCGCCTTCCCAAATCGTGACTTCCCGAGGCGACGCGTCCGGCCGGGAAGGGCAATTTGCCCGGATTGTCATGGAACACAATAATATTGTTCGGCTTTCGATCTGGCCCGTGATGCTGCTGTTGTGCGCGTCCTTGCCGTTCCGGTCGTCGGCGTCGTGTATCGCCAATCCCGATCCGGAGGTGCGGCAGATACAGGGGCTGATCGCCAAGGATGCGGTGCAAGCGCTCAAGCAGATTCAACGCAGGCTAGATGCCCTGCAGGGCGCCGCGCCGGCGGCGCCGCGGACCATTGCCCGGCGCGCCTCGCTCTACGCGGCGCAGGCGCAAGCCTTCGAAATTCTGGAACGCTCGAGCGAGGCCCGCGAAGCGGCGGCGGCCGGTTTGAAACTCGCAGTCAACCCGGTCGATCCGGTCCATCTCGAACTGCTGTCCACGGCCGCCGAGAACGTCTACGACGAGGCGGGCATCGCCGCCGCCGTGACGGAGATCGAGAGCGCGCGCGCGGCGCAACCGCCGGATTCGCGCGCGGCAATCTGTCTGCTCATCACCCGCGGGCTTCTCGAACACCGGCAGGACCGGGCGGATCTGGCGATCGTCACGCTGACGCGGGCTTATCACACCAGCGCCGGCCCGGCGCTCATCGAGCCGCATGCGCTGTCCGCATCCGTGCTGTCGGTCGTGATGCGCAGCATGGGGGATTACGCGCAGGCGCTGGCGTTGAACCAGGAGGAGATCGATTGGGATACGTCGCGCGGCGCGACCTTGAGCCTGTCCGTATCGAGGTTCATGCGCGGCCAGATTCTGAAGTTGATGGGAAGTTATCAAGATGCCATTGGCGAATTCGCGCAGGCGCGCAAGCTCAGCGTCATTCTCGGCGATCAGCAGGGCGTGGCCTATGCCGACCTCAGGAGCTGTGAGGTCAACATCGAGCTCGGCGAACTCTCGACGGCGCAACGCGAATGCGACAGCGCGGGACGCACCTTCGCCGTCTCGAACGTTCCGGACTCGGTCAAGGAGACTCTCGCGTTGCAGGCCCGCATCGATCTCGGCGGCGGCCGGGCGGACAAGGCGCTGGCGATGCTGAACAAGGTTCTCGACCAGGGCGGCGCCGACATGCCGCCTCTGGATGTCGCTGTTCTGTACGCATCGCGCGCGCGCGCCAACGCCGAATTGCATGACTATAAGGCGGCCTACGGCGATCTTCAGGAATATGTCCAGCGCTACACCACGGCGAACGACGCCGAGCGCCGGCGCCAGGCCGGCGCGCTGCGCGCGCGGTTCGAGACGGATCACGAAATCGAGCGCAACGCGTCGCTGAAGCGCGCGCTTGCCCTGTCGCAGGACCAGGCCAACCGGCAGGCGCGGCAGCTGCGCTGGAACGCCATCATTGCGGCGACGGGTGCGTGCGTCATCGCGCTCCTGATGTATTTCCTGGCGGCGAACATTCGCTACCGGAAACAAATGGTCAAGCTGGCCAGTCAGGATGGCCTCACCGGGCTGCCGAATCGGCGGCGAATCGCGGAATTTGCCACCTCGGAAGTGCAGGCGGCGCGCCTGCTCGGCAGACCCCTGACGATTGCCATCATCGACATGGATCATTTCAAGGCAATCAATGATTGTTGCGGACACGCAACAGGCGATCACGTTCTCAAGGCATTTGCCCGTGCAAGCGACGACTGCCTGCGGGCAGGCGATCTATTGGGGCGGTGGGGCGGCGAGGAGTTTCTGCTGGTCATGCCCGAGTCCACCGCGGAGGTGGCCTGCGCCACGCTAGAGCGGCTGCGGACGCTGATGTTCGGCATTCACCTGCCGGTTTCGGGCGCCGGTCTGCGCGTGTCATTGAGCGCCGGGATCGCCGCATTCGATGCCAGTGTCCGATCGCTGGATGACTTCATCGCGCGCGCCGACGGCGCCCTGTACGCGGCGAAGAGCGCTGGACGGGATTGTGTGCGGATTGCCGATCCCAGCCACATCACGGGATCGCATGCCGCGCGCCGGGCGCTTCGCCAATCACAGGCGGCCGAATAGCCTTGCAGGGACCGGAAACGGCCGCCCGAATTGTCGTCGATGGTGCCCAGGAGAGGACTCGAACCTCCACGAATTGCTCCACTGGTACCTGAAACCAGCGCGTCTACCAGTTCCGCCACCTGGGCAGGTGGGTCGCCAAGCGCCGAGCGCGAGGCGCAGAAATGTACGCACCCATCCGGTGCTTGTCAATTAATTGCCCGCGCACACGACCCTGCCCGTCAAGATCGTTTTGCACGGCATCGACTGCGCAAGGACCCCCTTTCACGCGCCTCCGGGCCGCCCGCCCGGTGCACCATATATGCGCGCTCCTCGCCGCGGCGCGCGCGTCGGCGGCACCGTGATGGCGCAGAAAAAAGCCGCGCCGCGCGGGGTGAGATCGCATCAACTGCGAATCGCTTCGACTTAGAGGTTAATCGGATTAACTCAGCGTTGTTACGGTGCTCCGCGGCCATCTGCGACATTCAATGGAGCCGGGGAGGGCGCCACGGATGCGGCGCCACTCAGTGTGGTCGATTGGTTCTGAAATTCGGAACCACAACGCCTATAATCGCCAGTTTATTCAAACTTATAAAAGCGTGATCATGCGGGTGAGCGGCCGTGGGACCGGCTGCATCGCCAGGCCAACTTGGAGTATCCCGACATGCATACGCGTCTCCGTAAGTTCAACACGCGCGACACATACCCGGAACAGAAGCTCGACAACGACCTGTGCCAGGCCGTGGTTGCCCGCGGTCGCACCGTCTTCGTTCGGGGCCAGGTCGGGCAGGACCTCGACACGGCGGTCAACGTGGGAGTGGGAGATGCCGCCGCGCAGGCCGAGCAAGCGATGTCGAACATCAAGCAGTTGCTGGGCGAGGCGGGTGCGCAACTCGAGCACATCTGCAAGGTCACGATCTATCTGACGGACCCCCGCTATCGCGAGGCCGTCTATCGGACCGTGGGCCGCTGGTTGAAGGGCGTCTACCCGGTGTCGACCGGCATCGTGGTCGCCGGGCTGGCGCGTCCGGAGTGGCTGGTCGAGGTGGACGTCATTGCGGTGATTCCCGATGAAGGTTGACCAGGCCGGCATGCGCCGCGCCGCTATGCTCCGGGCGGGGCACCCGCAGTGACCTTCTCCATCATCGCGCGCACAGCCGACGCGCAATTCTTCGGCGTCGCGATCGCCTCCTCCTCGCCGGCCGTGGCGGCCCGCTGCGCGCATGCGCGCGCCGGCGCGGGCGCAGTCGCCACACAGAACATCACGGATCCGGCCTTGGGGCCGGCTATTCTAGGGAGCCTGGCCAAGGGCGCAGCGGCGAATGCCGCGCTCGAGGCGGCTCTCGGCGCCACGCCGTTCGCCTCCTACCGCCAGGTTCTCGCCATCGCCGCGCGCGGCCCACCGGCGATTCACTCGGGCGCGCGCGCGCTCGGGCTGGTCGGTTCTGCGGCGGGTGCGCACGCCGCCGCGGCCGGGAACCTGTTGGCGCACAAG
>Ga0182015_10002206_pt1 | contig 24119 bp, 19 predicted proteins | sample 712P3MmetaG_FD_120478 | JGI IMG/M metagenome (GOLD analysis project Ga0182015, IMG submission 120478) | Permafrost microbial communities from Stordalen Mire, Sweden - 712P3M metaG | ecosystem: Environmental > Terrestrial > Soil > Wetlands > Permafrost | place: Sweden: Stordalen | collected...
CGCTCGCGCCGGCTCCGGCGATATTCGCATCGAACAGCCCGGCGCAAATGTCGAGGCCCAGGCGGGTAGCGGCAATATTGAATTGCGGGGCGCGATGGCGGACATTCGCGTGCGTACGGGTTCTGGCGACATCACCGTGGATGGCAATCCGGCTCCCTCGAGTTACTGGGATATCCACGCCGGGTCCGGGGACGTGCGACTGCGGATTCCTTCCAACGCGAGCTTCATGCTTTACGCCCGCAGTAGCTCGGGCGATATCAACGTCACGGCTCCTTCCGTCACCGAAGGAACACCCGGGAAGCACGATTTTCAGGCGCGCATCGGGGACGGCAAAGCCCGCGTTGAGATCGAAACCTCCTCGGGCAACATTTCCCTGCACTAGGATGGGCTGCAGCAGAAAATTTGCGCTTTAGGGAGTCGGAGCCTCAGCTCCGGCATGAACCTCCAAGCTGGATGGGCCTTTACACCTGAGGACATTCCGCGCGGCTCCTCCCGCATCCCGCCCATTCGCAGAAGGCCGCCGAATCCCCGCCGCCCTGGCAAGATTCCCGCGATAGAATGGATTTCCGATGCGCCCGACCTGCCTCGCGCTGTGCGCAAGTGTTCTTATGGCGTCGAGCCTCGCCGCCGCGGCCCAGGAATCGAATCCCACGCCACAGCCTCCGAAAAAATCATCGGACGCCGCCGCGAAGAAAGCTCCCGACCCCGAGGCGGAATTACAAAAAGCCCTCGCGAACGCGGGAGACAACAGCGCCGCGATGATCAAGAATCTGAAGGAGTATCTCCAGGAATTTCCCGATCCTCCACGAAAAACGGCCGTTTACCGCGCGCTGGTGGAAGCCTGCGAGCAGACTCACGACACCGCCTGCGCCCTGGATTACGCCGAACGCCTGATCGTCGCTCGCCCGGACGACTCGCAGATGATGTTGGTGGCCGTCAATCTCCTGGAGCAGCGCGGCGACGACGCCAGCCTCACGCGCGCCTCCGGCTACGTCACGCGCATTCTCGATCGTGTGGAAAAAGCCCCGCCGGAAGAACGCCCCGCGCGCGAATCCATCGCCGAATGGCAGGACGGTCAGGCCCAGCTTCGTACCGCGCTTTATTACGTCCGCGGCCAGGTGGAAATCTCCCAGCGCAACTACGAAGCCGCGGTCAAGGACCTGCGGATGAGCGATTCCATTCATCCGAATGCCCTCGCCGCAAAGACGCTTGGCGAAGTGGCCGAGACGCGCGGCGATTCCGCTACGGCGATTGGAGAATATATTCAGGCCTTCACGCTGCCGGAAAGCGGCCCGGCGGGAACGGTGAATCGCCGAGACGTTCTCCTGGAACTCAGAAACGCCTGGCGGGAAGTTCATGGCAGCGAACTGGGTTTGGGCGATGCGATCCTCGCGGCATACGGCCGCGCCGCCCTGCCTCCGCCCGAGGGAGCGTCAGCTTCAACGACCCCAGCGGCAGCCCGAAACAAAGACGCCAAGGACGTTTTCTCATTCGTCGTGCGGCGCCTTGACGGAACCCCTCTCGCGCTCGATTCGCTGAGGGGAAAAATCGCGGTGCTGAGTTTCTGGGCCACCTGGTGCGCGCCATGCCGCGAGCTTGAGCCCATGTTTAACAGCGTGGCGCGAACGTACGCCGGGAATTCCAATGTGGCCTTCTTCGCCGTCAGCGCGGACGACGATGAACCTCTGGTCCCGGCAATCGTCGCCCGCGAGAAGTGGGATGTTCCGGTTATCTTTTCGGACGGCCTCGATGCATTCGCGAAGGCAGAAACTTTACCCACTGTGGTGGTCCTGGGACGCTCCGGCGAAATTGTTTATCGCACCGGAGGTCTCCCGCGCGACGCATTTTCCGATTCCCTGACGGCCGCGATTCAGGCCGCGCTCGCCACCGCGCACTAATCTTACGTAGCCCGAGTTTTCAGGCCTGCCGCTTCGCGCGCCGCCAGAACCGTGTTCACGTGAATGCTCACCGTATCCGCCACGCGGCGCGCGTAGCCGCCAGCCAACGCAATCGCCAACGGTGTCCCATTTCGCCGGGCGTAATCAAAGACCAGCGCATCGCGCCGCGCCAGTCCATCCATCGTGAGCGCCAGCCCTCCCAATTGATCCTCGCGGTACGGATCGGCCCCCGCAACATAGAAGAGAAGCTGCGGCGCAAAATCGCGAACGGCATTCTGCAGATGCTTTTCCAGAAGGGCGAGGTACTCGTCGTCGCCGGTCCCGTCCGCCAGATTGATATCCACGGTTGAGGGCGGCTTCGGGTGCGGGTAGTTGTATTCCTGATGGATCGAAAGCGTGAAAACCGTCGCGTCTCCGCCGAAAATCGCAGCCGTGCCGTTCCCCTGGTGCACGTCCGTATCAACCACCATCGCTCGCCCGATCGCGCCTTCAAACTGAAGCCTGCGAATCGCGATCGCAACATCATGGATCACGCAGAATCCTTCGCCGTGATCGGGACAGGCATGATGGAATCCGCCGCCGATATTTGCCGCCCAACCGTCCGCGAGAGCGCGCCGCCCGGCCAGAATGGAACCGCCTGCGGCAAGCCAGCAGGCTCTGATCAGCTCCTTCGAGTAAGGGACTTCGAGCCGGGCCTCCTCCTCGCGGCTCAGCGAGCCGGTCTTCAATTTGTGCACGTAATCCCGCGAATGGACGCGCCGCACATCCTCATCGGATGCGGGCTCCGGCGCCAGAAAATCGCCGGGCGTGGCAGTTCCGTCCGCCAGCAGCCGGTCGTGGATCATTCGGTATTTCTGCGACGGAAACACATGCGCGCCGAGATTCAGATCGTAGCCTTCGTCGTACATGAGCTTGAAGGGCAGCAAGATTTTCCGAGCCTACCGCGAAGTTTTTGCGAACGCAAATCCGCGCTTGTGTTGCCGCTGCCCTGGTTCGGGCTTTGGGTATTCATGGTCTTCGGTCGCTTAGGGGGTCGGAGCTTTAGCTCCGACATAACGGTCTCAAGATGAGCGGGGCTTTAGCCCCTGAAGCCAATCCGGAAATCGAATTTGCCAGCGTGATACGATTTGGGCGCCATGAAAACCATCTTGCTGCTTCTTTGCTCGAATATATTCATGACCATCGCCTGGTATGGCCATCTGAAATATCGCAAGGCCCCGCTGTTCGCTGCCATCGTCGTCAGTTGGCTGATCGCATTCGCCGAATACTGTTTTCAAGTTCCCGCGAATCGCATCGGCTACGGCGAGTTCACGGCGTTCCAGCTAAAAGTGATTCAGGAGGTAATCACGCTCTGCGTATACGTCGTCTTTGCGTGGCTGTACCTCGGCGAGAACGTTAAATGGAACCACGCGGTTTCCTTTCTGTTTCTCATCGGCGCGGTCACATTTGCCTTCTGGGGAAAACTCTAGCGGCGCCCAAGTTTCGCTGACGTTCCCTCGGAGGGAAAATAGTAAGCCCACTCTACTCACGCGCCGCCGCGTCGCACTGTCATTCTGAGCGTAGTTGACGGACACTTTCTGTCATCCCGCTCTTGCGGGATGTCCGGTCACGCAGTCGAAGAATCCCTCCCCGGCGTTGCAAACCAGGCAAGTCAACCAACCGGGACCGCTCGTGCATCAGCGTGATGGCCGCCAGGCGCATCGCCGTGATAATCTCTCTCAGATGCGTCGCACGAACTCCATTCTTGTAATCGTCGCTCTCCTTGCGATTCCGCTCGCGCCAATCGCCTGGGGCATGGCCTGCGAGGCATCGTCCGCGCCAATGATGTGCTGCCTGCCGCACGCAACTCATTCGCAGCAGGGCAAGCCCATGATGTGCCACTGCCCCATGAAATCCGGAAAACATCTGCCCGATGTTGGATTAATCGCCCCAATCCCTCCGGCGACTCCTGCCGCGTTCACAAGAATCAACGCCCCGGAAGACGCTCGCCGCACCTTCGTCGCGTTCTCGCAATCCACCGCATCGGGATTTCTTCCCGCTCCGTTTGAACCTCCGCGAGCCTAGCTTCATTCCGCTGCATTAATAAATTTAATCTGGAATGGAGCACTCTGATGCGGAAGTTTGTATGGCTTCTGCTCGCCGCGGCGCTGCTCGTGTATGCACAGCCGGCCCGAGCGACAGTTTTCGGAAGTGTGCGAGGAATCGTTCACGACCCCCAGCACCGGCCCGTGGCCGGCGCCAGCGTGCTGCTGAAATCAGCAACCTCGGAGTGGTCGCAGGAAACGCAGACGGACCAGGACGGCGAGTTCGCCTTTGCGGCTGTGCCTCTCGGGGACTACATCGTTACCGCGAAAGCCGCCGGGTTTAGTCCGCTGCAGCAGAGCTTTACGCTGGCTTCCGATACTTCCTCAATTCTGCATCTCCAACTCGCGGTCGCCGCGCTGAGCGAGAAAGTCGTCGTCGCGGCTCCCGAGGAAGCAGCAAGCCTCGATACCGTCACTCCGACCACGCTCATCGACCGGGCAGACATCGCGCAGACTCCTGGCGCCGATTCCACCAACAGCCTCGCGATGATCACCGATTACACGCCCGGCGCTTACTTGACCCACGACATGCTCCACATGCGCGGCGGCCACCAAACCACCTGGCTCATTGATGGCGTGCCGATCCCGAACACGAACATCGCGACCAACCTGGCTCCCCAAGTTGACCCCAAGGACGTGGACTACGTGGAAATCCTGCGCGGCAGCTACAGCGCCGAATATGGCGATCGCACCTACGGGGAATTCAATGTCCTCCCCAGGTCGGGATTTGAGCGCAGCAACGACGCCGAGCTCGTCACAACTCTCGGAAGCTATTACCAGACGAACGACCAAATCAATTTCGGCAGCCATACGCGGAAGTTCGCCTACTATGCGAGCCTCAATGCCAACCGCAGCAACCTGGGACTGGAAACGCCGATCTCCCAAATTCACCACGACGCGGAAAACGGCTTCGGCGGGTTCACGTCCCTCATCTACAACCTTGGCCAGAAGGATCAACTTCGGCTCGATGCCCAACTACGCCGGGACTATTATCAAATCCCCTACGATCCCAACCCCAACGACTTCGAAAACCAGCAATTCAACACCGCCGGTCTGCGCGACAGCCAAACGGAAACGGACGGGTTTCTGATTTTCTCCTGGGTTCACACATTCAACCCCACCACGATTCTCACTGTCTCTCCCTTCTATCATTACAACAACGCGAGCTACGACAGTCCGCCAACTGACACGCCGCTCGCCACCACCGATCATCGCACCGCTGATTATGGTGGCGGCCAGGCTGTCCTTGGCTTCCATCTGCCGAAGAATGACGTGCAAGCAGGAATCTACGCTTGGGCAGCGAATGACAACGAACTCTTTGGCTTGATCTTCCACGATGGAAGCAGCACCCCCCCGATTAGCGAGACGGACAACGTTCCCGGTTCGGAAGAGGCCATATATCTCAGCGATAAATTCAGCGTCACGTCCTGGCTCACTCTGATTGGGGGAGTTCGAGCGACGCATTTCTCATCCGCCGTCACCGAGAACTTCACGTACCCGCGCATCGGAGGCACGCTCCGCATTCCGCATCTGAACTGGGTGTTCCGCGCCTTCTGGGGCCGCTTTTATCAGCCGCCGCCGCTGGTCACCCTCTCGGGCCCGCTTCTCAGCTTTCTGGAAGGCATCTCGACTCCCGGTAACCCGACTTCGTTCGAGCCCCTGCACGGCGAACGCGATGAGGAGCATCAGTTCGGCGTCACCATCCCGATTCGCGGCTGGTCGGTTGACATCGACAATTTCGAAACTCGCGGCGTAAATTTCCTCGACCACAACAATATCGGAGAGTCCGACATCTTCATCCCCGTCACGCTGGCGGAATCGCGCATCCGCGGAACGGAGGTGACGCTTCGCTCCCCGCGGCTCTGGAATCGAGGTCAAGCGCATCTGGCCTACTCGAATCAAATGGCGCAGGGTGAGGGCGCGTTCACAGGCGGCTTGATCGTCGGGCTGCCGCCGTCACCTGGATTCTCAGCGCTCGATCACGACCAGCGCAACACACTCAACGTCGGCTTTAATGCCACCCTTCCCTGGCATGCGTTCGCCGCGACGAACATCTACTACGGCTCGGGCTTCTCGAACGGTTCTGCGGGCATTCCAGGGTCCCCGTTTGTAGATCCCTACCTTCCGGGCCATGCTTCGATCGATCTCTCTGCTGGAAAAGAGTTTCGCGAGAAGTATTCCGTTTCAGTTACTGCGCTCAATGTCGCCAATCGCCACATGCTGATCGACAATAGCCTCACGTTCGGCGGTTTCCATTACGATGATCCCCGCGAGATTTACGTGGAGTTCCGCTACCGGTTTCATTACTGATGCACGGCCGTTCGGTGCGAGCGTACAATAAGGAGGTTCGAAGGGAGAGAAGATGCTGGCAATTGAGCGCAATCCCGGTCGTGAGCGTCTCCGGCGAACTCAAATTCAAACTGTTTTCGTGATTTTCCTCGCGGCCATCGCGCTGCTCCCGGCTGCCTGCGGCAAGAAACAGGAGCCGCCGCCGGCGGCGCGCCGCTATCATCTCGTCGGCAAAGTCCTCTCGATAGACAAAGACCAGGCATCCGTGATGGTGGATGGCAAAGAAATCGTCGGTTTCATGGGCGCGATGGCGATGCCCTATCCGGTGCGCGATCCCAAATCCCTCGCCACTCTCGGCCCCGGCGACGAAATCACCGCCGACGTAGTGGTCACCGACGACGGTTCCTACCTCGAAAATATCGTCGTGACCAAGAAGGGCGACGGCAAGGGGCCCACGGGAACCTCGAATCCGCCGAAGGTCGGCGACAAAGTCCCTGATTTCGCCATGGTCAATCAGGACGGAAAGCGAATCCATTTCCGCGATTTTCAGGGAGACGTTCTGCTCGTCACGTTCATCTATACGCGCTGCCCGTTTCCCGATTACTGCCCGCTCGTCTCTAAAAATTTCTCGAAGATTTATGCGTCCCTTCGGAAGGATCCGTCGCTCGGTCCCAAAATCCGCCTGCTGAGCGTTAGCTTCGATCCCGATCACGACACTCCCGCGGTGCTTCGCCAGTACGCGGAGACGTTTCGCGCGACGACCGGCGGCGATCCTTTTGCTCGCTGGCAATTCGCCGCCGTACCGCCCAAGGAGCTCGTCAGCGTCGCAAACTTTTTCGGTTTATATTACGAGACACAGGGCGACCAGATCGTCCATTCCATGAGCACCACCGTCATCTCTCCCGAAGGAACCGTCTACAAGTGGTATCAGGACAACGACTGGAAGCCCGCCGATCTAATCGAGGACGCCGCGCAAGCGCTGCAGCAAGGCAACCAACGGAATGCCGGCCCGCACCCCTCCACCAGCATCCCTACGGCCTGAATTTCAAATACCTAGTTCTTGCGATCGAGGATGAAATCGGGGACGGCGAGCAGCGCCCGGCGGTACTCGGTTTCCGGCAGCTCTTCAAGACACGCTTTCGCGCGGCTCACGTACTCGCGCGCGAGATTGGAAGCGCGCGTTAGCGCGCCGGTTTCTTTCACCAGCTTCGTAATCTGTTCCGGCCGCACGCTCAGAAACCCGCGCTCCTCCAGAACTTTCGCGACCAGTCGACGGCCCTCCGCCGGCGAATGCCCGTTGGAATTGCCTTCCGCTTCCAGAGCAAAGATCAGCGGCAGTGTGACTTTGCCTTCCTTCAGATCGCTCAACACCGGCTTCCCGAGCTGTTCGGGCGACGCCGTGAAATCCAGCAAATCGTCCACCAGCTGAAACGCGAGGCCCGCGTTGCGCCCGTATCCCGCCAGCGCTTCCTCCATATCTTTCGGCTGCTTGCCGAGCACGGCGCCCAGCCGCGCGCATCCGCTGAAAAGGCACGCCGTCTTTCGGTACGCGAGTTCCGTTGCGTCCGCCTCGGTCAAATCCATCCGCCCCAGCCGCGTCAGCTGCAGCAGCTCGCCCTCGACCATGTTCTGCGTCAGCCCGATCAGGATGTCGAGGATCGCAAAATTCCGCTCGTGCAGCGCCATCTCAAACGACTGCATGTAGAGCCAGTCGCCCGCGAGCACGCTCATGTGATTTCCCCAGCGCGCGTTCGTGCTCGGGCGTCCGCGCCGCGTCTGTGCTCCGTCAATCACGTCGTCGTGGACCAGCGTCGCGCTGTGGATCATCTCCACCACCGCGCCCATCCGCACCGCGCTCGGCCCGCGATAGCCCGCCGCGCCCGCCGTCAGCAGCAGCAGCGCAGGCCGCAGCCGCTTCCCGCCGCCCTCGCGCAGATAGCTCGCGATCTCTGCGACCGGTTCAATCGCCGCGCTGTTTTGCGCCGCAATTTCCTGCTCGACCAGCGCGAGATCGTCGCGGACCAGATCGAAAATTCCTTTGGCGGTTTGTACGGCGAAGGCCATCTTGATGGTTTTGGTCGCCCTTTACCGGGAGTTTACAGAGCCTGTCCCGGCGCTTCCCGTGCGTCCAGCCTGAAAAACCGGCGAAAATTTGCCGCAGTCGTCGCCCCGACTTCTTCCGGCGCTAAGTCTCTCACATTCCCCAACGCCTGCGCCACCTCAACCACAAATGCGGGCTCGTTGCGCTTGCCGCGGCGTCCCTGGGGAGGCAAAAACGGCGAATCCGTCTCCGTGAGCAACTTGTCGAGTGGAATTTCGCGCGCCACGTCGCGCAGGTGCTGCATTTTCGGGTACGTCACGTTGCCCGCGAATGATATCAGGAATCCCATGTCCAGCCCGCGCCGCGCCTCGGCGATCGTCGCCGTGAAGCAATGAAAAATTCCGCCGAGCCCCGTCGGCCCCCAATCCTGCTCCAGGATTGCGAGACAATCGTCCCACGCGTCGCGGCAATGAATCACGATCGGGAGCTTCGCGGCTCGCGCCTGCCCGAGTTGGCGGCGAAAGACGCGCTGCTGCACGTCGCGCGGTGAATGATCGTAATAATAATCGAGGCCCATCTCGCCCCAGGCGATCACCCGCGGATTGCGCGCGAGTTCGTCGAGCCGCGCGAAATGCTCCTCCGTCGCCACGTTGGCATCGTGCGGGTGAATCCCCACCGTCGCGTAGATCCAGTCGTGCTGTTCCGCGAAACCTATTGCAGCGTCCATGCGCTCCGTTGGCGCGCTGCCGCTTCCGATCGCGAGCAGTGTCCTGACGCCGGCCGCTCGCGCGCGCTCGAGCATCGCCGCCCGATCCTCGTCGAACTGCGTCATCTCTAAATGCGCGTGTGAGTCAATAATGTCCATTGCGAATGTCTCGTTATAGCCCAGCTCTTCCGGAGCTGAAGCGTTCCGGCGCCGCCGGGACTTGGTGGCACTGAGCGCAACCAGATGTCTCCCGAGTGCAGACGACGGAAGGCGGCGCCTTAGGGGGTCGGAGCTTTAGCTCCGACATAAAAGCCGCGCGCGCAGCGCGTACCTCTGCGCCGTCTCTCTCGCAGCAAGCCTTCGCCTCGTCCCCTGCCCCGGACGCGGCCCCGCGCGCCCCAGCGGACCTACGCCCGGCCCGGATTCGCCTTCCGCAAAACAAAAATCATTTCACTGGCGGTGTGGTCGAGCGGCGTCTTCTCAAACGAGCCGTACTCCTCGACCGGTTCCAATCCAGCCAGCAGAAACAACGCTCGCAGATGAGGATACGTGTAGTAGGACATCTTCAGGGGCTCGATTTCTTCCCGCACGAGTTTGTCGCCCTCGTATGTCCTGAACAAGAAAGTGGCGCTGAAATTCTGGTGAACCTTGTCGAAGGATTCCTTCCGGAGATAGCGCCGCACCGTCTTCGGCGGCTTCGAATCAACAGGCCATTCCAGCTCCAAAATCTCCTGCCCGATTCCCTCTGGAATCATGTCGAACTTCGGAAAGAACACGTCGAACGCGAGCCTGCCTTTCTCCTGCAAATGAGCCGCAGCCGTCGCAAGCGCGCTCACTTGATCGGGCACCGTGAACATGTGTTGCATGGGCCGAAATGGAATGATCACCAGCGGATATTTCTTCTCCAAGTGGAAATCGCGCATGTCGCCCTGATGCAACTTCACTTTGTCGCCTACGCCGGGCGGCTCGCGCTGGAGACGCGCTTCCAAAACCCGCAGCATGGCCGGAGAATTGTCCACGCCTTCAATCTGGATGCCTTCGCGCGCGATATTCAGCAGGACGCGGCCGGTTCCGCAGGCGATTTCCAGCACGGGCCCGCCCGACCGTTTCGCCAGATCCGCATAGAACGACGCATCCGCCAGGCCCTGCTTCACCGAATATGCAGCATCGTAGTGCTTGGCCGAGATGTCGTACGAGTCGGATTGCCCGCCCACGTCATTTCACCTTCGAGCCCACCGGAATGTCCTCGGCGAACGTGCACAGCACCGGCTTGCCATCCGCGCCGGCCGACGCCGCCAGCAGCATTCCGTTCGATTCCAGCCCGCGCATCTTTCTCGGCGCAAGATTTGTGACCACCACCACCTTGCGTCCCACCAATTCTTCCGGCGTGTATCCCAGCGCAATCCCCGCCAGAACTTGACGAACCTCATCGCCGATGTCCACCATCAACTTCAGCAGCTTGTCCGCGCCCTGAATGCGCTCCGCCGATTTCACCACGCCGACGCGCAGTTCGACTTTTGCGAAATCGTCAATCGTGATTTTGGCGCTCGCGGCCGCTGGCGCCACCCCAGGTGCGGCAGCAGGTGCAGCGGCCGCCGCCGAGGTTGCTGGGAGACCGCTTGTGCTCGTTGCCGATGTAGCCGTCGTGTCCGCTGCAGGCGCACTTCCTGGATTCCTTATTTCGTTTTCCATCGCTTCGATCCTTTCTGAAACCTCTTTAATGTCCGCTCGCGGAAATAGCGCTTCTGCTTTTCCCAGTCGTAGGCCGGACTCAAGCATTCCCCAACCCAGAGAATCAATTCGCTGCTCCGACACTGATCCGGACTGGCCCAGCCGCTCCCAGAGTTGTTGACTCGATTGCGGGACGAATGGATGCGCCAGAATTGCAACAAACCGCAGCGCCTGACCCGCGGTCCAAAGCACCGCGCCCAGTTTTTTTCTGTCCTCGGGATCGCTCGATTCCGCCAGCTTCCACGGCTTCAACTCCGCGATGTACTGGTCAACTGTGCCGACGAGCTGCCAGATCGCCTGTACGGCTCCCGAGAAATTGTAACTAGCCATGTGCTGCTCGACCGATTGGCGAGCCGCGGAAGCAACCTGCTGCACCTCGATCTTCTGGTGAGACAAGTCCGGGATGGCCGGCACATCGCCATCGAAATATTTCTCGATCATGGTCAACGTCCGGCTCGCCAGATTCCCCAGCCCATTAGCCAAATCCGCGTTGTACCGCGTGATCAGCGCTTCGCGCGAAAAATTGCCGTCCTGCCCGAAGACAACCTCGCGCAACAGGTAATACCGCAGCGCATCATTCCCAAGCACCTTCACGATCGGCTCGGGATACGCGACGTTGCCTTTCGACTTGCTCATCTTTTCCTGCTCGAAGAGCAGCCACCCATGCGCGAAAATCTGCTTCGGCAGCGGCAGCTCCGCCGCCATCAGGAACGCCGGCCAATAGACCGCGTGAAACCGGATAATTTCCTTGCCGATCATGTGCAGATCGGCCGGCCAGAACTTCGCGAATTGTTCCTGCTCTTTCTTGTTTTCGCTCGCATACCCGATCCCGCTCATGTAGCTCGTCAGCGCGTCGTACCACACATAAAAGACGTGCTCGGGATCGCCCGGCCACGGAATGCCCCACTTGATCGTCTTCCGGCTGATCGAAACATCCTTCAGCCCGCTCTTTACGAAGCTGATTACCTCGTTTCGCCTGAAATCCGGCTGAACGAATTCTGGATGTTTCTCATAGAGATCGAGCAATTTGTCCCCGTACGCCGAAAGCCGGAAAAAATAGTTCTCCTCGGAAATCAGCTCCGCTGGACGCCCGCACGTGGGGCAATTCGCCTCCTCCGGCGTGTCGCTCACGTACAAATTATCGTAAATGCAGTACCGTCCCTCATATTTCGCCTTGTAAATGGAGCGCTTTTCGGGCGGCAGCTTCTCATCGCGTTCCATTGTGCGCCGCACTAGCGTCTCGACGGCGCGCGCGTGCTCGTTCGACGTCGTCCGAATGAAATCCGTGTTCGTGATTCCCAGCAGCTTCCACAAATCGCGAAAAATTACTTCGTTCTTGTCCACAAGCTGCTGTGGCGTGATTCCTTGCTTTTCCGCCGCGCGCTCGATGTTCACGCCGTGCTCGTCCGTGCCCGTCAGGTACGCCACGTCGAATCCGCACATGCGCTTGTACCGGGCGATCACGTCGCACACGATCGTCGTGTATGCCGACCCCACATGCGGCCGCGAATTCGCGTAGTAAATCGGCGTCGTCAGATAGAACTTGGCCTTGTCGTTCGGCGCGGTCGGCTGGCTCATGAAATGTTTGTATTTCTGCTGCGGAACTGCAAGAAAACGATACTAGTCTGGCGTGCCGAGCCTGTCAAATGACCTGAATTCGCCGCAGGAGATCAGTTCGGACGACTGAATTGTTGTCTCCTTGCCTGGGTAATCGTTTGGGGTAGACTGGGCCCGATGAAGACAGCCTTACTGGCGCTTTTCTTCTCTGCGACTTGTTTGTACGCACAGACCCCCAAGTCTGCCGCGAACCCGTTGCAATCGCTCGCGTTTCTACAGGGCACATGGGCCGCTAAAGCTCAGGGGAGTACGGGTGCTGCTGCGAATGGCTCTTACGCCTTTCGGCTCGAACTTGGCGACCATGTTCTGGCTCGTCACAGCTACACGGCCGACTGCAAAGGGCCGGCGGATTTCGACTGCGAGCACGGTGATGTGTTGTATGTTTATGTCGATTCTCCGGGACAGGCTTTGAAAGCGATCTACTTCGATAGTGAAGGCCAGGTCATTCATTACGACGTTTCGACCCCAGGCCCTGCCACCGCTGTTTTCCTTTCTGATGCGTCTGTGCCTGGTCCACAATTCCAGCTTATCTATACGCTGAAGGATTCCATCATGTCAGGCAAGTTTCAGATTCGCATGTCCGGACAAGCCGAGTGGCGTTCCTATCTGGAATGGAGCGGCGCTAAGAAGTAACCGATGTTTTTCAAACTCACCCACTACCTGAAATCCCGCGCGCAAAAGTCCACAGGCGTTCTTTCTTGCAACACGCTTGCTTCCTGTTAACCTGACCGGCGATGCGAATATTACGCGCAGCACGAAGGATGTCGGCGCCCGAGCTGCCAAGCGCCCATGTGGAGTGCGGCGGCTTGCCGCCGTTGCCTGTCGCCGAGGCTTGCCTCGGCGACTCCACGGACGCCATCACAAAGCGCAACCGATCCTCGGCACAGCGTCCAAGCGGGAACCACGGATCACCAGTCACCATTCACCAATCACGATTTTCCCCGCAACAAAGTGACACACCATGCAGGGTAATCGACGACCCGGTCAGGGTCGTCGTCCCGAGCGAGTCCGCCGTGGCGGACGGGCCGAGGGATCTCTCTGCCATATTAAGTGACACACCATGCCAGGTAATCGACGACCCGGTCAGGGTCGTCGTCCCGAGCGAGTCCGCCGTGGCGGACGAGCCGAGGGATCTCTCTGCCATATTAAGTGACACACCATGCCAGGTAATTTCCCTCGTAAGTCACAGAAAACAAACGATTGGCACCCTCACAAAGTGTCACACTAAATCATACCCTCCGCGCGCCATCTGTTGGCCCACGCTCCGCGCTTTCCGTATAATCTCTGCACCCATTTCAGATAAGGAGCCACGTGTACAAGGCCGTTGACGACCGCATTCGCAAGGCGCTGCGCCACCACATCCACGAGCGCTATAAGACGGACGTGCCCGTGGTCACCGAGCGCCCTCCGAAGCTGGCCATGGGCGAGGTCGCTTCCCCACTCTGCTTCGAGCTGGCTAAGCGCCTGAAAAAACCGCCGCGCGCGCTGGCGCAGGAGATCGCGAATTCGCTAAAGCGAATTCCCGGCGTCGAACGCGTCGAAGTCGCCGGCGGCGGCTACTTGAATCTGTTTTTCGACCGCGCCGCATTTTTTCTCGCCGCGTGCGAGGAGGCCGGCCACGAAGGCGCGGCCGTTCCCGCGCCGAACGCGCCCAAGGTCATGGTCGAGCACACCAGCATCAATCCCAATAAAGCGGCGCACATCGGCCATCTGCGCAACGCCGTCCTGGGCGACACGTTCGGCCGGCTGCTTCGCTACATGGGCCGCCGCGTCGAGGTGCAAAATTACATAGACAATACGGGCGTGCAGGTCGCGGACGTTGTCCTGGGATTCACGCACCTCGAACCGAAGTCGCTGGACGAAGTGCGCGCTCTCGCCGCCGCCCCGAAATTCGATTATCTCTGCTGGGATCTCTACGCGCGCGTCACGCAATTTCTCGCCGACGACAAATCCCGCCTCGATCTGCGCTCGCAAGTTTTGAAGGATATTGAAGAAGGACATGGCGACTCGGCCGAGATGGCGGAAATCATTTCCACCGCCATCGTGCGTTGTCATTTAAAGACTGTGGGTCGGCTTGGCATCAGCTACGATTTGCTCACGCGCGAAGGCGAAATCCTGCACCTGAAATTCTGGGATGCCGCGTTCGAGCTTCTGAAGAAAAGCGGCGCAATTCAGCTTGCCACTTCCGGAAAAAACGCAGGATGCTGGGTGATGCAGCTCCCCAGCGGCTCCGAAAAGGAAGTACCAGAGGTGGAAGCAGCGGCGGACGAAGAACCCAGTGAGCTGGCCGACGCCAAAATTATCGTCCGTTCGACGGGCACGGTCACCTACGTCGGCAAGGATATTGCCTACCACCTATGGAAGTTTGGTCTCCTCTCGCGCGATTTCTACTACGAACCGTTCTACAAGCAATGGGACGGAAGCGAGGTCTGGATAACCAGCAGCGTCGCGGGTTACGCGGACGCACCCGCATTCGGCCACGCGAGCCAGGTCTTCAACGTGATTGATTCGCGGCAGGCGTATCCGCAGCAGGTCGTCGTCGCGGGCCTTCGCGCGCTCGGTCATGCGGAGCAGGCTGACAATCTGAAGCACTTTGCGTACAACGTCGTCGCGCTCACTCCGCGCTGCGCACAGGAACTCGGCTACGAAATTCCCGCCGAGGACGCGAAGAAGCCTTACGTCGAAGTCAGCGGCCGCAAGGGCCAGGGCGTCAAAGCCGACGACCTGCTTGACCGCCTTCAGGCGAGCGCGCGAAAAGAAACGGATGAGCGCCACGCCGAATCACCCGAGCAAGAGCGCGAGGCCATTGCCAACGCAATCGCCATCGGCGCGCTTCGTTATTTTCTCCTGCGTTTCACCCGCTCGACCATCATCGCGTTCGACTTCAAGGACGCGCTGAGCTTCGAGGGTGAGACGGGGCCCTATGTGCAATACGCCGTGGTGCGCGTGAACGGAATTGTAAGAAAGGGCATGGAAGCGGATCCCAGTTTCGGAACCGCGAATGCGGCGAACCTCAAGCGAATCGAATCCGGCGAGATCAGCGTTGCAAAATTTCTGGCTGCGCCTGCGGGCGATGATCTATGGGAGCTGATCCTGCTGGCGGGTTCGCTCGACGCGCGAGTTGATGCGGCGGTCGGCGCGCAGGAGCCGGCGTTCCTCGCGCGCTATGCGTTCGAGCTGGCGCAGGCATTCAACGTCTTCTACCACAAGCACCACATTCTCTCGGAGGAAGACGCCGAAAAGCGCGCCTTCCTGCTGCGCCTCTCATCGCTCGTGCGCGAGCAGCTCGTCACCGCGCTAGGCCTGCTGGGAATCAGCGCCCCGGACAAAATGTGACGCGATGCCAGATTCTCGCAATAGCGAAGCCGCCTGTTCGGTTGCCCCATCCTCAGTTTTGTGAGGGTGGGGTTTTTGAATTTTCCCGGATCTTGTGAAACGCCGCTTGTCTCTACATCTTCAGCGCGAAATCCACGATGGAGCGAATGGCGATTCCCGTCGGCCCCTTGGCGAGCCACGGACGCCCTTCATCCACCCAGCACGTCGAAGCGATATCGAGATGGATCCACGGCGTGTCCTCGGCGAATTCCTTGATGAACCACGCGCCGGTGCTCGCGCCGCCGCCTTTGCCGTTGCCTGTGTTGCGAATGTCGGCGATCTCGCTTTTGATCATCTGCTGATATTCCTCGTCCATCGGCATGGGCCACATTTTTTCGCCCGCGGCCTTCGCGCTCTCAAGGAACGTGTCGAGATATTCGCGCGGCGTGCCGAACGCGCCGACGTGCACGTTCGCCAGCGCCACTTCGATCGCGCCCGTCAGCGTGGCCGCGTCAATCAAATGCGTGCAGCCGAGCTTTCGCGCGTAGAAGACTCCGTCGGCCAGGACCATCCGGCCTTCGGCGTCCGTGTTGATTACCTCGATCGTTTTGCCGGACATCGCGACCTGCACGTCGCCGGGCTTTTGCGCACGGCCGCCGGGCATGTTTTCGGTTGCGGGAATCACGGCGATCACCGGTACCGACGGCTTCAGTGCGGCGATCGCGCGCATCGCGCCGAGCATGGTGGCGCCGCCGCCCATGTCATATTTCATCTTTTCCATGTTGTTCGCGGGCTTGATCGAGATGCCGCCGGTATCAAACGTGACGGCCTTGCCCACCAGACCCAGCACAGGGCCGCCCGGCCGGGGATTTTCCGGCGTATAGCGCACCACGATCACCCGCGGCGGCTCGACGCTTCCTTGCGCCACGCCGATCAGCGCACCCATTTTCAGTTCGGCGATTTTGCGCTCGTCGAGAATCTCGATTCCCAGGCCCGCTTCCTTGGCCATGGCTTCGGCCTTCGCGGCGAGCAAGCGCGGCGTCAGCTTGTTCGAAGGTTCGTTGATCAGGTCGCGGGCGAAGTTCTGCGATTCGGCAAGGACGCGGCCATGGTCAATGGCAGCCGTGAGATCGGCGCCGAGGCCAGAGTCGAATCCCGCCAGCGCGACGGACTGAATCTCGCGATCCTTCTTGTCGGTGTGGTATTTGTTCGACTCGAAATCCGCGACGATCAGACCTTCGACAGCAGCCTGCGCCGCGGCAGGGCCGCGTTGCCCTTCGCGCGCGAGGAAAACGAACTTCTTCACACCGCGAGATTTCAGATGGCGCAGCGCCGTCCCCGCGATCTTGCGAAGATCGGAGTTTGCGAATTTTTCCGGTTTCCCCGCTCCCACCAGCAGCAGCTTTTTTGCCGCAAGCCCTTCCGGAAAGTGCAGTAACAGTAGCTCCAGGGGCTTGCCGGTGATTTCGCCGCTGGCGGCGAGCGAGCCAAGGCGGCCGTTCATGGCGCGATCAATCTCGCCGAGAACTCCGTCGAGTTTGTCGTCTTTATCGAAAACGTAAGTTACGATGGCGTCGGAATCTATCGAAGCATACGGCTGGGTCTCGAGTTGGATCTGCATGTCTCCCTTTCAATTTTATCTACGTCGCGAGCGGGATATTGCTTCGTCCGCTTCGCGTTTCGCTTCTTTGCGTTTTTCGGATTCGCGGCGGTCGTGAAATTTCTTGCCCTTCCCTACCGCCAGTTCACATTTCGCCAGGCCATCCCGGAAATAAATCTTCAGCGGCACCACGGTCATGCCCTTTTGCTGAATGGCGGCGTCCAGCTTTTCGATTTCCCGACGGTGCAGCAGCAGCTTACGCTTCCGGAGAGGGTCGTGGTTTCGCGGCCCTCCCGGCCGATACTCCGGTATATGGCAGTTTACCAGCCAAGCCTGCCCCGTGCGAATCTCGGCATAGGCCTCGCGGATGGAAGCCTTGCCCTCGCGCAGGGTTTTGACCTCCGTTCCTACCAGTACCAGACCCGACTCAAACCTTTCGAGCAACTCGTAGTTGTAAGAGGCAGCCCGGTTCTGTGCAACGATTTTATTATTCTCTTGCTCTGCCTTTTTGGCCGCCGATTTCATGGGGTCGCTATCATAGCCGCCGCGTGCGACCGGCTGCAAGTCGAGGAGAACCGCATATTTCCACCCAATTTTGGGTTGATATACTCATATGCCTGCGACCCATGTGTCTAAGCAAACTTTAATTAAATTATCCCCGGCAACGGAGCTGGTTCCTTGCCGCATCATACCCCGGGTGTTAGACTCCCATAGCATTGACTCACCCCTTCGGAGGGCCTGGTTGCATCGGTCAGCGTTTTTCCCGCTTTTGGCGTTCGCCGTCATTTTGCTGGTCGGCTGCCCCAAAGCTAATACGGACTACAGCGACGGCCGCAAGGCTGAGACCTTGCAGGACTACGATACCGCACTAGTCCATTACGACAGCGCCCTGCGGGCCGAGCCCGGCAACGCGGAATACAAGCTGCGCGCGATGCACGCGCGCTACGCGGCGGGCCAGTTCCACTTGGAGCAGGGCCAGAAAGCCCTGCAAAAGGGCGATCTGCAACTGGCTCTGACGGAGTTCCAGAAGGCCCAGGCACTCGATCCATCGAATACCGCTGCTGACCAGCAAGTGAAGCATACTCTGGAGTTGCTCTCGGCAAAGACCGCTGCCGTGGTCCCTCGGGCAGTTGACCCCAATGCCGCGGACGACTCAGACCTGCTGCCGGAGCCTCCCCGGCTAAAGCCGTTTTCGCTGGAACCGATCAATTTGAAGATGACGAACGACGCTCGCGTCGCCTATGAGACCATCGCGAAGCTCGCCGGACTGAGCGTGATTTTCGATCCGGACTTCACCTCGCGGCGCATTCCGGTCGAATTGCCGAACGTCACGCTCGAACAGGCGCTCGACGCCGTCTCTCTCGAAAGCAAAGCCTTCTGGAAGCCTCTGACCCCCACCGTGATTTTCGTGGCGCCGGACACGCCGCAAAAGCGGAAGGACGTGGAAGATGAGGTCGTGCGGACTTTTTATTTGTCCAACACGCTCACGCCACAGGATCTGACCGAAGTCGTCACCGGGCTGCGGCAGCTCCTGGATCTGCGCAGGGTGCAGCAAGTGAACGCACAGAACGCGATCGTGATTCGCGATACGCCCGACAAGCTGGCACTGGCCGCGAAGATTATCCGGGACATTGACAAGGCCAAGCCGGAGGTTTTGATCCACGTACAAGTTCTGACGGCGAGCGTGGACCGCTTGCGCGACCTGGGAATTCTACCGGGGCAGAGCGTTTCGGTTACGTTTTCCCCGCGAACTTCGCTGCAGCCAAACAGCGGCACGTCCACCACAGGCACAACGACGACGACTTCATCTACAACGGTCAGCCCCACGCAAATCACGTTGGATAACCTGAGAAATCTTTCCGGGGCGGATTACAGCGCCACATTGCCGGGCGCGACGGCGAACGCAATTCTTACCGATAACAAGACGAGGATCATCCAGGACCCTGAGGTCCGCGTGAGTGACGGCGAAAAAGCCACGCTCAAAATCGGGGATCGCGTTCCGGTGGCAACGGGCAGCTTTCAAGCGGGAGTCGGCGTGGGCGTTGGCACCGGCGCAGGCGTGGTCAATCCGCTGGTAAACACGCAATTCCAATACATTGACGTCGGTGTGAATATTGACGTAACGCCGCGCGTGCATCCGGACGGCGATGTCAGCATGAAGCTTTCCGTCGAGGTATCTCAGATCACAGGCTCGAGCAATATCGGTGGAATCAACCAGCCGGTCATCAGCCAGCGCAAAATCGAGCATGATATCCGCCTGAAGGATGGCGAGGTGAGCGTGCTGGGCGGACTCATCGAGCGCACGGAGACGAAGAACGTCAACGGAATCCCCGGGCTCGCCCAGCTTCCTCTTTTCCGCTACCTTTTCTCGGACAACAGTAACGAGGTTCAGGAGGACGAAGTCCTCATTGTCCTGACCCCGCACATCATTCGTTTCCCCTCGATTGATGCGGACAACTTGCAAACGGTGGCAGCGGGAACAGATTCGAATCCGCACGTTTATCGCCAAGGCGGCGATGCGCCAAGTTCTGCGGTTCCGCAGCCTGCTTCCCCGTTCGCCAATTCGCAGGCGACGCCGCTAGCGGGCGCCCCGGCGCCGGCGCCGCAGCTTCATTTTGAGCCCGCGAACGCGGCCCTCAGGACCGGAGACACGACGACGCTTGGCCTGGCCGTTTCGAATGTGAATGATCTCTATTCGATCCCGCTATTGATCCACTACAACCCGGCCGTGATTCAGGTGGATGAAGTGCGCAACGGCGGATTCCTATCGGGAAGCAGCGTGCAGGAAATCGCGATCGTGCAACGGATTGACCAGCAGAAAGGCGACATCGTGGTTTCCGCGACGCGCCAGCCAAATACGCCTGGCGTGAACGGCTCCGGCACTCTGCTAGGGATTGTGATCCGCGGCATCGCTCCGGGCACGTCCCCGCTCCAGATACTTCAAGTCAACGCCCGCGATTCGCAGCAGCGAACAGTCCCCATGGTTTCCCAGGAAGCCACAATCCAGGTGCGGTGAGGAGATATGTCCAGGAATCGCCGCAGCCCTGGCATCCGCGCGACATGTCAGCGCCGGTCTTCGTTAACTCCTTCGTTGATTCCGGGCCGCCGAACAACGCGAGCGATTGCCGCGGGAATGACGCTTCTCGAATTGATGATCGCCTGCTCGATACTTCTGGTGCTGGCGACGGTCGCGCTGCCGCTGACGCGCGTGACCGTGATTCGCCAGCGGGAACAATTGCTCCGCTATAATTTGCGCGAGATGCGCGACGCGATTGACCGTTATCGTGACGCCGCGGACAAGGGAATGTTTCAGGTGCAGGCCGGCACGGAGAACTACCCGCCCGATCTCGACACGCTTGTAAATGGAGTGCAGCTGACCGGGACGCAAAACGTCCACATGCGATTCCTCCGCAAGAAACCAGTCGATCCGATGACTGGAAACGACGACTGGGGATTGCGCTCCGTGCAGGACGATCCGGATTCGACATCCTGGGGCGGCCAGGACGTCTTCGACGTTTACAGCAAGGCCACGGGCACGGCGCTCGACGGAACGAAATACTCAGACTGGTAATCTGCTCTCGGCCTGAATGGGCAAATCAATGGCAGGACTCGAACAATCTAACGACGTAGTGAGACGCTCGGGCCGCGTGGCCCATGGTTTCACGATCCTCGAACTGATGATCGTGATCACGATCATCGTAATCCTCGCGACCATGAGCGCGGTGCGCTACGAACAGTCAGTTGTGCGCGCCCATGAAGCGGCTCTGCATCAAGACCTGTTCGTGATGCGCGAGGCCATCCAGAACTATACGCTGGACAAAGAAGCCGCTCCCTCGTCGCTTGACGATCTTCATTCGTCCGGCTATATCGGGGAGATCCCGACCGATCCGATTACCCGTGAAAAAGACTGGAACACGGAGACTTGCGACGATGTGCTGAGCCCCGACCAGGTTGCGGGAGGAATCTGCGACGTTCATTCCGCGTCGGATGCAGTCTCGCCGTTTGACGGCAAAGCGTACAGCTCGTTCTGAACGAAGTGTGGTTTTGGGCGCGGATCTGGAGAGGTTCGATGCCGAGACTTCCGGGATTCGTTTTACCCCCTTGTGTGCATCCGCAATGATGAATTCGCGAAGTCGAGCAGCCCGGTAGCTCGTCGGGCTCATAACGCGCCAATCACCAACCTGCTCCGCCGGATTCAAACGACCTAGCCCTTTTTCTTAGCCGCAAGAACCCCTCAAAACGAGATATTCCGGGCGCTTAACGGGCACCTGAGAAGCACATGTTGCTGCGAACCAGTCCCGCTGACGGAATGGATACACTCTCGGTAACCTTCACGCCAACTGAGACAACCGATTGCAATGCTTGCTTGCCTGCTGTTCGCGGCACTGAGCCTAGGCGCTATGGTGGGCTTGAGCGAGTGTGCGAGCGGCTTCCCCGAAGGCCAGCGCGCTCGCGGAATCACGACCTATAGCCTGGTCGAGACGGTAACCAGTGGAACGCTGTCTCACACTTTCGACCTGACGCTGATCGTGCAGAAATGAGCCGGCGTGGGAATGTCCCCGGCAAGACCGAGACGCTGTGAAGCCCGCCAGAGGAATGCCCAAACACTGCTCTCGGCGTGAGGATATTCAACGCAAGGCTATTCAGGCCGCGCAAAACACTGAAAGTTTTACATCTTTTGGAATACTCCCATAAGTAAACCAGAGACTAGGTATTGCAGCCTAAGTCCGGATGAATGCATAAAGTCTCGCGCCTTAGGATTTTCTTGGACACCGAATTGTGATGAAATTGAGTCAGTGATCGCTGACCCTAAGAAGGAAAATTCCTAGACGGCTCGAAAGGGTCGACGGGCTGGGAAAAACGCAGTTGTTGCTGCAGCGCGTAATCGCCTGTCTCTAGTCCAGCAACATCTGCTGCGAGCCGCTCGATCGAGAGTCCGTTGGTCCAAGTAATCGAAATGGTTCAAATAGGGGCGCGGGCACACGGAGCGTCCAACTCGAAGTGTTTTCGGCTACCGCGTACTAAACCGCGCCACTGCGTAATTTATTTCTTATTGTTCTAAGCATCCCATCACGCTTGCCGATTACGTCATCAGTGACAGGAAACTCAAGGCCGTCCAGAGTCTTCGACCGGTGGTTTTGTTTTGCTACGGCACAGAGCAGAAATTGAATACTCGGTGCTCTCAGAGCGGAAAGTCGTTCAACATTATGACGCTGCTTAACCGAATTGTCCTTGCGCTCCCGTGCATCGTTCTTGCGCTTGCGGGTTGTTCCGGTACCCCTCCCCCCAATCCTCACTCTGTCGCGCTCGCTGTGAGTCCTTCTTCTACGATCGTCGCTGCGGGATCCACCACGACGTTTATTGCAGTGTTTACGCCTAGTCGGCCCGCAGGGGGCTCCTTGACTTGGGCGATCACTCCCGCAACCGGGGGAACGATCACCAGTAAAGGTGTCTACACGGCTTCCGGAACGGTGGGGCAATACACCGTTGTCGCGACCTGGACCGCGTTCAACCTGGCGAAAAACGGCACTTTCAACAGTTCGGCGTCGGTCGAAATCCTTCCGGTGCCGCAATTGGACGCGGTGCTCAACCCCGACATGGTAGAGGCCTCGGGCGCCGCGCAGAAGAATCACGCGATTCAGAACGCTGTGGTAATCGGTCAAGCTTTCCCCTTTCTGATTTCAGCAGATCCCAGCGGCAATATCGAAGTTCAAAACGGCTTCTCGCCTCCGGTAGAGTGCCCGGATTCCAGCACCGTTTGTTAGCAGCAAGAAGTGTGAATGGCGTCTGAAGGAGAGAGGAACATGTGTAATACGTTTCGCGTTCTCGCGCTGGTCTTGATTCTTGGATTCGCTAGCAATGTCTCCGCCCAGGCTCCCGCGCCGGCTGCCGATCCAGCTCCCGCTCCCGTATTGGCCTATGTGGGCCGATTGAGCGAGTCCAACAAACTCGTAACGGGTGCACGATCCTTCGAGTTTTCGATTCTCGATTCCAACGGAGACGTATTGTGGACCTCGGGGACGCAAACGTTGACCGTGACGAACGGTCTCTATGGCATCGTGCTCGGGGCTACCGGTATGCCGGCCCTCCCTGCCTCGCTCACGCTGAAGGCTGATTTGCACCTTCGCGTGCTGGCTGATGGAGTTCAACTTGCTCCCGACGTTCCGCTCGAACCCGCGCTGCAGGCAAGCGTGGCTTGGGATGTCATTGGCCCATTCTTGGGCGACGTCAGCGGCACGCAGCAAACCATCACGGTCAACAAGCTGCAAGGCACGCCACTCGACCTAAATCCGGCGCCCACGGCCGGAGAGATCCTGACTTTCAACGGTACGAATTGGATTGCCGCCGCGGGAGGGCCAGAAACTCAAGGGCCGACCGGACCAGAGGGCCCAGCCGGGCCGGCCGGTGCCGCGGGAATCCCAGGAGCAACAGGAGCGACCGGGGCGACAGGGGCAACGGGAGCGACCGGAAGCGCCGGCGCCAGTCCTTTCATTCTCGATGGCGCGAACGCTGTATTTACAACCGGAGCGGTGGGCATTGGCATTGACCCGCCGAACCCCGCAGCCCTTCTGGATTTAACGAGCACGACGCAGGGGTTGCTCGTGCCTCGCATGACAACCGTTCAACGGCTGGCTATCGCAACTCCGGCCAACGGATTGATTGTGTACGATACGGACATAAAGTCCCTGCAAGTTTACGACTCCGTCGGAGTCGCTTGGAACCAAGTCGCTGACACGGCAACAACTGGCTCGGTGACCAACGTGACCGGAACCTCTCCGATCAACGTAGCCACCGGCAGCACCACTCCGGCCATCAGCTTAAGCACCGTGCCGGTTAC
>Ga0182015_10002209_pt1 | contig 24110 bp, 12 predicted proteins | sample 712P3MmetaG_FD_120478 | JGI IMG/M metagenome (GOLD analysis project Ga0182015, IMG submission 120478) | Permafrost microbial communities from Stordalen Mire, Sweden - 712P3M metaG | ecosystem: Environmental > Terrestrial > Soil > Wetlands > Permafrost | place: Sweden: Stordalen | collected...
CTGGCCGACGAGGCCAGCCTCCCAGAAGAGATTTCGGTAGAAGCTGGCGCCATAGACAACCAAACTGTCCATGTATTCGGCGATCATCCCAAGGCTGAAGGCCCCGTCCCCCGCAATGTCTTGACCGCAGGAGACCCTCGCGGCCAGAGTACGGCAGTCCCCCTCTTGCAGTAGGTAGAGCGGAAGGCCATGCGGAGACGACGGAGGTCGAAGCCACAGGAACTCAGGCCGCATCGCTTGCCGGAGTGTCTCGACCTTCTCCGGATCTCGAGCGAGCATGTAGAGACCTGGAGGCAGGTCGTTCACGCGGTGCACGAAGAGGCCCAGATGGATGCGTGGCCGCCAGGGCAGCGCGTCCCACGGCATAGATCGGTCGTCTCGGGTGGGTACGAGACGAGCCAACATCCGGTAGAAGGTCGCAGCAGGAATCGCTGTGGCCCCGTCCATGCTGACCGCGCTTCTGCGCCCGAGGATGACTTTTTCCGCAGTGAAGGCTCCGGAGCGAACTGGCGCCCCGAAGAGCTCTTCCTCCGAAGGGAAGCTGGAGAACTCTTCGTCGGCCGCAATCCTCGAATTCGTTGTGGCGACAGCCACCCGGTCGATCACTGGCCAATCGACGCCGTGTTCGGGACTCAGCACGTTAGCCGTGCCGTACCATCGAGAAGATGCCACCTGGGATGCCAACTCTTTGGATAGGCAGAGGCCCCGGTCGTTGGCCCATTTCTCCCTGACCACAAGCGCCACAAGTTCGGGATGCTCTCGCTCCGCGCCGGTGTAGTCGGCCTCGCGGTCGAGTCCGAGAAGTCGTGACACGGCGTTGCAATCCACGCGGTCTAGGAGGCGTAATTTCCACCCGAGTGCCGCCGCCGCGAATCGCATCGACCCGAGCGCATGGCCGACATCGTGTTGGCAGTACCGGAACGCTCGCTCGCCATACTTCCACGCCTCCCGCCAAAGAATGGACGACAGACCCACGAGGAATGAGCTCTCCGGAAACGCCGCCGTCAAGGCCGCCCAAACCGAGGGATCAAAATCCGCTCGAAGCTCGAGACCGTGTGCCTTCGATGCATAGTGGTATACGCCGGGACGGTCGTGGATAGCGTCCATCGACGGCAAGAGCACGTATCCCTCCGTCGGGTGGAGGTTCCCGCTCGACGGATTGGCACGCAGAGCCCATGTGGTTCCCTCGAACTGTTTCCAGGCTGTCAGCGAGAATGCATAGCGCAAAAAGAGTGAGATGGAGTCGACCGAAAGCGGAGCCGGCACCATGTTGTCCGCAACGTAAAGCTGCCAGTACGCAAGCGCTCGCCCCGCGTCAGGGATAGGAAGGCGAACCAGCGGCGCTCCGTCGTAACGGCGGAATGGATCTGGCTGCTTAGCCCAATCCAGGTATCCAAGCGAGGCGGCATAGCGGTGGTAGTGGTGCTTTGTTCTCTCGTGGTAAGCTACCACGACTTGTTCGGCAGGAAGGTCGAGGTCGTCCGTGTCCGTCTTCACCGTAAAATCAGGAGGAGTATTTGATCGCATGTCCATCGTTGCCCTCCCGTCACATGTGGGTAAATGCCTCGTACAGGTGAAGGCCTCCATCGAAGGCCGGGGATCTTGTGGCGGAGATCTACCAGACGCTTCGAGAGTACAAACATACCAGGATCCATTCCGCCCTCAAGAAGCCTCTCTCAGTATTTGCAGAACAGATTGCAGCCTAACAAAAAACGGCGAATTACTGTCTAAAGAAACCTATCCTTTACACGGCGACCGGGCTCTGTAAAGCAACTGGGAGGTTTCTAGATGTGTTCGGTAATCCGGACATTGAGCCAGGTATCTCAGTTGTTGCCAAATCGCCTGTGCACTCCCCGATCCAACAGTTCGAAGCAGAACCGGGCGTGAGGGCGTATATCGTGGCGGCATGCCAGTGGCGAGGAGGCTGCTTGTATGCGAAAAAAGAGCAAAAAAGCCCATTCGGAGGAAGATCGTTCTCCGTTTACCTGATCTGGACCACGCTAAGTCCGCGGCCCTCTCCAGCCTGAGTTCGCCCAACTCACGGCGAAATTACAAATTCGCGATGGAGCAATTCATCACCTGGTACTGCTCGGAACCACGCATCGCTCTGAATCGCGCGGTCGTGCTACGTTTCCGTTTGTATCTGGAATCGCTGCGGCTCGCGGCGGGGACCATCAACCAAAGACTTGCCGCCGTTCGTCGGCTTGCCTATGAGGCCGCGGATTCGGGCTTGTTGAGCCCTGAACTTGCTGCGGGAATCCGACGCGTCAAAGGTGTCAAACAGTTGGGCGTGCGAACGGGAAACTGGCTCAGCCTTGAGCAATCGCGATTACTTCTGGCGAAATCAGATGGCGACACCCTCCGGAGTAATCGTGATCTGGCAATGATTTCGATCCTGCTCGGGTGCGGACTTCGGAGAGCGGAAGTATCGTCGCTGCGGAAGGAAGACATTCAAGTTCGTCAAGGCCACTGGGCGATCGTCGATCTGGTCGGTAAAGGGGGACACATCCGCACCGTGCCAATGCCGATCTGGGTGAAGAACGCCGTGGACAGATGGATAGTGGCGGCAAACATTGCAGAAGGACATGCTTTCAGGGTCGTCAGTCGACACGGATCGGCCTGGGGCGACGGGATCACCGAGAGTGTCGTTTGGTATGCCGTTCGGGACTGTGCGAGCCGCATTGAGCTCGATCACGTCGCCCCGCACGATTTGCGCCGAATTTGCGCCAAGCTGTGTCACGTCAGCGGTGGCGAACTGGAGCAAATCCAGTTTCTTCTTGGGCACGCCTCAGTCTCGACGACAGAGCGCTACCTTGGGTGCAAGCAGAACCTTGAGAAACCTGTGAATGATCGATTCGGACCACTGTTCGATTGCAAGCAACTCGAAATGAGCGAAGGCCTGAAATCGTCAACCCAGGATCATGCCCAGGGAGATCGCCGGACACTGTCCGAACTTGCAGGACTTTCAGGTGCCAGCCACCAAGCTTAACCAAATTTCGGCCAGTTCACCACGCGTGACAGGTTGAGCTGGGACGGCCTGCTCCACCTGGGAGATTTCGATTTTCCTTACGACCGTGAGCGTTGACCGCAGGTTGCTATTTGCAAACCGTTCCGTTGACGGAGAAGGAAGTTGGAATGGCGTTCGTAACGTTGTTCCAGGATCCGTTGAAACCCATTGCGTTGTAGTTGCCGCCGGCGGGGATGCTGCCGTTGTAACTCATGTTGGTGATCGTAACGTTTGCGCCGCTCTGCGTTTCGTTGCCATTCCAGATTTGGGTGACTTTCTGACCGTTTGCAAAGGCGAAGGTCAGCGTCCAGTTGGAAATGGCGGTGGTTCCCGTGTTGTTGATGGTGATGGCTGTCCCAAAGCCGCCCGACCATTGACTGGTGATGGAGTAAACGATGTGGCAGGCGAAGCCGGACTTGGCCGTCACGGTGAGCGCGACCGTTGTCGAGGCGGTCAGGCTACCGGAGGTGCCGGTGATGGTTACGGTTGCGTTGCCCACGGTGGCCGTGCTGCTGGCGGTGAGCGTGAGGACACTAGTTCCCGTAGTTGGGTTGGTGCCGAAAGCGGCAGTGACGCCCGCAGGCAGGCCGGTCGCGGTGAGGGTCGCACCACTGGAGAATCCGTTTTTCGGGGTCAGCGTGATGGTGGATGTGCCGGACGCTCCCTGGGCGATGCTGAGAGATGCGGGAGACGCGGCAAGCGTAAAGCTGGGCGCGGGATTTACCGTCAACACCACGGAGCCTGTTGCCGTTGCATAGTCTGTGGTATTCGTCGGCGTGAATGTCGCAGTCAGTGTCTGCGATCCAGCAGCCAGCACTGTTCCCGAAGCGGGTGAGTAGGTAAAGGTTCCCGCTACGGGTGCCGTTGCATCCAACTGCGTTGCGCTCAACGCCGTTCCTTGTGTAATCGCGGCCGGGGTTGCCCAGGTGATCGTTGGAGTTGCCTTGTTCACGGTGAGGGATACAGTCGAGGTTGCCGTTGTGTAATCCGTTGTATTGGTTGGCGTGAAAGTGACGTTCAGCGTCTGCGTCCCAGGGGCCAATACCGTGCCGCTTGCCGGGGAATATGCGAATGTGCCCGCTACGCTGGAGGTCGCATTGAGTTGCGTCGAGCTCAAGGCGGTGCCGTAAGAAATGGCTGCCGGCGTGGCCCAGGTAATGGTTGGCGCAGCCTTATTGACGGTGAGCGCGACCGTAGCCGTTGCGCTGGTGTAGTCCGTCGTGTTGGAGGGCGTGAAAGTGACGGCCAGTGTCTGCGTTCCGACGTTTAGCACCGATCCTATGGCCGGAGAATAGGCGAAGGTCCCCGCGACAGTCGAAGTGGCGTTCAGCTGGGTTGCACTTAGCGCTGTTCCGTAGGTGATCGCTGCCGGGGTTGGCCATGTGATGGCTGGCGTTGCCTGGTTCACAGTCAGTGTCACCGTTGACGCCGCTGTCGTGTAATCCACCGTGTCTGTGGGCGTGAATGTCAGAGTCAGACTATGTGTTCCGGCAGTGAGCACTGTGCCAAGCGCAGGTGAATAGGCGAACGTGCCGGCAATTGTGGAACTTGCATCCAGTTGCGCCGCGCTTAGGGCTGCGCCGTAATTGATGGGCACAGGGTTAGGCCATGTGATGGACGGCGTGGCTTGGCTTACCGTCAAACTGACGGTTTGCATCGCTGTGGTGTAGTCCAGCGTGTCCGTCGGTGTAAAGGTGATGATCACGGCATGCGTTCCGGCGGTCAGCACGGTGCCAATCGCCGGAGAATACGTGAACGTACCGGCTACCACCGGGCTTGGATTGAACAGCGATGCGGATAACGCTGTTCCGTAGGAAATGGTCGGGGGAGTTTGCCAACCGAAGGATGGCGTAGCCTGGTTGACGGTTAGCGTCACGGTTGCCGTTGCTGTGGTGTAGTCCACCGTGTCGGTCGGTGTGAAGGTCGCCGTCAGCGTTTGCGGTCCCGCTGTCAGTACTGTTCCCGCGGCAGGTGAATATGTGAATGTACCCGCTGTTGGTGAAACAGCGTTCAACTGGGCCGCGGATAACGCTGTGCCGTAGGTAAGGGGTGCGGGAGCGGACCATGCAACAACAGGCGTGGCATTGTTGACGGTGAGCTGAGTTGTCGCCGTTGCCGTGGTGTAGTCCACCGTGTCAGTCGGTGTGAAGGTCGCCGTCAGCGTTTGCGGTCCCGCCGTCAATGTCGCACCTGACGCCGGTGCGTATGTGAATGTACCGGGGACCGTCGAAGTGGCGTTCAGTTGTGCCGCGGACAGCGCCGTGCCGTAGGTGATGGGTGCGGGAGCGGGCCATGTGAGCGCGGGGGGAGCCTGGTTCACAGTCAGGGTGACAGTGGCTGTGGCCGTGGCGTAGTCGACGGCATCGGTGGGCGTAAATGTGGCCGTTAACGTCTGCGAACCAGCGGTCAGCATTGCGCCGGATGCCGGTGAATAGGTGAATGACCCGGCTACCGTCGACGTGGCATTCAATTGGGTAGCGCTCAGCGCCCTGCCGTAGGTTATAGCCGGTGGCGCGGACCATGTGAGGGTGGGGTTAGCCTTGTTGACGGTCAGCGTCACCGTTGCGGTCGCAGAGCTATAGTCCACGGTGTCGGTGGGAGTGAATGTGGCCGTGAGCGACTGGGATCCTGCGCCGAGCGTGGCTCCAATGGCCGGTGAGTAAGCGAAGGCGCCGGCGGTTGGGCTGGTGGCGTTCAACTGCGTCGCACTCAGCGCGGTTCCGTAGGTGATCGCCGCGGGATTTGGCCAGCTGATTGACGGAGAAGCCTGGTTCACCACGAGAGTCACGGTTGACGTTGCTGTTGAGTAATCAACGGTATCGGTTGGCGTGAAGGTGACCGAGAGAGCCTGTGTTCCCGCCTGGAGTGCAGCGCCCAGCGCCGGCGAATACGTGAAGGTTCCGGCAACTGAAGCGGTTGCGTTGAGCTGCGTGGTGCTCAGCGCGGTGCCGTATGTGATGGCCGCCGGGGAAGCCCAGGAGATGGACGGCGTCGCAGGATTGCCCGCGCCACTCAGACTGATGCTTTGCGATGCATATCCAGGCCCCGGCGCATTCAGATTGTTATCTGTCAGCACCAGCGCACCGGTCAATGCGCCGGCAACCGAGGGCGTAAAGCTGATGGGCAGAACACAACTGGCACCCGCCGCCAGCGTCCCGGCCGACGCCGAGTTGACGCTGAGGGCTGGGCAGGCCGATGATGCCGATGCATTCCATGTGAAGTTCGATGCAATGCTCGGGTTGCTGCCCGTTGCCTGAACCGGCAAAGTGAGCGGTGCATTGCCTACGTTTACGACAGTGATGGTTTGCGGGCTGTCGTAGCTGGTTCCGCCAGTCGCCGTGGCGGCAAAGCTGAGACTTGGCGGATCTGCAAGGTCTTGCTTCAGCACTTGTTGAAGAACAGCTTCGCTGAAGTACACATTCCCAGCAGGGTCGATTGCGATTGCTACCGGCGCAATGCTGCCAGAGGCCCCACCAACAAGCGTCGTCGGCACATAGCTTCCAGCGAACCATGTTTCCTTCACGACGGTGTTGCTCGATGCGAAAACCACATAGACATTGCCCATCGCATCCACGGCAACAGATTGTGGTGAGGTCATTCCATTCGAGGGCAGGACGCTCTGTGCGTACACGCCCGTCGCGAATGTCTCTTTCAGAACGCGGTTGTTCTCGCAGTCCGCGATGTAGACATTGTCCTGACTATCGACCGCGACGCCGCAAGGATAAGACAATCCACCAACTCCAGCGGAGTTGAGAAGCGGCCCAGCTACCTGGGAAGAGCTGCCTTGTCCGGCCATAAGGACGAGCACCTGGTTGTGCCCGCCATCGGCCACGAACACGTTGCCGACCGGGTCCACCGCGACGGCTGAAGGCGCCAACAAACCGCTGAGAAGCGTGCTTTCAACATAGCCCGTCGATGCCGGAACTTCTTTAAGCACGCGATTGTTGCCCGTATCGGCTATATATACGATTCCAGCCCCATCCACCGCGACTCCCCACGGACCAGAAACATCGGCGGAGACGGTACTCAGGCTATAGGCGCCAGCGGACGGAGACGCCTTGAGTACTCTGTTGTGATAACTGTCGGCAACATACACGTTGCCACTGCCGTCCACAGCGACGCCACCCGCGTTTGCCAAGCCGCTGGCAATCACCGCACTCTGGACCCCGGGAAGATAGTTGATCTGCGGAGCGAGGCCGGTCCCCTGTAGATAACCGGTAGCAATCGCATTTCCGCTCGTGTTATCAAGCACAACCGCGCCATTTCGAACTCCAGCGTAGCGGGGTGTGAAGCTTACATATTTTGTGCAAGTCTGGCCCGCCGCGTATGCGGTATTGGCGTTGCAGGTCCCGGCCCCCGCATCGGCAAAATCCAATCCGCCGACGCCCTGTGTTAACACTGCGGTCAATCCAAGCGTGCCGGCAGTTGCAAACGTGAAGCTCATGGGGATTGTCGTGGTTGTGGTTCCAACATTCACAGCACCGAAGTTGGCGCCGCTCTGCATCAATTCGTAAACATTGCCGCCGCCGCTAACGACATCCCCAACAAATATATCCCCGCTCCCATCGAGCGCCACGGCCTCTGTTTGGCCAAAGCTTCCCAGGTTTTCGATCGTCGGTGAAGACGGAATGCTCCCGTTTACAGCCAGGATCTTCTTGAGCGCGTTGTTGTTGAAATCGGAGACGTAAACATCTCCGCTGCTGTCCACGGCAACCGCAGCCGGTATATTAAAGCCGCTCCCCAGTGTCCGGATGGTAGGCGAAGTCGGAATTGTCCCATTGACCGCAACAAGCTCCTCCACCGTGTTGCCTGAGGCGTTCGCGACGTACACGTCCCCACTGCTGTCGACCGCAATTCCGATCGGAACTACGAATCCGCTTCCCAGACTTCTGCTTGATGGCGATGGGGGAATAACCCCGTTCACAGCCACGATCTCTTCCACCGCATTGGAGGCTGGCGACGTGTAGAAGAGGTCGCCCTGCGCATCCATTGCCATATCGCCGCCAGCGCAGTTATCCCCTTGTGCCACCGCAATAAACAACGGTGTGCCCGTCAAGACAGCGGTCCCATTCACTGCAGGGTATTCATAGATATTTCCGGTATACGCATCCAGCACGAAGAGATCTCCCGAGGAATCGACTGCCAGACCAGTTGGGGCCCTCAAGCTGTTCGAAGCGTACACAATGTTGGAATTCGACAACCGAAGGGTAAGTCCGTTGCCCGGTCCTTGATAGGTGCAGCCGGAGGCATTCACCTTCCGAGCAGTCGCTGAGTTCGGGCCATCCGATAAACGCCGGCTGCCCTGCGGTCGATACGCCGCGGGCAGAAAGCGAGCGGCTCGCTTGTCCTGAATGGCAGCTTCAACATAGCCACCCTGGGAGGTGAAAAACACATCTCCCTTTGCATCCACAGCGATTGCCAGAGTGTTCGTGCCTCCTCCGCTCAAATACAACTCAGCTCCGTCGAAGTGCGCGGTCTGGGCACGCGCAATTCTCCCTACACAACAAAGCAACATTGCTAGGACAGCGATAATGCCAGTCAGCCGGATTCGCATCCGCGAATGTCTAAAGGAAGAGATTGAGGCTGGGGCGAGGGTCGAAGTGCAGGCTGGTGCAAAGGCAGAAATCATGGCGTCTAACTCCGTACTGTTAGATAAGCCTGGTAGCGATGTTTATTTAGGATTAAACAAACATCGACTCATCGCAGCAAGCGTGCATCTGCGGACTTCGCAGACACGCGGATCCACAAGGCAATTAGCGATGCCGGAAGATTAGCACGATCTTGTGCTTTCAACGATGACTTGTGCGTGCAACTTAAGTGTTATCAGCGAGATGTACCTCATCCGGAATTCACTGTAGCCGGGAGGAATTCTGGGTTCACGGTAAATCGCCGACGCACGTTTCGATCTGCCAGAATCGTTGAAACACGGTTTGGCCTGATATCGTGAACCGGGAGAGCCCGATGGATCAAACCGTCAACGCGCAATGTGTAAACAACGGACTCTGCTCTTAGCGCCGAATGAGGAGGCGATACGGCGGATTCAGCGGGAATAGAGACGGACTTTCAAGTCTCACCGCCATCGATCTTCAGCATTCGCGATATTTACGCAGAAGTTCGTAAACTCTGCTTGTGCAACAGGGCAATACACGTCGTGGTATCCCAAACAGCGAGAAATTCGAATGCTTCAAAGCCTGTTTCCCTTGCCACCGGCGTTGCCTCAGCCTGAGTATTTGCCCAGATAGAGGCGGCTCCGCATCTTCGCGGCTTCGCGCTAAAGTTAGCTCTGCTTGTTCGGGCTCTGCATTTGCCAGTAGACGGAGTAACGTTGATCGCTAATCTGGTACATAGGTACCAGTTGGTGCTTTTCGGTCTCTCCGCCGCCGCTGAAACGCAAGTCCTCTATCGACTCGACACTTATCCATTGGTCTGACTTTGCACCTGGGTCCGCGGCGATCTTTGGCAGCGGGTCTGCCGCGGGCAATTTCTTTGGCACAGTGTCTCCGCTGTGAATGACTCGGTATGCTTCGTCGCTTGGAGCCGCGCCCAGATCGGCGGCGAGTACGAGCGGTCCGTAGAGGGCAGCATGGATGGAGTCATCGCCCGGCAACGGCTCCTGACGAAGCTCCATTGGCAAACCGATAGCGATGGTGTCTCCGTCCTGCCACGTCCTCCGAATGGCCAGGTACGATCCAGGATCGGCCATCGCTTCGATTGGGCGGCCGTTGATCTTCACAATCGCTTCTTCGGTGGTCCAATGAGGAATGCGCAGGTGGATGGTGCGAGGACCTGGACGCGAGGACTTGACTCTGAGCGTCGTGCTTTGCTCGCGCGGAAACTGCGTGATCTGCTCGAGGACGAGGCCCTCATCCTTCCAGTCGAGGGTCGAAGAAATGAACTGGTTCACGTAAAGGTCGCTGCCGCAGCGGAAATAAATCGTGTCCCCAAACTTGGCGAATTCCTCGGTGCCTGTGCCGGTGCAGCACCAGAATGATTCCTCGGGTGAGTTGTAGGCGCGCCAGTAGCCGGCGGCGAGCGGGAAGAAGTACTGCTTGAGGCCTTGCGGATTTTGCGTGCCGAGCCTGCAGTTAAACAGGGCGCGCTCGTAGGCATCCATCCAGCGCGCATCGCCAGTCCAGCTGAAAACATGCCGCTGTAGCTTCATCAGGTTGTATGCTACGCAGCACTCAGCATTCGTCCAGGCCAATGTGCCTTTGAGCTGATCCGCGGGCGTGGTCCAGTGTTCGTCCAGACTGGTGTTCCCGATCGCGTAGTTGCGCGCAGCGAGAACTTCAGTGAGGAAGTATTCGGCTATCTCACGGTAGCGCCGCTCTCCCGTGACCTCGTACATGCGGGCCGCGCCAATGATCTTGGGAACATGCGTATTTGCATGGAGACCTTGGAGTTCGTCGCGGCGCGCAGCAAGCGGGTCAAGAAATCCCGGCTGTTCGAAGAGGTGAGCCGCTTCGATGTAGCGATCTTTCTTCGTGACAGCAGCCAGGTTCACCAGCACTTCGTTCATCCCCCCGTACTCGGTGCGCAACATACGGAGACGTTGATCGACACTGAATATGCCCATGAACTCCTGCGCCCACTGGCCCATGCCCTCGGCGATCTTCAACGCGTCTGCATTGCCGGTGAGCTGATACATGTCCAGCAGGCCGGCCATGATCTTGTGATAGGTGTAGAAAGGTGCCCAGACCGGCTTGCCCTGTGCCAGGTGTTCGAATAGCTCGCCGGGATAAGCGCTCAGGTAGCCCGTTCCAATCTTCTTCTGGCACGCGACGAGTCCGGCCACAAGCTCGTCACCTCGTTTCTTCAGGTCGGTATTTGCAGAACCGGCATAGGCCAATGCCACAGCGGAAAGATAGTGACCGCCGGCGAAGTGACCGCGCAGCTCGCAGGTAGGATCCTCCCATCCCTTGTATGGCGCCGCGCTGGAGGGGATGTCAGCGGTCATGCGGAATGTATGCAGAAGCCGGTCGACCGGGAGCGAGTCAAGGTAGCGTGCGTTGATCTCCTCCTGATCCCGGAAGATGCCCCAAGTCAGACGAACGGACGCAAGCGGGAAGGGCTCAAGCTTTCCAGGAGAATGCCCGGACACTTCGGCAGACAACGCGCAAGCTGTCCCCGAGGTGCCAACGATGTACAGACCGGCGGTGCCAGCGGAAGTCTTTAGGAAGTTGCGACGCGAGCGATCGATCATTGTGGTGCTCCTGCTTAAACTATTTGCAGCTTGCATCAAAGCAAAGGTTCTTGCTGAAGAACGGCATCACGTGATTCTGAAACCGGTCAGCCACGGCGCTCGTGTGCGTGCCTGAATAAATCTCAAAGCTGTTCGCAATTCCGTAGTTATCGAAGATGTCGTGCAACTTGCCGGCATCGATGCGCAAGCCGTCCTGATCGCCGACGTCCATCGCTATGGCGCGGTACCGCTTTAGATTCCCAATATATTGGTGGACGAAGACGAGTGGCGCATTGGCCGTGAATCTTGCCTGCACCTCCGGCACCGGCACACCATCCTTCGTCGGCAGATCAAAATACAGCGGAGGGTTCTTGGGATCTGGAGCCCATGCCGCTGCCGTTGCATACTGGGCAACCGCGAAGCCTGGCGACTGTGCTGCAAGGTCGGCTGGGGATTTGGCCGCCGCAACCTTTTTCTCGCTGGCAATCGCTCGTTCCTTCATTTGATCGGCGGGTCCTGGTCCGCCGCCGGCCATCGACGACATGCAGCAGGGGCTCATAATGTAGAGAGCTCCGAAGACATCGGGATGTTTCATGCCGATGCGCGAGGCGCCGTATCCACCCATCGAGTGACCCACGAGGCCTCGGCTGGCGCGCTGGGGAATCGTCCGGTAATGTGCGTCGATATACGTGACAACGTCGTGGGCGACGTAGTTTTCGAAATCGCCGGTGGTTACAGAACTCGAATACATCGAGCCGTTGTAGATGGTCTTCGAGTCCGGCAGAACGACGATCATTTCCTTTGCGCCCTGAGCGAATGCGCCTTCGATCGTCTGCGGAACGTGAATTTCACCGGTCCACTGCGCCGCTCCTATGAAGAAGCCGTGCAGCGCGTACACAACCGGATAATGCCGCGACTTCTCCTTGGCATAGCTGGGCGGCAGGAACACGATCGCATCGCGATCGACGGTGTCACCCTCCAGATTGCCTTCCAGAGCCGTGCCGTGAATTTTGATCTGCTCCACAGTAGCCGGCTTCGCGCCCGGAACCATCGGCGGAACGATTGTCTGAACCTGGGCCGTGAGCAATGATCCGGGCGCGGTGGCCAATGTGATTGCGAACGCAATGAACAGCTTCTTTAGTTCCATCTGGAGCCTCTCTGACATTCGGTTACTGCACAGCATACGAATAGATGCTCACGCTAAAGGGTCGCACGGTAATGGTCCCGGGCAATGCGCCCAGCGTCTGTTCTTCGACCTGAACTTCGGGCTTCTTGTCGACCTGCACAGTTGCGTCGATGGAATCAGGCGCCATGCGCCACAATTTGCCCGCATTTGCGAGCTTCGCGCCGTTGATAGCGATCGTGATGCTCTGTTGGGCGTCGGATGGATTGAGCACCGCAATCGCGAGAGTCTTGCGATCTTCGCTGAAAGCGGCGCTAACATCGAGCGGGTAGGTATCGCTGCCAGGATTGACCGCGGGCTGGTCGCCGCCGGCCGGAAACGTCGGCTTCGGCTGCGGCGCGTCTCCACTCACCTCAACTGGGATAGTGCCGAAGTGATCGCGGTACATCTTGAAGAGCAATCCCGTTGGGTTGAGTGTGGCTTCGGTGCGATTGGAACTCATCATCGCCGTTGCGAAGGTGAATGCGCCCATTTGGAAGATATCGGAATGGCGGAACATCTCATGGAAAGCCCATGCGTAAGCTGGAACAACTTTGTATGAGTCTCGATTGCCGCCGAAGTATGCCCACTCATCGATAGCGACCGGAACAGGCTTTGCACGCAGCGCTGGAATGCGCTTCAGATATTCCTGATAGTGCTCATACTTGGCACGGACCTGGACCGCCGGCGCGCGCTGCCACTCAATGAATGATAGTGGAGGATCGATGGGCACCTTTTTCTGCTGTTTCATGTCGGTATGCTGAGTGCCGGAAGCGTAGTAATGCTCGCTTACCATGTCGATGTTATCCAGGCAGTTCAGCAGCATCTGGCCGGTCCAGTCGGCCGCCGAAAGATAATCAGGAACATATTGGCCGTTGATGCGTCGCGCCTGATCCGCACCCTCCATCACGTCGGGCATGGCGCCGCCTGCGATGAGCTTGATGGATGGATCAACCTCACGCATTTCCCTGGCGAAGAGATTGTGTTTCAACTCGAATTGCGGTAGCGACATGGAGCCCATCTGGTAGTCGCCCCACGGCTCGTTGCCGACGCCCCAAAACTTGACGGTGTAAGGAGCAGGATGGCCGTTGGCCGCGCGCCATTTACCCATGGGCGTAGTGGCAGCGCCGTTGGTGTATTCGACCAGTTCGCGCGCGGACCAGGCGTCGCCGAAGCCTGCATTTACGGTGATGTAGGGATCGACGCCGAGCAAGCGGCAGAGCGTGAGGAATTCATCGGTGCCCACGTCGTTGGGCTGCACGGCGTGCCATACGGGATCAAAGATGGGCGGGCGCTTATCTATCTCACCGACTCCGTCGCGCCACTCATACGAGGAGACGAAATTGCCGCCGGGGAAGCGGAGGACGCCAAAGCGCAACTGCTTGAGCGCGGCGATGACCTCAGGGCGGAAGCCCTCGATGTTGTCGGAGGGCATGAGAGAGACGGCGCCCACATGAAAGGAGCCGGCGCCTGTGCCGGTGATCTCCAGAGTTGCGTCATCGGTGTCGGCTGCGGCGGTGTAGCGCAGCGGGAACTTGCGGTATGCGGCGCCGAGCGTGCCGATTGTAACTGTCTGACGACCCGCGGCCTCCTTGCCCCAGATGAGCGCGACCTTGACCACCGCTCCGGAAGGGCCGGCGAGCACGATGCGTCCGGTGTAGGACTTGCCTTTGCGAATCGCGATCCCGGACTGACTGAAACCCTGCGGCACTTTCGCATTGAGCTTTACCAACGGGGTGTGATCGCCTGTGTAGGGCGCCTTGAAGTCCATGGTGACGACGTCGCCGCCGATGGGAGCCCACCAGCGCGTTGGAGTGCGACGGAAGCGCGGGTTCCCCGCCGCATTGCCCATCACCGCCGACGGCGTTGGCGCGCTGGTTGCGACCTGGTAGAAGAACTTGCGATCGACGAGCATCTCAGACCATACGCCGGTGTTGACGATGTCGCCGCCGTGCTCGAGAAACTGCCCGTAGATGTATTTGGAAATGGGAGCGGATGTCTTCGCGGTATCGATGGTGGCATTGACCGCGCGTGCCTGGGCCAGCAAGTGCCCCGGAGAGGCCAGAAGGGGAACCGTGAGCAGAATCAACCAACTTGCCTTCGGGGCCGCGATCCGTTTGAACGAGTCCATGATTGTTTTTCTCCGGATCTTGCATTGAATGGGGTCAACCCGCGATACGCGCAGCTGCGAGCCTCGCAGCCTGGCCGGCAGACCATAGATGCGGTGGTGAATGCGCGTAAACGTTCTCTGGGATTCGGACTATACAGAAGTCTTCGGGTGGTGGGCAAGCTAATAAATCGATGTACTTGCTGAAGAATCAGACTATCCTTCGGCCCCTTTGATCGCGTACTATGCCGCTGCCGCGAAATAAGAGGGCCGCCAGCGGCATAATTGGCGCGCACTGGTAAACGATTCCCGCCAGCAGGCTGAACGCGGTTGAGGGCGATCCTCCGGGCACGAGCGTTCCAGGGGCGGATTCGAGATGGAGAGAAGCCGATGAAGAAAATTGCAGTCGCAATACTTCTGCTTTCGAGCTACTGTAACGCACAAACCGCCGATGGGTTCGCGCTTGCTTCCACCAATGTGTGGGAAGCGGAGTACCCGCGCGTCGACTCCAGCGGCCGACCAGAGTTCCGCATCAAGGCACCGAGCGCCGCGGCGGTGAACCCCTTGTCGCCGGCGGAGATTTTCGGTTCACGCTAAATCGCCGAGGCGCGTTTCCAGGGGTCAAAGTTTCTGGAAACGCGGTAAGGGCTGTTACCGTCAACTCAGGATTCTGCCCAAGAAGATCGGCGGACACTATCCGACTTTCCGTTTCAAAACCTGAGCGACGAACAATATCGCTCGGGTTGGACTACAGATTATTGAAGCGCGGCATACTCTCGTCGAGCTTGTTGCAGCACTGGAACATCGGGGTCCGCATCCTTCCATAAAGCGAAGAACCCTTCGTATTCGCTCTTGCTTCCGGCTTTGTTGCCTTGCAGAGCATAAGCACGCGCCAGGCCAAGATGAGCAAGGACGGTCCATGGCTTCACCGGGTCTTCCAGCCCTGGGTTGGCAATCAGCTTCCTGAATTCGCCTTCCGCTTTCTCCCCTTGCTTTGCGGCAAGGTAAGCATCGCCGAGGACTGCAATCACTTCAGGCGCAGCCAATTCATACGGCGCGGCAGGCTCAAGCGCGGTGATCGCTCCTGCTGGATCGCCATGGCGAAGCGCAAGGAGAGCCTTCACTTCGGGAAGGTAGACGAAGTGTTCTAAAGTGCCATGCGGATACTCCTCGGGCTTCTTGATGTAGGCCTCCGCATCGGACACGTCGCCGGCACTCGCCTGAATGACGGCGCTGTAGATGGCGCTGTGGTCTTTGACCTGCTTCAGAAACCCCCTGGCCTTGGCCTCGCGGCCGAGCGCAGCTTCAATCCTGGTCTCCTCCCACAACATGCTATCGGCCGCTTCCGCGCCATCCTCCTTCAAGCCCTGAGGAATGGCGGCCTTGTAGATTTCCTCAAACTGCCGGTATCTTCCCTCATCTGCCGCAATAGTCCCCTGATTCCCGAACATGTCGTAAAACGCAGGCTTGCCCTTGTTCCAATCAACCTCATGCTGCATGGCCTGTGCGTCGTGCTGAATGGCGGCGATCTCAAACAGAATTTCATGGGAGGGCTGGCTATCGAAGCCCTGGGCCAGCCCTTCTGCGATGATGCGCTTGGCCTCGCCGAAGCGAGTGGCGCGCATGTACGCCCGCGCAAGAACTGTATAGGTTGACGGCGCGCGTGCCACCCTCATTTTCAGAGCATGCTCACCGGCCTCAATGGCCTGCGGAAAGCTGCCTCGTTCAATCTCCACGTCGGTGAGCGCTTCCCACGCTGCCATGTCATTCGGATACACCTTGGCCCACTCCAGAATTTCTTTCTCCGTTGCATCCAGGTCGTGGAGAGTCGTCAGGTAATAGGTGTAGCGAATATAGATTCGTTCGTATTCGCTGACATTGGGGCTCAGGTCAAAGGCCTTTTGAGCGTATTCGGCTGCTTTGGGTCGATCACCCAGGTTGTAATACGTAATGGCAAGAGCGGAATGCGCCCAGGCAAACCTGGGATCGATCTGCACGGCCTTTTGAAAATAGGGGATGGCCTCTTGAAACTTTGCCTTTCGGCCCAGTGTCATCCCCTGGTAGTAAGCCAGCAGCGCATCGAATGAGGACGTAGTCGCATTGAAGAACGGCACCTGGTAATCGTCCATGGACTTGCTGGGCTCGCCGAGTTTGCGGCGGGCGCGCAACGAAAGCGAGTCAAGCGTGCCCAGCAGTTCGTCTTTGCTGCCGGCCGCCGACTTGTATGTCGCCAAGGTGGCGCCGGTGACGCAGTTGACCACATCCATAGACATCCGGATGCCAACCTTGTCTGGAGAAGATTCGATCCTGGGACGCAGCATGCCCTGGTATCCGGTTCGCTTGCAAATCTCAAGCGCCGTATCGCCCAGCAGTGGGGTGTCCGGCGGCTTTTCCATCGAGGACAGTGCGGTGTTTACCTCGCCCGCGCCCATCAACTGAATCCAGGGCGTCTGCCCGATCTGAGCTTCAAGCGCGTTCTTTAAGGTGAGGTCATAGGTCGGGTCGCCAGTGAGGTTCAGGAAGTCAGCAACCATCACCTTGCGCAGCTCTGGCGGCTTTGAGAATCGTACCCATATGTAGGTTGCAGCGCCGGCAATCAGAACCGCTCCCAGTGCTGACCAGGCAACAACTGGATGGGAGATTCGCTTAAAAAGGGAATCCCGTGCGGGAGTCGCGGCGACGTGAGCAGGGAACGACTCTTCGATCACCACCTGGGTGCGTTCCCGCACACTCTGCACCAGAAAATCCTCTGTCAGGCCCTCGGAGATTCCGTTTTCTTGAAGGCCATCCTGCACCTTGGCCGCGAACTGATAGCCGCGGCCCGGGACGGTGACGATACAGTCTGCTCGGTCTCCCATCGCTCTGCGCAGCGATGAGACTTGCCTGGCGAGGTTTCCCTCTTCCACAAAGGATTCAGGCCAAACGGCTTTGAATATCTCTTCCTTGGTGACCACCCGGCCGGCGTTGGCTACCAGGTAGATCAGGATCTCAAATGCCTTCGGATACACCGGAATCCGCGTGCCATCGCGCGAAAACGTGCGCCTGGAGGGGTCCAGCTCAAACTCGTCGAATCGATATATTCGATTTCCGCTCAACGACATAGCTGACTTTCATCAATTTTCGCAAGTTTTCCGCGATGTTTTCGGAGCGTTTCAAGACTTGGAAATACCGGTTGCGCTCTAGTTGCGATCAAGCAGTTGACCGCGACGCCAGGCAAGTCAGGAGCAAGCATGAAAACCGAGCCCCGCAGATTGCCATTGGCGGAGGGAGCCGCGCAACAAGAAGATACCACACCGGAATTTGAAATCGGAACGGGAAGCAGGGCGCATCGGCGCATAACTGTGACGGTGGAGCGGGAGACGGTCTCATTCCTTGTGCGAAGGCAGGCCGCGACGGTTGCGGCTCAGGCCCCGAGCGAGGAGTCCGCACCTGAGCCATCCGACAAGACTTTGCCGGCCGCAGCGCCGGCGGTGCAGAAGGAACTCCGCGGAGGCAAAACATGATCTCGATCGACACAGCAAAAGCAGTCGCGCCGGCAATACCGGATTCAACTCCAGCCCCAGTCCCATATTCGACGAAGGAGAGAACCGAAATGAGAACGAGAAGGATGAAGCGCAATTCGAATTTCCAAAGCTCGCTGGCCGGCGCGTGCAGCGTTCTCATGCTGCTCTGCGGAGCCCAGCCCGGCTTTGCCCAGCAGAGCGCGCCGGTGGAATCGGCAGCGGCAGTTCAAGTGGCCGCATCGGCTACCGCAGCCGCCACAACCACAGCCATGGCAATGCCCCTCGCGGCACAGTCCGAGTCGGAAGAGAAAGAAGCTGCCGCTCCAGCCAAGCTGGGCCATGAGGGCATCAAGGTGCACGGCCACTGGGTGCTGCAAGTGAAGAACGCCGACGGCACACTGGGCGAACGCCGCGAGTTTGACAACTCGCTTGCAGACGGAGGGCGATTCCTGGTCTCGGTGCTCGCCGGATATTTTGTTTCCGGCGATTACGCTATTGACCTTTCCGGGACCGCCTGCTCGGGATGCTACATCATTAACTCAAACTGGCCAGCGAATAACCCCTTCTCGCAGGGATCTCCGACCAGCGCCACGCTGCTGACCACCTATAACTCCACCGCCTTTGGCGGCAGCGTAAACTCGATTGTTCTTGCCGGTTTCATCCCGCCACCAAATTCTGGAACGCTTTCCCAGGTAGCCGTCTTGTACAGCGCCTGCGTCACCAGCCCAATCAATGCAGCCCCCGCGACCATCACCCCCGCGGCCTGCATCGCAGGACCCGCCCAGCAGAACGCCGGCGGCTACTTTACGTCCACCACTCTCGCATCGCCACTCCCCGTCAACGCCGGACAGATCGTAATGGTAACCGTCACCATCAGCTTCTCCTGACAAAGGCGACAAACTCGCCGACGCGTGTTCCGTCCACCCGTAAGAATCCAGCCCACCTTCAACGAAGGAGAAATCGGAAATGAAGTCCAAAATCATTCAGCGCAATTCGCAGTTTCAGAACTCACTCGCCGGCGTGTGCGGAGTTTTTCTCGTGCTCTTTGCCAGCCAGCCCGGCTTTGCCCAGCAGAGCGCGCTGGTAAACCCGGCAGCCGCAATCGCCTCCTCTTCCACCGCAACAACCGCATCCGCCGCAGAGCTACCCGCCATCAAGCCGCTCGCGCCGCAGGCAGCAGCGGAGGAGAAAGAGGCTTCCGCACCCAGCAAGCCGGGCGGCGAGGGCATAAAGGTACACGGCCACTGGAAGTTTGTGGTGCATGACGCTGACGGCAAGCTGGTAAGTACGCGCGAGTTCGATAACTCGCTCCTCACGCCATCAGCTGGAGATTGGCTGCTCGCGACGCTATTGCTGGGAAAGAGCGTCGCGGCAGATTGGGGAATCGCTTTGTGCCCACAAGCTGGAGGGACGTGGAACAACGGCACTCAGGCGCCTGGTTTTTACGAGTTTTGCACCACGGCCGGTCCCGTTCCCATTGCAGTTCTTGTCCAAAACGCGAATGGTCCCGTCGAAAGTGAAGTGGCGTTCGACAACTCGTGCGGTTCCGGATGCATACCGGGGCTTCAAGCGCTGCTAACTGGCAACCCAAGTCTCGGCAACCGAATCGGGATATCGTTCACCGGCAGCTACACGGCAACCCAGAATGTGGCCGTCAACGCCGTGCAAACCGTGACTGCCTTTTGCAGCACCGACTTGAATGCTGCCAACCCTGCCAACCCACCTAATTCGAATGTCACCTCGCAAACGTGCCTCACGCTCAGCACAAGTAACGCGCTGCCGCCGGGCGGTAATTCACCTTTGACAGCTACCCCATTCACCGGAACCGCTCTTTCTTCTCCGCAGGCCCTCACTGTAGGCCAGGTACTCACCGTCACCGTCACCATCAGCTTCTCCTGACGCTTGCGAGAAGCTCGCCGAGGCAAATTTCATTCGCCCGCTTAGCTTGTGCCGGAGGCGATTCCCTGGGAAGCCGTGATCTCCAAGCGGAGCCGTATCTTTCGGCCCTGCTTGAGTGCGGCGATGGCCGCGTCCGGCATCAGTCGGCCTGGGCGCGGAGTTGAAGCCTGCAACAGGTGCACCGCCGGTCTGGTCCGCCGGCATAAGGAGTTGTTATGAGAACTCGATTCAGCGGTAGATTGCCCGCCCCTTTGCCGATTTGCGCCTGGGTAAAGCGCGTCCGAAGCTTGCGCGCCAGGAGATCGAAAATGAAAAAGACAATGCTGTCGATGTTTGATCTTCAACGCGCGGCCCAATCCTGGGGGACAGAGCCGTTTGGACTCACGCTCCTCTGCCTGTGCCTGCTTTTCACATTTCCTGTGCCGGCTGAAGCGGGGGCTGGACCAAGCGGATGGATCTGGGTGAGTGGAAGCAACCTGCCCAATCAACCCGGTGTGTATGGCACGCTGGGTACGCCTGCGGCCGCAAACGTGCCTGGATGGCGTACCGGCGCGGCGAGCTGGACCGACACTAACGGCAATCTCTGGCTCTTCGGCGGCGTAGGTATGAGCTCAAACTTTGCAGGCGCGCTCAACGACCTGTGGGAGTTCAACCCTTCCACAAAAGAATGGGCGTGGATGGGCGGAAGCGACACGCACGACCAGCCCGGCGTCTACGGCACACGTGGTACGCCCGCGGCCGCAAACGTGCCTGGAGCCCGCACGCCGGCCTCGAGCTGGACCGACAACAACGGCAATTTCTGGTTGTTTGGGGGCTATGGCTACGATATCAACGGAAACGAAAACCCCCTGAACGACCTTTGGGAGTTCAACCCTTCGACGAAACAATGGACGTGGATAGCCGGAAGCCGCACCAACAGCCAGAACGGGATCTACGGCACGCTTGGAGTGTTCGCCGCCGCGAACGTGCCCGGAGCCCGCGGTGGCGCGGCGAGCTGGGCCGACAATAGCGGCCACTTCTGGCTCTTCGGAGGCGGGTTCCAAAACGACCTTTGGGAGTTCAATCCCGCCACTGGCGAATGGGCATGGATGGGCGGCAGCAGCACTGTGCCAGGCGCAGGATGGGTGTCCGGTGTGTATGGCACGTTGGGAATGCCCGCAGCCGGAAACGTGCCCGGAACGCGCAATTCCGCGGTGACCTGGACCGATGGCAACGGCAATCTCTGGCTCTTCGGCGGTATAGGCTACGGTACCTCCACATCCATCTACCAGGGCTTCCTAAACGACCTTTGGGAGTTCAATCCTGCGACGAATGAATGGGCATGGATGGGCGGAGGCAACAGCTTCCCCGGCAGCGACGAAACTGCGCCGGGGGTTTACGGCACGCTGGGAACTCCCGCCGCCGGGAACGTGCCTGACGGACGCTCTGACGCGGTGAGCTGGACCGACGCGAGCGGCAATCTCTGGCTCTTCGGAGGCGCATCGGATTCCGGCCCCAATAATCTGTTTTACAACGACCTCTGGGAGTACAACCCCGCGACGAACGAATGGGCATGGATGAGCGGAAGCAACCAACCGAGCCTGTTAGCTTTTGATATTTACGGCACGTTAGGCGTTTACGGCACGCTGGGCGTGCCCGCCGCCGGGAACATGCCCGGCAGCCGCGCAGGGGCGTCAAGTTGGACCGATAAAAGCGACAATCTCTGGCTGTTCGGGGGAGACTACTTGAACTCCAACGGCATTTCCACCGACCTCAACGATCTGTGGGAGTATCAACTGACTGCGCAGGGCGGAGGCTGCACGCCCGCTGCGTCACTCACGCCCAACCCGCTGGCATTTGGCAACGAGCAGATGGGCAGTACTACCGCGCAGTCCTCCCTCACCCTTACCAACAGCAGCAAATGTGCGCTCGACAGCATCGTCATCAGCTTGACCGGCGCCAATCCGTCCGACTTTGCCATCGTCCCGGCCTCGAACGCCTGCGGCAGCTCGCTTCCGGCGGAGTCGAGCTGCTTTATCTTTCTCACCTTCAAGCCACAGGCAGTGGGCGCCCGCTCGGCCACGCTTTCGGTCGCAGACAACGCAACCAATTCACCTCAGACTGCAACCTTGACCGGGACGGGGTTGGCCATTCCGCCTGCCGTTATCAATATTGCCGAGGTGATTCACACCACCGACACGGATGTGCTGACACCGTCGACCCTGCTCAAAATCCTCGAGGTGATTCACACCACCGATGCGGACGTTCTGACGCCGTCGACCCTGCTGAACATAGCCGAGACCATTCACACGACCGACGCGCCTGTGCTCACGCTGGAGGCGCCGGCAGTAACCATCGCCGTCACTGCCTCCGGACTGGCCTACAACCGGATAAATAAGACCTATGTCGGAGCGGTCACTCTCAAGAACACCGGCGCCAGCAGCGTTCAAGGGCCATTTCAGCTTCTCTTCAACGGGTTGACACCAAACGTGACCCTGGTCAATGCCACGGGATCGAACTCCGGGACGCCGTACATCACGATCTCAGCTCCGGCGAGTCTCGCGCCTGGCGCATCGATCGTAGTCAATGTGCAATTCACAGACCCGTCGAACGCCACCATCCACTTCACACCTCAAGTTCAGGAAGGGAGCATCTAAATGCTGAGGACATCCTCGCTCTGCATCGCATTCTTGTTATCCGCGGCGACGCTCGCCGTAGCCGATCCCATCACCTACAACATCACCGTGGATTCCTCGTCAATAGCTGGCACCACGGGATCCCTGGATTTCCAATTCAATCCAGGACCGTTGATAACTCAGGCAGCCTCGCTGCAGATATTGGATTTCAGCAGCGATGGCTCGCTGGCGGGCAGTCCCTCGCTCACCGGCGATGTCAGCGGAGCGTTGCCAGCAACGCTGACCTTCGACAACGGAACGCAATACAACGATTACTTCGAAGACTTCACCTACGGAACGACACTCTCATTCGAAGTAAGTCTTTACGGCCCTGCACTCAGTTCGCCCGACGGTGAGTCCACCTCTGGCAGTGTTTTTGCCTTTAGCATGTTTTCCGATCCCGCGGGGACGATCCCGGCCCTGACCACGGATACGGTCGATGGCTTTGCCGCCACTGTTGATGTGAACCTCGACGGTACAACCACAGTTACGGACCCATCGACGCAGACCACCGTTGATTCGTCCACCGTGGTCCCTGAGCCATCGAGTCTGCTGCTGCTGGCGACCGGCTTGTCGGGGCTCGCGGGAGCGCTCCGCCGCAGGAGGATACGATAGCGGGCCCCAAGTCGGTCGTTGTTGTCGTAGTGAGCATTGGTCCGCGAAATGTAGGTCTTGAACGACCGGTCTTGCTTTGCAGTCCTCCCTAACGGACCTCGCATCGCCTTACCGAATCGGTAACAACGATGTGGCCATGAGCGATTCTCAGTTGACGCTAAATGCGCCAACGCACTCGCCGAGCACACCAATGCATCTTACGGGTCAGGAATTAACAATTGGCTCCGGGTCCGGTAGCAGATTTGCTGGGCGCCAGACGCGGCTCAACGTGACTTGAAGGCGCACTTAAATTCAGGATTGTTGGGGATACTGCAAATAGAGTTTGAATTCCAAATGCGCTGAAATGCGGTGAAGTTCGTTCTAGGTGAGTCAGTAAGTTATTGATTCTATTTGGCTCCTCAGGTAGGACTCGAACCTACAACCCTTCGGTTAACAGCCGAATGCTCTGCCATTGAGCTACTGAGGAGTGATTTCAGACAAGCAATTCCAGTCAGAATGTCCTTTACAAAACTAGCAGATACTCCGGGCTGCGTCAAAAATGAGGCCACCCATCTCGTCTGCCTTGCACCGATCCAAATCTCGCCCCGCGCTGCCCAAAATCCCGCTCGCAAATCCTCCAAATACCCAGGGAATCCAACCTCCGAGCCCATCCGCTGATCCAGGATCGAAATCCAGCCAGAAATCCAAAGCCGGCAATCCACGCGCACCCGTACTGGAGCCGCCTCCCGCGCTGCGCCCACGGTTTGCAAACGATACGATAGAGAAGAACCCTCCAGGAGGCAGCATGTCCCGAATCTCACGGCTCGACCGAAATGAAGTGGCCCCCGAGATCGCCGCCCTATACGACAAGGCCTTTGCCCACCGCGGAAACGTTCCCAACATGTTCCGCGTCATGGCCCACCGCCCAGAGATCTTTGCCACCATGCAGGCCCACTTCGGCGCGGTCCTCAACACCGGCACCGTCTCCACCAAGCTCAAAGA